>Ga0181536_10002669_pt1 | contig 19853 bp, 17 predicted proteins | sample PEATcosm2014_Bin_41_FD_121105 | JGI IMG/M metagenome (GOLD analysis project Ga0181536, IMG submission 121105) | Peatland microbial communities from MTU Mesocosm Facility, Houghton, MI, USA - PEATcosm2014_Bin17_60_metaG | ecosystem: Environmental > Terrestrial > Soil > Wetlands > Peat | place...
CGGAATGCCAGGATAATGTTCAGCGCCGCCAGAGCCGCGCCGCTGACCCGCTCCGGTCCCAGGCCCCTGCCGGTTGCTTTCTCGGTGCTCGCGCACGCCGGTCTTCTCAGCCTTGTGGCTCTCGGCCCGCGCCCCGGCTCTTCGCCCAGGCCGCGTTCTCTTTACGACGAGGTGATCCGGCCGCACGAACACCACATCGTCTGGTATAGTTTTCGCCAGAAGCTGCCCGAAGTTTCGCCACTGGAAAGCCAGAGCTATAAGCCGCCTGGCGCCGAAATCAAAACACCCGGGCAGGCCATCGTCTCGAACCCGAAACACGGCGGCCCCGATACGCAAATGATCTGGCGTCCCGCGCCACGCGTCGTACCGCAACGGCCGGTGGTCTCGCCAAACATACTCGCGTTCCGCTTGCCTTTGATTCCTCCGCCCCCGCCCGGACCGCCACGGAGGCTTTTTGTCCCTCCGCGATCCGTGCCGCAAAAGCCGGAGCCTGCTCAATTTCTCCCCGCTCCTCCACTTCTGCCGGCCCGGGTCGCGTCGAAATCGAAGCTCCTGCTCATCGCCGAAAACATGGCCGCCCCTTTAGCTAATCCGCCACAGCCTCGAAAGTTCGTCCCGCCACCAATGCCGGAACCCATGGCCACCCCGATTGCATTGCTTGAGGCGCCGAAGCTCGCCGTGCCGCTTTCGTCTGCTAACCGTGTCGTGCACGATCTGCCCCTGCGGGATGCGGCTGCGCTGCCCAACAAACCCGAACCACGCAAATTTGTTCCGCCTCCCGATAAAGAGAGTGCCAGCCATTCGATTAATCACGCGCCCACGCCTCCGATCGAGGAAGCGCCGTCGCTCGATCCCGCCCGAATGCCATCCACTAGTGTGAACGTCGCCATCGTCGGCCTGAATCCCGCGCCCAAATTGAATGCGCCTCTGCCCGAGGCCTCCCGCGACGCTCGATTTTCCGCCGCACCAGAAGTTAGCGCCACGAACGGCGCCGCCGCTCCCCGGTCCGCGCTCTCCGTGCCAGGGTTGCTCGTGCGTGGTGACGCGCCCCCAACCTCGACGGCCCCAAATCCAATCCTCGTGGCACGCGTTGCGCCCACTTCCCGCGAAATGCTCGAAGCCGCGATGAAAGCGGCCGGTCCCGCGTCCTCCGATCCCTCTTCCGCCGAGATTCATCTGGCGCCTCCTCCCGATCTCGAGTTCAACGGCAGAGACGTGTATTCGCTCGCTGTCCAGATGCCCAACATCAGCAGCTACGTGGGAAGTTGGATCATGTGGTTTGCCGAGCGCGAGCCGGTTCCGCGAGGCGGCCGCGGCCTGCGCCTGCCCGTGCCCATTCACAAAGTGGATCCGAAATACTTTCCGGCCGCGATTTCCGAGCGCATCGAGGGCAAAGTGCAGATAGCCGGCGTCATCCGCGTCAACGGGCGCGTCGACTTGTTACGCGTGCTGAAAGGCGTTGATCCACGCCTCGATCGCAGTGCCCAGGAAGCTTTGCTTAAATGGGAATTTGAACCCGCGGAGCGGAACGGCCGGCCCGTGGAGGTGGATATCGTCGCCGAGATCCCCTTCCTGCTCGCTCCGCAAGCCAAGCGATGACGATGATGAATGGCCCGCAGCACTTGCTGATCGATGCCGACGACACGCTCTGGGAAAACAACATCTACTTCGAAGAAGCGTTCGACGAGTTCGTCAGCTATCTCGACCATTCGTCTTTGACATCCGCGGAAATCCGCACCGTGCTCGACGAGATCGAAGTCGCCAACATCAAGATTCACGGCTACGGCGCCGCCAATTTCGCTCGCAACCTGGCTCAGTGTTACGAGCGCCTGGCCGAGCGCGAGATCCGCGGCGAGGACCTGCGCGCCGTGATGTCGTTTGCCGAGCGCATTCTTGAGCGTCCCATGGAGCTGATCGCGGGCGTCGAGGAAACGCTCGCCTATCTGTCGGAGCGCCACGAGTTGACCCTTTTCACCAAGGGCCACGCGGAAGAGCAGAAACTGAAGATCGATCGCTCCGGCCTCGGCCCGCACTTCCATCATCTGGCCATCGTGCGCGAGAAAGACGCGGAAGCCTACGCGAGCTTGGTCGCGGAGCGCGCGCTCGACTCCGGCCGGACTTGGATGGTCGGGAACAGCCCGAAATCAGACATCAATCCCGCCCTGGCCGCCGGATTGAACGCCGTCTATATTCCGCATTCACGCACTTGGGGACTGGAACGCGAGGAGATTCAGAACGCGAACGGGCGTCTGCTCATACTGGAAGGCTTCGCAGAGCTGCGCCAGCATTTTTGAACTTTGGCCTGGGCCGCGAGCCTCAGTGGCCTTGTTGATTCAAGTAGGTGCCAACCCTGCTGTCCATCACACTGATGTGATGCCCCAACCACACCTTCAGGAATTGCAGCAGCTCCATCGTCACCGTCGCCCGGCCCGCCTGGTACTCGGCTTGGAACTGCTGTAGTTTTTGGGAGAGCGCCTCATGCTGTTCCTTGTGTTCCGGGTAGCCTGAATAGCCATGTGTCAGCATCAACCTCTCTTCGCTCGCAAAGTGTCCTTTTGCATAGGCCACGAAGCTGGTGAGCGCCTGACCCAAGGTCTCTTTTCCCTTGCCGGTCACCACTGCCGAATGCAGTTCGTGGGCAAGTTGAAACCATCGCTTGTGCTGGGTGTCAATCTCGGGGTAACCCACGCTATAGCTCTCGTCCCACTGAAACAAGCTCATGCGCTTTTCTGTCGGCTGAATCCGCCGGCTTCAGCGGACGTGCTGCCGCATGAACGCCCCGACTTTTTTGTCGACCACTCCGATGTGCTGTACCAGCCAATTGCGCAGAAAGTGGAGTAGTTCCATCGTCACGGTTGCACGGCCCGATGCAACCGATTGCTGGAACTGAACTACCTTTTCCGTCAGTGCCTGATGTTCCGCCTTGTGCTGCTGATAGAAGGGGTAGCGGTGCAACTTCATCAGCACCTCTTCATCAGCGAAGTGCCGCTTTGTATAAGCGACCAGGTTGTTGAGAGTATTGGTCAGACAATCTTTTCCTTTGCCCGCCGTCATCGCGGCGTGCAGTTGATCAGCGAGTTGGAACAATCGCTTGTGCTGGCTATCGATGTCGGGGTAGCCAACGCTGAACTCATCGCTCCATTGGAACAAGCTCATACATTTTGCTATCGGTGGAATCACCGATGTTCAGTAGGGGGTACCTCAGCCTACATGGGCCAAACAAGTTCCCATTCCACGCAGAAGGGTTCCAGACCATCCAGGCCCGGGTAGCTGAGCAGAAGCTTCTCCAGCTCCTGGTCCGGAGCACCACCGGCAGCATCCCTACGGTCAGAGGCCGGCCAGAATCGGTCTTCCATCACCAATGGAGTGCCAGCCAAGCCCCCGGAATCTCAGAGGTTTACAGCTCCTTCTGGTTAGCGGCCTGGCGCTAACTTCCGGCAACTGCCCTTTCCATCCAATCCGGGCTACGATCCAGAGTGAATGCGGACATCGATATTCTGTCTCCTCTTTGTCCCCGGTACGCTCGCCGTGCCCGCTCCCCCCGGCGGCGCGCCTCCAGGCTCCGGCGCCACGGTGAATGCCGATTCCGTGCCCGTATATGCTGAGACCACCGGCTCCAGCACCGTCCTGAAGCGCCTCGCGAAGGGCGAAACCTGCAGCATTGACTATTCCGTCATGACCGCCGAGGGAGAGTGGTGCGGCCTCGGCCAACCCGCGCGCGGCTACGTCCTGTGCACTTACCTGAAACGCGACGATCCGCCCGAGCAGGATTCTGCACCCCTGCCTACGGTTCTCACCCCTTCCATCAACCACCCGCCTGATCATCCCGTCGGCGCCCATACCCCGCAACCGCCCGCTGAGGCGGCCATCTTCACACCCGAGCAGTCGGCACTCATGAGCGCCGCCAAGGTGGGAAGCGCCGCCGCCATCCAGTTGGCGCTCAACAAGGGCGCTCTCGTCAACGGCCGCGACAAAGACGGCAAGACCGCGCTGATGTGGGCGGCCTACATGGGACGCAATGAAGCCATTACGGAACTGCTCTCTGCTGGCGCAGAGTTGAATCAAGCCGACAGCCTCGGCTGGACGCCGCTCGAAGCAGCCGTCTGGGCCCGTCACCCCGCCGCCCTTGAGCTCCTGCTCGCCCAGGGTCCCGATGTGAACCCCCGCGATAGCGAGGGCCGCACGCCGCTCATGCACGCCGCGCAGTACGGCGACCTCGTCATGATCCGCGACCTTCTCGCCAAGGGCGCCGATCCCAATGCCAGCAACCGCTTCGGACAGACGCCCCTCATGTACGCCGTGGCTCTGCCCGATCCCGATGCCGCCGCGCTTCTCATCGCCGCCGGGGCCGACGTGAATGCCCGCGACGCCGCCGGCCGCTCGGTCCTCATCAACGCCGTGCTCACCGGTGCTGACCGCACCGCCAACGTGAAGTTACTGATCCAAGCGCGAGCCGATCTGAACGCCAAGGATAACGACAACCGCACCGCGCTTGCCTGGGCCGTCCGCAAAGGCCAAACCGCCATCGCCCAGCTACTGAAGAAATCCGGCGCAGCAGAGTGGTAGCGTGACACCGCCGCCGTTTATTCGTACCTCAAAGCGGTAATCGGATCGATCGCGCTCGCCCGCCGCGCCGGCACAAAGCCCGCAATCGCCGCCACCAAAGCCAAGACAGCAACCGCCCCCACGCCAGTCCACACATCCGCCGGCGCCACGCCGAATAGTTGCGAGGACACGTACCGGCTCAACAAGTACGCGCAAGGAATGCCAGCGGCCAGGCCCACGCTTAGCAGAACCAATACCTCGCGCAGCACCAGCCACAGCACCTCTGAGCGCGGTGCGCCCAGTGCCATCCGCAGTCCGATCTCTTTCGTGCGCCGTGTCACGACGAACGCCATCACTCCGTAAAGCCCGAGTGCTACCAGCACTGTTGCTAGAGCTCCGAACACCACCGCCAGCGATGCGATCAGCCGCTCCGTGCTCAGCGTTTCGTCCAACTGCGTCTCCAGCGTCTTCATACCATAGACCGGCACTGAGCGATCGACATTTCCCACGATTCGCCGTAACGTGGAGTACATAGCCGCAGGTCCCGTGGCGGTACGGACGTAAAAGAACGCGGCTAGGGGATTGGATGTTTGCAGGTACGGCAGAAACACCTGACGGTGCACACCGTTCCGCGGACCCTCGAACAACGAGTTCTCCACCACTCCCACGATTCGTATGTAGAGCGGGCCCGAGTCGTCGCCCCACCCGATGTGCCGCCCGATCGGACTCTCGTTCCCGAAGAAATGCTCGGCGAAATCCTGGTTGACAATCGCGACCGCCGACCGCGTCGCCTCCTCTTCTGTATCCCCGCGGTCGCCCGCATCGAAGTCGCGGCCCGCGAGGAGCGGTACTCCCATCGCTTCCCAATACCCCGGGGACACGAAGTTCATGTACGCCAGCATGTCTTCGCCTTGCTGGCTTTGATGGCCCTCCACGCGCATGGTATGGTCCCACCCCCATCCGTGGAGCACCGGCATCCATGCGAACGCCGCCGACTTCACTCCCGGCGCCGCGCGGATTTCCCGCAGAACATCCATGTAGAAGTTGCGCACGCGAGGTAATGCATAGTGGTTTGCCCCGGCATCCACTTGAAACGTGACCAGCGTCTCGATGTTCTCGAATCCCGTGCGCGTGTTCTTCAAATTGAACAGCGTGCGGGCAAACAGACCCGCGCCAGCCAGCAGCAGGAACGAAAGCCCCACCTGTGCCGTTACCAGCGTCTTCCGCCATCGCGCCGAATTGCCGCCTCCGGCCAGTGCACCCGCTGCTTCTTTCAACGCGGCGAACAGGTCCACCTTCGTTGTCTGCAGCGCAGGCGCGAGACCAAACAGCAGTCCCGTGGCCAACGCTACCGCGATGCTGAATAGGAGAACGCGTGAATCGGGCTCGGCGCGCAACAGCCCGCGAGCGCCGCCCTCCGGCAACATGCTGAGTAACCCGCGCGTGGCCCATTCCGACAGAACCAATCCCAGCGCTGCCCCCGCCAGCGACAGCAACACGCTCTCCATGAGCAGGTGGCCCATCAGCGTTTTCCGGCCCGCGCCGATCGCCAGCCGCACCGCGATCTCTTTCTGCCGCACCACCGCCCGCGCGATCAGCAAGCTCGCCACATTCGAACACGAAACCAGCAGGACCAGTCCCGCCATGCCCATCAGCACGAAGAGCGCGGTTGAGTACCGCTCGCGCGTAAGCGAATAACCGGTGGCCGCGGTCTCAACCTCAACCTTGCGCTTGAAAAACAGGTTGCGCCAATACGGCGACATCCCGCTCAGCGCCTCCTCGCGCGCTTCCTGTTGCAGAATCTGATGGAACAGCGGCTGTAGAGACGCGTGCGCCGACTCCACCGTATACCCAGGCTTCAACCGTGCGAAAACTTTCGGCCACTGGCTGCGGCGTTCTCCGAGGTCGTCCCAACCCGGCGTGATCACGGGCTTCATTTGAATCGGCACGCGGATATCCGGCGAATAGGCAGGGTCCAGTCCGCCGAAACCTGGCGCCGAGACGCCCACGATCTCCATTGGGTAGTTGTTCACCAGAATCTTCCGGCTCACCACCGTCGGATCGCTGGCGAAGCGGCTCACCCAGTAGCGGTAACTGAGAATCACGTTCGGATGTCCTTTATAGGTCCGGTCGTCGGTTTCCGGAGAGAACACGCGCCCGATTGCGGGACCTACACGAAGCGCCTGAAAGTAGTTGCCCGAGACCATTTCGACATTCGCGTGCTCCGTGCCGTTTTCGAAGCCGATCGTCACCGTCGTGTCGAACTGGCAGAACACGGACTCGAACGCTTCGGCCTTGCGCTGGAAATCCTCGTACATCGGATACGAAGTCGCGCGCGCACCGCTGTTGCGGCCCATGTGCGGCCCGGTAGGCCAGATCATCACCAGCCGCTCCGGCTCCTTCACCGGCAGCAAGCGCAGCACAAGCTGGTCCAGCAGCGTGAAGACCGCCGTGTTCGCCCCAATGCCCAGCGCCAGCGACAGAACCGCCACCGCCGTGAACAACGGATTGCGCCGGAAAGCGCGAAGCGCGTATTTGACGCTGGAGACTATTCCGTATAGCACCTGTGCGGCCCTCGTACTCTATTCGTACCGCAACGCGGCAATCGGATCGATGGCACTCGCCCGGCGCGCCGGCACAAAAGCTGAAACCGACGCTACCACACCCAGAATCACGATCGCGGCGGCGCAGGTCCACACGTCCGTCGGCGTGACGCCGAACAGTTGCGAAGCGACGTACCGGCTCAGCAGGAGCGCGCAAGGAATGCCTGCCGCCAGGCCCACTCCCACCAGCACCAGTACCTCGCGCAGCACGAGCCAAATCACCTCCGAGCGCGGCGCGCCCAGTGCCATCCGAAGCCCGATCTCCCTCGTGCGCCGTGCGACCACAAACGCCATCACTCCGTAAAGCCCGAGCGCCGCCAACACCGTCGCCAGCGCGGCGAATACCACCGACAACGCTGCAATCAACCGCTCCGTGCTCAGCGTCTCATCCAATTGCGTCGCGAGCGTCTTCATGTCGTCCACCGGCATCGAAGCGTCGAGCCGTGCCACCGTTCGCCGCAATGCAGGAAAAATCGCGGCCGGTTCTGTGGCCGCACGCACATAAAAGTGCGCTCGCAGCGGCACGGGCGCCTCAAAATGCGCATAGAACACCTGGCGCGGCACGCCCTCCCGCGGGCTCCCATATAGTGAGTTTTCCACCTCCCCGACGATCCGTATGTTGAGCTTTTCACCGCCGGCGCCACTTCCGATGTGCCGTCCGATACAGCTCCGCTTGCCAAAGAAATGCTCCGAAAACGCCCGGTTCACAATGACGACGGACGGCACTTCCCCGGCATTGCTGCCATCGAACCGGTCCCGTTCATCGAAATCCCGGCCTTCCACGAGCGGCACGCCCATCGTTCGAAAATAGCCGGGAGAAATGACATTCGCGTGTGCCTGCATGTCTTCGCCGTCCTTCGCTTGATGGCCCTCCACGGAGACGGCCCAGCCCCAATAATCGCCTTGCAGCACCGGAACTACGGAGTAGGCAACGGATCTGACGCCCGGAATCGCCCGCACATTCCGCAATATCTCTTCATAGAAGCTCCGAATGCGTGGCACCGAGTAGCCCAGTTTGGCCGGGTCCACCTGGAACGTGACTAAGTTCTCGATACGCTGGAACCCCGTACCTGTGTCCTTCAGATTGATCAGCGTCCGGCTAAACAGGCCGGCACCCGCCAGTAGCAGAAACGAAAGCGCGACTTGCGCCGTGACCAGTGCCTTCCGCAGTCTGGTAGTGTCTGAAATGTGCGTTGATGAAAAAATCAGCTAGCGCTTGCGATCCGCGATAATGGAAGCATGCCAGTTGACCGCGCTTCCCTCGTGGCGCTTCGTGACCTGATCGCCGATACCGACCTCACCCTGGAAACCATCCCAGACCTTCCACAGAACCGCACAGCGCATTGCCGCGAGAATCTCCGCGCGGCGCTCGCCCTGACCGAAGACCTCATCAAACAGCAGCGCATGACGCCAGCGGCGGTCCTAGGACACAAGGGCGGCAGCACCACAGCGCGCAGGCTCGGAACCGAACACTACCGGCGCATGGCAGCCGCACGCAAGAGTCATGGCGGCGGCAGGCCGCGCAAGCCATAGCGGATTTTTGTAGAATCAACCTAATGGCCTACATAACGCTCAACGTCACGACGCGTGTAATACAGCAGGTCGCAGCTACAAACTCAGGTCAACGCCAGATCGCCATTCAAACTGCTTCCCCACAACTCCTCCGAACAATTGGCGCATCTTCGGCAAATCATCGAGTGGTGATCGCCGTAAATGGCGTCTTCGAGTTGACCTTTGGTGGTCCGGGGGCAATCTGGGGCAACCACCAATTGGCAGGACTCCAAGCGGAAGATTTTACGAGCCTATACGATCTGTTGGCCCGACGGCCTGACCGTCCAGTCAGATTTGCGTGGGACGAATAATCCTGCCATCGCAATCCCTCTCAGTCCGATCATAAACCGGTAGAATAGGTGTTCTAAAAACGAAAAGCCCGGCACTGAGGCCGGGGCAGTTTCGCGATGTGAATTAGGCACTCCCATCCTACTGCTTTTCCTCTTGCCGGAGCAAGAGGAGGGGTGTGTCCGAATCTATACGCGAGAGGCTCGCGAAGCAAGCTGCCCGCGAAGCTATCGCGCAGGCAGAATACGAGATCCACAAATCATACAATTCCAAGCTAGAGAATCTCATCGTCGATGCTGTGGGAGGTTTGACGGGTATGCTCATTGGTAAGCCGCGCCCGCCAAAAAAATCGGCAACATTACTAAGAATTTTGGTCGATTATGCAGATGAGCTTTATCGGCACAGGATGAAGTACCACACTGGAACTCTGGATAAGACCGCCGTCGCCACAGAAGTGGAAAACGAAATCGTACGCCGAATCAGGCAAATGGAACTGATGGGACATTCTCTCCACTACCATTCCTCAGAGACCGAGATTCGGGAATCTATCCTAGAAACGCTGAAGGAACTTTCTACAATCTTGCCGGTGACGGACGCGGCGGTGCGAAACTTATCCAACCGGACGATTAGTCAACCACGGCGAGTTGAATCACCCATCGCAGTGAGGGCACGGCAGCGCAACGCTTTTGTTGAGCCAATTCTCAGGAAGAAGGGTATGACGCGAAGCAAATGGGCTATTCGCTCCGGTGTCGATCCATCCGTAATTTATGACTATCTGAGCGGTAAATCTTCTCCACGACCAGAAAGCAGAAATCTCATGGCAGAGGCCATTGGCATCCAGGAACGCGATCTACCGGAGTAATGAAGCCCAAGAATGCCCCAAAAAACCAAAAGAAACCGAATCATCCCCAAAGATCCCAAAGAAAACAAAAGTCTAGGCATCTTTAAGCCGACGTCAACCTAAACTACAGACATAGAAACCCTTAGATCAATTCCAGTAAACTGATTTTTGAAAGTGAGGTAGTCATGAAACTGCCAAGCATAGCCCGCTGTGCTCCGTTCACCGGCCAGTGGGCCACAACAAAAAGGCCCCAAAACCTGCCTTGACCAGACAGGACGGGGCCGTGGTGAACACCTCTATTATAGCCACTTAAACCATTGAAAGTAAAGCTGAAATAGTTGCGTTGATCGCTCGTTTTTCTCTTGTAAAACAACTAGCGTAAGCAGTATAATTTAACCATGAAGAGCGATACAAAAGCCGAAATCACAATGACTTGCACGGTATGCAACGTGACCTGTCAACGCTTCGGTCATCATCGAAACAGATTGCGCCGATTCCGCTGCCCGCAATGCCATAAGACCTACACCGAGACCCACAAGCCCACCCTGGAAGGCTCCTACATCTCACAAGAGCGCATCGTGCTCGCTCTTCGCCTCTTACTTGAAGGAAATTCCATCCGTTCGACGGAACGCATCACGGACCTCGACCGCAACACGCTCATGAAGATCCTGGTCAAAGCTGGCGAGAAGTGCGAAAAGCTGATGGGCCGCTTGATCGTTAATGTCCCGGTGAAGGATGTTCAGGCGGATGAAATTTGGAGCTTCATCCAAAAAAAGGAAAAGCAGTGTGGGCCGAACGATGATCCCAGCTTTGGCGATGCGTATTGCTTCGTGGCCATCGAGCGGCATTCGAAACTCGTTCTAAACTTCGCTCTCGGGAAACGCAACCAGGCCACCACGGATATCTTCATCGAGGGGCTTCGGCATGCTACCGCTTCTCAGAATTTCCAGATCACCACGGACGGTTTCAAACCTTACGTTTCAGCCATCGAAAACACTCTTAGCGACCGCGTGGACTTTGCGCAACTCATCAAGGTCTATCGCGCATCGGTCGAAGGTGAAGGCCGCTACTCACCGGCTGAAGTTGTTTCCACGGAGGTGGTCCCAGTCCTCGGTGATCCCAACCCGAACCGCATTTGCACCTCGCATGTCGAGCGCCAGAACCTCACCATGCGGATGCAGATTCGACGCTTCACCCGCTTGACGAACGGCTTCAGCCGCAAGTTCGAGAACCACTGGGCCGCGCTCGCGCTCTACTTCGCTTTCTACAATTTCTGCCGGATTCACAGTTCGATCCGCGTGACACCCGCCATGGAAGCGAACATCACCGATCACGTTTGGGAGCTGACGGAACTTTTGGGGTGAAGAGCGCAAAACGTGCTATCCTCTTGCCGGATCGATTCGGTGAACGCATGTGCTTGGGAGCGTGCAATTTGAAGGGCCTGATTCGTCCTTCCATTCAATGGTGACTTCCGACCCATCAACAGAAATGACGGTCGTATCCGGGCCACCGCTGTTCAGGACGACCATGTCGCCAATCTGCAATTCTTCGCGTTCAAACGACGTTTGCTGCATCGCAATAACCTCGACTTTAGATGGAGTAACAAAATGGCAGATGAATTCAAAGCTGGAGAAGTCGTGAAGCTAAAATCTGGCGGCCCAAAGATGACCGTCAGCCATATCGGCAATGAGTATGACCCAAGGGCTGTTTACTGCGTGTGGTTTGAGGGCAACAAGAAGAAAACTGAACAATTTCCTCCAGATGCTCTAGAGCACACTTGACAGTTAGATGGGTCAAATATTCCTGATTACATCTGGATGTTCATAGATATGAAGAGAACCCTTCAGTTGGCCGCTTCGATTACATTCACCGTTGCCATATTAGGGCAGGCCCCGAAGGGTGGTCCAGCGAATACGAAATTAAAGCAACCGGCCACTACGCGTATTGGGGATCACCGAATGGGCGAAACCTTCAACGAGTGGCTAGTCGCCGAGAAGATTGACCTGGATGGCATCTGCAAATCTGGCGCAAGACAAGACAATTTAAAAGAACAAGTTCATCACGCAGGCCTCGACAACATGCACGATGCCAAGCAGGTGAATGATTTCCAGAAGCTCCTAGGTGAACGAGCACAATCTGAGGAGGACGGAAGAACCTGCTCGGACCTGCAGCCGATTAGAGACATTGGAGAAGGCGAATGGCACGACCGTCGCGGATTACCGGCGGATACAGAGGTTGGAACCCGCTGGACCTTTGCGAATACCAAACTGGTAAAGAAGCAAGACGTCTACTCCACTGAAATCACAACAGAGGAGTTTGGTTTTCTAAAGGAGGCTTACGGCTCCCCCGCGCTTATAACCAAGACTCCGCAACAGAACGCATTTGGGGCTAGATGGACCGACATTCTCATGACGTGGCATCTGCCCGGTGGAACAACCCTGTATATGAAGGCCCTCGGAGGCACCAATGACGGTCTCATCATTACATTCGTTTCAAAGGAGCATGCCAACAGACCGGTCAGTCGGGAGCCAAACCCATATTTGCCGAAACCACGCTAGCCCTTCAGCCATCAACGCGCATTTCAGACACTACCCGCAGTCTCGCTGACCCGCCGCTTCCGGCCACCGCGCCCGCTGCCTCTTTCAACGCCGCAAACAGATCCAGCTTGGTCGCTTGCAGTGCGGGCGCGAGACCGAACAGCAGCCCCGTGGCCAGCGCCCCCGCGATGCTGAATAGGAGAATGCGCAAATCGGGCTCGGCACGCAACAGCATGCCAGCGCCGATCGCCGGCAACATGGCGAGTAACCCGCGCGTGGCCCACCCCGACAGAACCAGCCCCAGTGCAGCCCCCGCAAGCGACAGCAGCACGCTCTCCATGAGCAGGTGTCCAATCAAAGTCTTCCGGCCCGCGCCGATCGCCAGCCGCACCGCGATCTCTTTCTGCCGCGCCACTCCCCTCGCGATCAGTAGGCTCGCCACGTTCGAGCAGGCCACAAGCAGAATCAGCCCCGCCATCGCCATGAGCACGACCAACGCCGTGGAGTAACGCTCACGCATCTCCGAGTATCCCGTCGCCGCCGTCTCGACCTCTATCGTCCGCCTCAAGAAGCGCGTGCGGTCATACTCCGAGATCTGGCTCAACTCTGGTTCCTTGATCTCCTGCTCAATGATCTGATGAAACAAGGGCTGCAACGACGCGCCCGCTGACTTCACCGTGTACCCCGGCTTCATGCGCGCGAAAATCTGTACCCAATGCGCGCGCCGGCTTCCCAGATCGTCCTGGCCGGGCGTCATCAGCGGCTTCATTTGAATCGGCACCCACAATTGCGGTGAAGCTGCGGGATCAAGCCCCGCGAACCCCGGAGACGCCACGCCCACAACCTCCATCGGATGCTGGTTCACCAGGATCTTCTCGCCGACAATTTTCGGATCGCCCGCGAACCGGCTCGTCCAGTACCGGTAGCTCAGCACCACCGATGGATGCCCCATGTAAACCCGATCGTCGGCTTCCGGCGAAAACACGCGTCCCAGCGCCGGCCGCACACCCAGCGCCTGGAAATAATTGCCCGACACCAGCTCGCCATCCGCCCGTTCCGTGCCGCCATGAAACCCCATCGCCACCTGCTGGTCATCACGGCAGAACACGAAGTCGAACGCTTTCGCGCTCCGTTGAAAGTCCTCGCACATGGGATAGGAAGAGGCGCGCTCACCGTTCTCACCGCCCATCGCCGGGCCGGTCGGCCAGATCATCACCAGCCGCTCGGGTTCCTTCACCGGTAGCAGGCGCAGCACAAGCTGGTCCAGCAGCGTGAAGACCGCGGTGTTCGCCCCGATTCCCAGGGCGAGCGAAACAACGGCAACCGCCGTGAACAGAGGATTGCGGCGGAACCCACGAAACGCGTACCTGATGCTGGAGAATAAACCTGACATCACTCGTACCGCAGCGCCACCATCGGGTCCACCCTCGTCGCGCGCGCCGCTGGAATATAACCCGCCAGCAACGCCGCTGCTGCGAGTGCTGTCGTCGCGAGCGCCAGCGTGAACGGATCGTACGCCGCGAGACCGAAAAGCTGCGATTGAATCAACCGTCCTAAAAAGAAAGCGCCCGGCAACCCGATCGCGATTCCGATTGCCGCCATCCATCCCACTTCCCGCATCACCAGCCGCACCACTTCCGCGCGGCTCGCGCCCAGCGCCACGCGAATGCCGATCTCGCGCGTCCTTCGCGCCACCGTGTACGCCATTACGCCATACAGCCCCACCGCCGCCAGCAGCGTTGCCAGACATCCGAATACCGCCGAGAGCATAGCGACCAGCCGCTCGGTGAACAGAAACTCGTCCACTTGCGTGTCCATGGTTTTCATCCCGGATACCGGCAGATTGACGTCCGCCTGTTGCACCACTCGCCGCAGCGTGGCTGCCATCTGGCCCGGTGCCTGCGCCGTGCGAACGTAGATCGTCATGTACGTGACGGACTTCTCCTGCATGTAAGGCACGTAAACCAAACGCGGCGCCGCGTCCTTCAAACCCGCTGCTTTGTCGTCTTTCACGACGCCCACAATCTCGATGTCCGCAATCCCGCGCCGCCCACCAAAACCAAAGTGCCTGCCAATCGGATTTTGGTTTCCGAAGAAAGAGCGCGCTGCCGTTTCGTTGATCATCCCCACGAGCGGCGCACCCATCACGTCCCGCTTGGTGAATTCGCGCCCGGCGGTGAGCGGGATGCCGAGCGTAGCCAGGTATCCCGGCCCGATGCGGTTGACGTTAGGGTTCATGTCTTCGCCTTCTTTTGGATGATGGCCCTCTACTGTTACTGTGCTCACGTCCTCGTCATTGGTGAGAGCCGCAACGTTGGCCATGGATACGCTGCGCACACCGGGCACCGCCGCGATGTCCTCTTGCAGGCGTGCGTAGAGCGCCTGCGTCCGGCTTTGGCTATAACCGTTGAGGGAAGGATCCATCGCAAACGTCATGAGGTTCTCGGTGCGAAACCCCGGGTCCAGGTTCTTGAGGTTGTAGAGACTGTGCGCGAACAATCCCGCTCCCACCAGCAGCAGCAAAGAGAGCGCGATCTGCGCCACCACCAGTGTCTTGCGGAACACCACCGATGAGCCGCCGGCTACGTTGTTCGCCTGGTCCTTGAGGGTTCTCGCGAGATCCGGGCGCGACATTCGCAGCGCCGGTACCAGCCCGAACAGCAACCCGGCGATCACTGCCACTCCGAAATTGAAGCCCAGGATGCGAAGATCCACCGCCGTCGTGAGACTCCTCACCGTCGATTCCGACGGCAGGAAACTGATCAGCAGACCTCCCGCCCAGGACGCCACCAGCAGCCCCGCCGCGCCGCCGAGCAGCGCCAAAAGCGAGCTCTCCACTAAAAGCTGGCGCACGATCTGCAAACGGCCCGCGCCCAACGCCAGCCGGACCGCAATCTCCTTTTGCCGCCCCGCCGCGCGCGCGATCAACAAGTTCGCCACGTTCGCGCAGGCAATCAGCAGCACCATCCCCACCATCGCCATGAGCACTTTAAGAGGCGTTTCGCCAGTCTCCCGCAAGTCGGATAGGCCCTTTCCGCCATCCAACACGCTCAAGTGTTTGTTGACGAATTTATCCCGTGCCTTCTCCGGCCAGCCCTGGATCGACTTGAATTCCTCGGCGTTGATTTGACGGAACAGGACGTTCAGGCTCGCCTCGGCCTGCTTGGCTGAAATGCCCGGCTTGAGACGCGCAAACACGTTCAGCCACCATGCCCTGCGGTTATCCAGTTCGTTCCAGGTCGGCGTCATTTCGGCCTTCATCATGATCGGAACCATTACGTCGATCGCGTGGCCGACTTCCACGCCGTGAAATCCGGGCGGTCCAATCCCGACTACAGTCAGAGGATGGCCGTTGATCAGAAGCGTTTGATTCAAAATCGAGCGGTCGCCGCCAAACCGCCGCTTCCAGTAGCCATAGGTGAGAAACGCCACCGGGCGCTCGCTCGGGGTGCGGTCGTCGTCCGGGGTGAGAGTTCGTCCGATAAGCGCTGAAACGCCAAGGACTTCGAAGTAATTCCCAGAAACGATCTCGCCCTCGGCCCGTTCCGTTTGGTCGTGATAACCCACGCTCATCGGGAGCGCGTAGCGTGCCAGAACTCCGCTAAACACTTGATTCTGATCGCGGAAGTCCTTGTACATCGGATACGAGAAGCAGTGCGGGCCTTTGGTTGATCCCTGCGTGATAGGTGGCTGATCCAGCATCACCAGTTGCTCGGGATGTCGGACTGGCAGGTAGCGCAACAGCACCTGATCCAAAAGCGTAAAGATGGCCGTGTTGCCGCCGATGCCGATCGCCAGGGAGAGGATGGCTACGATACTGAAAACAGGGCTGTTGCGGAGGGTGCGAAAGGCAAAGCGCAGATCTCGCATAACTGTGTAGAAGTGCAAGAGGCTGGCCATTGGACAGCCTCTGTTTTCAGCTAGTTAGGATGGGGACGGTAACCGGTTCTGGGACGCACCGTCCATTTTCGGGACTTACGCCTTCAGAAACTCGACATCAACGGTAATCGCGACTTTGTCACCCACCAGCACGCCGCCGGTTTCGAGTGTGGAGTTCCACACCAGGCCGAAGTCCTTTCGATCGATGGTGGTAGTGGCTTCCACGCCAATCCGCGTATTCCCCCATGGATCTTTGGTTTCCGGGGTTGGACCGTCCACCTCAAAGACGACCGGTTTGGTGACGCCATGAATGGTCAGATCCCCCGTCGCCTCGATGCCGCCATCGGCCGTGCGGGATATTTTCGTGGACCGGAAGCTGATAGTAGGGTACTTATCCACATCGAAAAAGTCCGGACTCTTCAGATGCCCGTCCCGCTGCGCATCGCGGGTGCTCACGCTCGCGACGTCAATGGACGCCTCGACGCTCGACCGCGTGATGTCGGCGCTGTCGATCTTGGCGGTGCCGGTTAATTTCGTGAACTCGCCCTTCACGTTCGAGATCATCATGTGGCGGACCTTGAACTGGGCATTAGCGTGCGCGGGATCAACCTCCCACGCCGTGACAGTGGATGCCGTTGCGGCAGATGCTTCGTTGCTCATTCATCTCTCCTGTAGATCTGTAATCACTGCGGTTTGGACAGCGCGCTGCCGGATATAGGGCCGCGATAGATCTCCTTTAGGCTTAGATGTTGCTCCCACGCTGTTCGATCCCAGGGAGTTAACGCGTAGTAGTCCCAACCAGGGGCCGGGTCGTACTCGCGATGCAACTCGATCCAGTCCCATTTCCGCAAGTTGGCGTAAAAAAACAGCGACTCCTGAAGCTGCCAGGAACCGCCGACCCGGACGGTTCGCAGATTCGGCGGGCGGTGACTGGCCAGGTAGTCGCCCAGCTCCCGGGTGTCGGCGTCGTATTCCCAGATGAGAAATTTCCGTGTATTAAACTCGCTCAGGAAAAAAACGGCCAGCGCTACAGCCACGGCGTAACCGGCCACAGAAGCGCCGCGGGCGAGTCCTTTCTGATCTCGCAGGGTGTGGGCCAAACCGACCAGGGCAAGTGCGGTTAGGGGCAGGAAGTAGAGGCCGGTGCGATCGGCGGGATAGGGCTTGTCCAGCAGCAGATGGACCAACAACAGGACGATTGCGGAGAACACCGCCGTACCGGCGGCCAGAATCAGGAGAGCGCCGCGTCGACGGATGCCAACCGCCAGCGCAGCGACCACAATCAGCGGTGCGATTCCGTAGGCAATGGCGTCTGTGAATCCGTGAATCCACGGCGCTTGACGCAGGGGGCCGGAGTGTTCGAGCGAAGCCCATGCCAGACTGTGCAGGCTTCCCCGGAGAGTCGCGGCACCGGTGTAAAAATGCTCGGAGCGCATGCCTTCGAACGGGGCGAGGTTCAGGAACAGTACGGCAAGGGCTGCGATCGGAACTAGAAACCACAGAAGGGGCCGCAACTCGCGTTGGACGGGTTGACGAGACGGCGCGGCGGGCGCCTTCTTCTTGCGGACGTTGCGAGCCGGAGGAGGAGGCTCGGGTTTTGGCTGCTGGCGCACAATCAGGAGAGCGATCATGCCCGCCAGAGCCGTGGCCGGTATTACGAATACCAGATTCGCTGTTACGGATAACGCCAGCGCTATTCCAGCCACCGCCATTTGCCTGGGGGCGTACGTTTGGCGGGAGAAGGCATCGAGAGCTACCGCCGCCGCATACGTCCAGAACGCCAGCGCCAGTCCATATCCGCGCGCGGCCACCATGAAATCCAGGACCATCGGATTCAGCGTCAACAATGCAACCGCCAGCAGCATCGTAGGATTTTCTCCGAACGCGGTGCGGGCAAGCCGGTAGCAGGAGGCGAAGTAGAGCGCTGCTCCCGCCAGGGCAGGAAGCCGCATGGACCATTCCGAAATGCCGAACAGCCCGGTGGATAAGCGGATGAGCAGCGAGTTCAGAAAATGGTGGTTCGCGTCGTAGTGATGGAAGATCTCGCTGAAAGGTCCGTTGATGTAGAACTCCCAGGTGAGCGCCTCGTCGTAGACGATGGACTGCGTGAATGCGCGGAAAACACAGACGGCAAACAAGGCCACCAGGAGGGCCTGGGCGCCGGTCCGGTAAGGTTTCTGCCACATGCACCGAACATTGTCGCAGACCGAGGCGCGGGGAGTCGGGTGGTGAAGTTATTTCGCGATGATCCGGCTCATTCCTCGCGAAGAGCGGTCAGCGGCTCCAGGCGTGATGCCCGGCGCGCTTGTAGATAGCCGGCCAGGGAAGCCACTCCGGCCAAGAGTGCGACCGCGAGCGAAAGCGTGAGTGGATCGTTCGGCGTCGTACCGTAAAGGAAGCTGGCCAGAAGACGTGTCGTCGCCAGAGCCGCGCCCAGCCCTACCATCAGGCCGATGCCGATCAGAAGAGCCACTTCGCCCATCACCATCCGTAGCACGCGTCCGGGTTCTGCGCCCAGCGCCATTCGAATCCCGATTTCATTCCGCCGCCGGGTTACGTTGTACGACATCACTCCATATAACCCGATCATCGCGAGGAGCAGGGCAAGCCCTCCAAAGAATCCTGAGAGCGTCGCGAGTAGCCGTTCGCGAGACAGTGACTCAGCAACCTGAAGCGCGAGTGTCTTGAATTCCAAGGAGACATCGCGATTGATCTCAGCGATCGAGGACTTCACGGCGGGGATGACGGCCGTCGGCGGTCCTGCAGCGACACGCAGCTCGAACGTGGTGGATTGGTCCGGCTTTGCTTCTTGGCTCGCGGCGAGGTAAGCGGTGGGGTGAATATGCTCTCGTAGCGAGATGTATTTTGCATCTTTGACTACGCCGATGATTTCCACCAGGCCGTCGTCGAACTCCTCCCGGAACCTCCTGCCAATGGGATTTTGTCCCGCGAAGAACCTTTTTGCCAGAGTCTGGTTCACGATGGAAACTCTGGGCGACTCAGGAGTGTCGTATTTGTTGAAATCACGTCCGGCTATCAGATCCGTGCCCAGCGTTTCAAAGAACCGGCCACTTACGTTGTTGAAGTAAACGTCAGTGTCTTCCTCACTTTTCGGTGTGTAGCCCTCGATCTGTACGTGGGAGTCGAACAGACTGTTGTCAATGGGAGTCAAAGCAGAACTACTTGCAGAGCGGACGCCTGGCAGCGCGCGCAAGCGCTCCAGCATTTCCTCGAAAACAGCGCCGCGCCGCGTCGGTGGATAGTGTCCGTTGCGCAGATCAACGCCAACTAGAAGGACATGTTCGCGCTCGAAACCCGGGTTGAGAGTTTCGAGATGGACAAACGTCGTGAGCATCAAACCCGCGCCGATCACTAAGACTAGGGACAGCGCCACCTGCACTACCACCAGCGCTTTACCCAGCCCGAACCTTCCGCCTTCAATCACTCCGCGCGCGTTCGCCTTCATCGCCAACTGCGGATTTACCCGCGTTCCTCTCCACGCAGGCGCAAGCCCAAATAACAGACCAGTGAGAATCGCCACGCCGGCCGTGAATGCCAGCACACGGGAATCAATGCTCAGATCCAGAAACGCTTTGTTCCAGCCCGAAG
>Ga0181536_10002672_pt1 | contig 19844 bp, 16 predicted proteins | sample PEATcosm2014_Bin_41_FD_121105 | JGI IMG/M metagenome (GOLD analysis project Ga0181536, IMG submission 121105) | Peatland microbial communities from MTU Mesocosm Facility, Houghton, MI, USA - PEATcosm2014_Bin17_60_metaG | ecosystem: Environmental > Terrestrial > Soil > Wetlands > Peat | place...
GCCGGGGGCTTTATAGTTGGTGGCCCCTCAAAGGGGCCTGTGTAGAAGCGCTCCATGCCGGTAGCAGCCTGTCGCCCGCGCCATTGGCGCAGTGTTATTTAGCCCCGCGCTTCAGCGTGGGGTTGGCGAAACCAATCATTCATACGGAGTCCCGTAGGGACGGCGCATGATGATCGCGCGCATCCTTTTGGCTCTTTTGCTAAAAGAATGGAAAATACAAACCAGGGGCGACTCCCGGAACTGTCAAACATCGACTGTCGCCCCGGCAGAGCCGGGGGTTTTCCCGTTTGCAATAAGTCGATTTGCCCACGCTCCAGGCTGTAGGATTGCTAGTAGATTCTTCAAGCATTGAGGCCGGAACGTGCAACGCAAACCTACGATGAGCGATGTGGCCCGCCTGGCAGGCGTGGGCACAATGACTGTTTCCCGCGTGCTGAACGGCTCCGCCAACGTATCCAAAGGGGCTACACAACGGGTTCAGACGGCGATCGGACAACTAAACTACCTGCCCAACGAACTGGCTCGCGCCCTGCGCGGACGGCGCAGCCGTACCATAGGGTTGATCCTGCCTTATCTCTACGACCCTTTCTTCGCCATGTGCGGCCACGCGGTGAGCACCGTGGCCAAGCAGCACGGCTACTCGGTCATTATTACTACCTCGAACGAGGACCCGGAGACGGAATACGCCGAGGCCGCGCAAATGCTCCAGCGGCACGTGGAGGGACTGGTTCTAATCCCCGCCAATCGCGGCCAGAGCCGGCTCGACCGCGTGCTTTTAGGCAAGACTCCGCTGGTGGCCTTCGACCGCCCGATGGCCGATCCCAGCTTCGATACCGTGCTGGTGCAGAACCAATCCGGCTCCCGGTCCATGGTGCAGCACCTGATCGAGCACGGCCACAAAGCCATCGCTTTCATGGGCCTCAGCCGCAACCTGTTTACCATCAATGCGCGCTTTCAGGGCTATCGGAAGGCGATGATCGAGGCCGGACTGGAAACCGACGCTCACTTTCAGTGCGAGACGATCAAGTCCACCCTGGAGGCCGTCGAGTCCCGCCTGAAGTCGAAGACGCCTCCCACGGCGTGGTTTACCTCGAACACGTTGGCTACGCGCTACGTCTTTGCGGCGCTCTTGCAGTTGGGGGCGCGCATCCCTTCGGATGCGGCGCTGGCCGGCTTCGACGACTTCGACCTTGCCGACCTCATCAGTCCCCCGCTCACAGTGGTCCGGCAGCCGGCCCAGGAGATGGGTCGCGTGGCCGCCGGTCGACTCTTCGAGCGGCTGGAGCGCGGCGAAACGCCACAGACCGGCAATCGGATCGTGCTGCCGGTCGAGATCGTGCTGCGCCGCTCCTGCGGCTGCAAGCACAAGACTCCGGTGGTCATCCGTTAGGCGAGGGTCTTGCGCCGTACTCCCGCTGCCGCCAGAATGCAGACGATGGGCATGACCGGCAGCCTGTACCGCCCTACGGCTTGCGTTCCTCCCGAAACGGCAATGAAGTAGAGTGCGACTCCCAGCAGCAACCATAGGCAGCAGTTGCGCGCGCCGCAGCGAAGCATTCCCCGCGCGGCCAGCAGATACAGCACGAGCAGCACCGCTTCCAGCGCGGCCATCGCCGCCGCCATCCAGGGGTGCGCCTGAACCAGACGCACTCCTGCGCGCGCCAGCCCTTCATGGACCACGCGCTTGGGGGTTGCGCCATCTTCCGGATAGGCTCGCAGCAGGCGCAGCAGATCGGCGGCACAGGGCGTGAATGCGACCAGAGCCGAGCCTTCGAGCTGTACGCTCAGGTACGCTCCGGGATGCGCGCGCAGCACGCGGCTAGCCTCGGACTTTATGAAGGCGAGACGCCGGGCCTGACTCCATCCGGCCTGCTCGGGATGCCGCGCAACGTAGGCCTGCTCGTCCGCATAGCCGAAGTCGTTCTGCACCTCGTCAAAAGGCCTGTGCTCCACGCGGGCAGTGACCTCGGCGGCCTGATAGAAGTAAAGATTCTGGACCACAACGCTGGTAAAGCTGCCGAAGCCTGTCTCCAGCCAGTTGCGCGCCTGCCACGCAGCCAGCCACGGCAGCACACTGAGCAAGAGCACAGCAGGAGCCTTCCAGCGAAGCCCTGGAACGCGCGCCAGCACTGCAAACAATCCCAGCGCCAGCGCCACCGGCAGATAGTAGCTGACCGGGCGAACGAAGGTTGCCGCAGCCAGCCACAGGCCGGCAACTATAAGCTCTCTCAAGCGACGGTCGCGAAGAAATACAGCCAGCCTTTCCAGGCTCAACAGCAGCAGCGCAAGAAACAGCGTCTCCGCCAGCAATCGGACAGAGTAAATAACGGAGACCGGCTCAAACGCGAAGAGCCAAGCCGCAAGCAGCGCGACGCGATCATCGCCAAGGACGGCGCGGGCCAGCCGCCAGACCAGTAGCACTGTAAAGACAGATAAAAAGACTTGCGCGAGAGCCGCAAAGGCCGGACCGGGCAGGCTTGCAATCGCCAGAAAAAGCGGATAGCCGGGGGTGCGATCAATCTCCGGTAGAGCGCCGGTTACAAAACTGCCATGAAGCAGCAGATTACGTCCCGGCTCAAGGTAGCTGGCGGTATCGCCGCTGACAATGACGCTGGTCCCGGTACGGACGAGCGTCGCCGCCAGCAACGCCAGACGAACCGCCGCCGCCGCTGTCACTGGCCCGATCAGGCGCGGCGTCCACCATCTGTGGGTACGGGCAGAGTCCGTCATAAACCTCCTCCATTCAGCACTGCTCTATACAGCGTCTCCCATTCATCGGCCTTCGCATCCATGCTGAAGTGGCTCGTTATGCGCTCCCGCGCCGCCCGTCCGAGCGCTTGCCGATCTTCGCCGATCCTCCCCATCAGTTCCAGCATCGCCTCGGCCAGTTCCTTCGGACTCTTGGAGGGAACTATCACGCCAGCCTCGCCCAGCAGTTCGCGCACGCCGCCCACATCGGTAGCCACGACGGGCTTTTGCATAGCCATTGCCTCGCCCACCACCAGCGGCATTCCCTCCCACGCCGAGCCCAGCACAAACCCGTCGGCAGCATCCAGCAGAGCGGGCAAGTCGCGGCACAGCCCCAGCCAGCGAATTGCTTCCTCTAGACCCAACTCCACGGCCAGACTGCTCACCCGGTCGAACTCCGCTCCGGCCGCTTCGCCGGCAACCCATAACCGCGCATCGGAGCGCGCGGCAAGTACCCGTGCGAAGGCCTGCAACAGGTTGGGATAGTCCTTGGCCGGCACGATGCGTCCAGCCGTCAGCCAGATGAACTCCCCGCTAGCGCCCATCCGCTCCCTCATGCGCGCGCGGCGGTCAGCATCGGGAACAAACTCCGCAGTATCGATACCGTTGGCGACGACCACGCACCTGCGCTGCGGCACGGCCTTCACTTGCACAAACCGCTGCGCAGCCGCCGTGCTCACAGCCGTGGTGCGACGGCTCAGAACATCGGTCAGCCGGTAGGCCAGCATCCGGTGCCAGCCGCCTTCATAGACGTTGTGGACCGTGGAGACAACCATAGGCGCTGGAACCAGAACCTTGAGCAGCCGGGCCACGAAGTTGGCATGAAAGCTGTGGCTATGCGCCACGTCCGGACGGAACTCGCGCAGAAAACGCCGCCCCCGCGCCAGACCGGCCAGCAAGCTGAATGGAGTCCGGCGCATCTCCAGATGAACGGCATCGAGGGTAGTGGGCCACTGCTCGGCAAGAGGCGGGCGCAGAATCAGCAGAGCCACGGTATGGCCGCGCCGAGCCATGCGTTCAGCCAGCGCCAGCACCTGCCGTTCCGCTCCACCCATGCCTAGCGAAGTCAGCACATAGACGATCCGCATTTCCGATCCGCTCTCCCCCGAAGTTTTGAGTGCAAAGATCATACCGCGCCCGGTCAGTTCCCTGTTCGCGGGAACCAACCGGGAACCGGCAGCGGCGCCGAATTCCCGCCAAATGCACAAGATTATTCGATTCAAAGAAACTTTTTACGCAAAGCGGCAATTGCGCTGTACAATTTCCACGAGGAGAAACATGGCCGGAGATATTCAACTTACGTGCAGCGACTGCGGGCAGGACTTCACCTTCACCGCTGCTGATCAGGCGTTCTTTCAGGAACGCGGTTATTCGACCCCAAAACGTTGCAAGAATTGCCGTATGGCAAAGAAGAACGATCAGGGGGGGTCCGGCTACCGTTCGGCTCCGGCACAGGGTACACCTGTGATTTGTTCGGGTTGCGGCCAGCCTACAACAGTGCCTTTTGAGCCGCGTGGTGACCGCCCGGTTTTTTGCCGGGATTGCTACCAGGCGCGCAAGGGCAGCGGCGGTGGCGGCGGCGGAAGTTCGCGTGGCCGTAGCCGGTAATTGCTTCAAAGCCGTGAACCGGTGATCGCTTCGAGCGGCGGACCCCGGTTCACGGAAGCCAATTCAAGTAAAGTCCCGAAGCAACGGCTGACTCGGCCATGTTCGCCACCAACGTTCTCTGGTCGCGGGAGATTTGTCCTTTTTTCTGTTCCACGAGCATCCGATCTACAGGCAGCGGAAGAGCAGCCGCTCATGGCGCGGCTGCTCTTCCGCTGCTTTTTGGTCTTAACAGCCTGTGGTGAAAGTCAGGTTTTGAAAGGGCACGGCTTCAGCCGTGCCGTAAACCGTTGATAAGAAACGATGGGCTTTAGCCCTTGAGGGACGGTTTTCGGAGTTTTCGACTTCTACCACAGGCTGTTAAGCTGGAAATGAACCCGAAAACGCAGACGGCGGAGACTCGGCACGTTCATGTCAGACTCGAATGTTGCAGCGCTGTTAATTGGCGGCCATTTCCCAGTCGTCAATGGACAGCGCGCCTGTTGGTGGGTACACTTGCGTTTGCGGGCTTTCCCTCGACCCCGAATACTTGAGGATTCACCCCAACAGAATGGCCTCCCAATTATCCTTCGCAGGATTCGCATGGAAGAATCTCTGGCGCAGACGGCTCAGAACGCTGCTGACGCTAGGCGGAATCGCCATGGCGATCAGCGCGTTTGTCGCTTTGGTCGGCTTCTCCCGCGCTTTTGAGCACGAATGGCTGCGCATGTACGAAAGCGCCGGCACCGACATTGCCGTAGTGGAGAAGAGTTTCCTCAACACCTCACTGGATGAGTCGGTGGGCGCGAAGCTCCGCTCGCTGCCCGTCGTCGCGCAGGCCAAGCCCATGATCTTCAACCTGATGGACCTCACGCCGGAGGTCAATGCGCTGGTCTTTGGCTGGCAAGCCGATTCCTACGAGCTCGATTCTCTCACCCTCACATCGGGGCGGCGCTTTCATGATGGACAGCCTGAAATTCTGTTGGGCGACATCCTGGCTGGCAACTTGAACAAGAAGGTTGGCGAAACGCTGGAGATTCAAGGCGCCACTTTTACCGTGGCAGGTATCTATCATGGCGGCACGGCTCTCGAAGCCGGCGCGGTCATCATGCCCCTCGATCAGTTGCAGCAGCTCTCCAGCCTGCAAGGGAAAGTCGCGGCATTTCATGTGCGGCTTCGCCCCGCGCCGGCCGGCGAAGCGCAGGAAGAATATGTGAAGCGGGCTCAGGCGGAGATCGAAGCCGCTCTGCCCGGTTTGCACGCCGTTCCGGCGGCTGAGCGCGCAGCCAACAACCAACTCGTAGTTCTGGCGCATGCTGTCGCCTGGGGCACATCCTCCATCGCGTTGATCGTGGGCATCCTGGGCATCGTCAACACCATGGCAATGTCGGTCTTCGAGCGCACTCGCGAGATCGGCATCCTGCGCGCGCTGGGCTGGAAGCGCTGGAGCATCATGCTGCTCATCCAGACGGAAGCGGCCGTGCTCGGCCTGGCCGGCGGTCTTCTCGGCATCGGCGCCGGATGGGGCGCGCTGCGCTTGCTGTCTACCCTGCCGCAAACCGCAAGCATCGTCTCCGCTTCCGTTTCCTCACTGCACTTGCTGGAGGCGTTGGGTATTGCGATACTCTCTGGATTGGTCGCCGGGGCCATTCCAGCGTGGCGCGGCGCGCATCTCTCGCCGGTGGAGGCGCTGCGTCATGACTAGCCCGCTGCTTGAAGTGCGCCGTCTGTGCAAGAGCTACGACGAAGGGAGAATCGAGGCCCTGCGCGGCATCGACCTATCTATTGCTGCCGGCGAATATCTGGCCATCAGCGGACCCAGCGGCAGCGGCAAATCCACCTTGCTGCAACTGCTCGGCGGACTCGATACCCCCACCAGCGGCGAAGTCCTCTTCCAGAATGCGGCGCTTGGAGCCACAATCGACCTTGACACCTATAGAGCCCGTCAGGTTGGATTCATCTTCCAGTCGTTTTATCTGCTGCCGACTCTCCGCGCCATTGAAAATGTGCAAGTGCCCATGCTTGCCGTGAATAAAGACACGCGCAACCGCGCCCAGCGAGCCGAAGCCCTGCTGCGCGAGTTGGGCCTCGAAGACCGCCTTAACCAATATCCCAACCAGCTTTCAGCGGGAGAGCGGCAGCGCGTGGCGATTGCCCGCGCGCTGGCCAACCATCCGTCCATCCTGCTGGCCGATGAACCCACCGGCAATCTGGACAGCATCAACTCCGCGCGTATCATGGAGATACTTACCGGCATTCAGAAAGATCGCGGCATGACGCTGATCGTCATTACGCACGAGAACGAGATCGCCAACGCCGCGCCCCGGCACATTCGCATCCGCGACGGAAGGATCGAGTCATGAAACTTCGGCCTCTGGCGCTGGCCGTAGCGCTGCTGTTTTCGATCCCCGCAAGCGCCACGGACGCAGCCACCGTGCTGGCGGCTCCACGGCAGCGCGTGGAGACTGCGGACTTCCGCGCCAGCGGCCATCTGGTCCGCATGGACGAGAGCGGGGCGCGCAGCAGCTATCCCATCTCCATCAAAGCGCACTGGTTTCCCGGCGTGCTGCGCGTGTATATGGAGCTTGGCGCAGGCTCAAAGGCGGGCGCGAATTCCTTGTTGAGCGGCCACATTCCTGTCCACGTTCTCTTCGAGATGCGGCCCAGCGGCAAGAACACTATCTTGATCGCCCATCCAGGCGACAAAGCTCCAGCAGAGTTGCCATTCGATCAATGGAGCGACGGCCCGCTAGGTCCCGGTTTCAGTTACGAGGATTTTCTGGAGCCGCAATATTTCTGGCCGGGTCAGGCTGTGCTGGAAGCGACCAAGTTCGGAGCGCGCGATTGCGACGTGGTAAAGAGCACACCCGGCACAACCGATAAGACGCACTACGCCGAGGTCCGAAGCTGGCTCGACCATAGTATCGGCTTTCCCGTCTACGTAGAGAAAACGTTGAAAGCAACCGGAGCCGTGAAAGAGTTCACATCCTTCGGCCTGCGCCAGGAGGAAGGCGTTTGGTCGGCGCACCAGGTGGAGGCGAAAACCCGCGGCCATGCAGGTTCAACGTTGCTCATCATCGACCGCGGCAGCGCCAGAGCAAATCTCGGACTCGGGGAGTTCAGCCCCGAAAAACTTACCCGTTTCCAGGATCGCTAATGAACATATTGCTTGGGATTCTCTATTTCGCCGCTGCCCTGATCTCCGCGGGCTTTCTCTATCAACGGATCGGCACGCATCGCGACCGGCAGCGCCTTGCCAAAGATGGGCGCTGGATCGAGATTGAGCGCGGCTCCAGCCTCTACCTGGTTGAAAAGGGATCGGGCGGCCCCACCGTCCTGTTTGAAGCCGGTATCGCCGCCACCAATCTGAACTGGTTTCACATCCAGGAGATGGTCGCCCGCTTCACTTGTACCGCGTCCTACGATCGCTGCGGATTGGGCTGGAGCAGCAGTTGCCGCCGCGCGCGCACGCCGGCCAACATCGCCGTGGAACTGCGCGCCATGCTCGAAAGCGCGGGCATCAAACCGCCCTTCATTCTCGTTGGCCACTCCTTCGGCGGACTGGTGATGCGCCGCTATGCTCTCTTGTATCCAGAGGAGGTCGCCGGCATGGTGCTGATCGACCCCATGCGCTGTGAAGAATGGCCGCCGTTGGACCCCAGCAAGCAATCTCAGCTGGATCGCGGCAAGAAACTCTCCCGCTATGCGATCCCGATTGCTCGATTCGGAATTGCCCGCCTAGCCGTGACTTCCCTCTTCCGCCGCTCGGGGCGCGTGGCGCAGCGATTGGCTGGAGCCGCCGGAGATGGCGGCCGCCACGTGCTGGCTCGGGTCACAGACGAGGTGGGCAAGATGCCGAGGGAGGTCTGGCCCGGCGTCGCCGCCAACTGGTCGCGGCCCGGCTATTACGAAGGAATGCGCAGCCACATCGAGGCTGTTCCAGACACCGTCAAGGAAATGCTGGACGCGGAACCCATCCGCGGCATCCCGGTTCTGGTGCTGACTCCAGGAAAATCGTCGCCGCTCTCGGACGAGCGTCTTCGCCGCATCGGCGATAACGTGCAGCAGGTGATTGCCCCAGCGAGCGCTCATTGGATTCATCTCGATGAACCCAACCTAGTGATCGATTCGATCCGCGAGATGGTGATGGCTGCCACCCCGGAGGCCGTCGCGGCCATAGGCTGAACCGCGACGAGAAGCTGGAAAACTCCCTATCGTTTCTTTCCAGGCTTGGGCGCGGTCTTCTTCTCCGCCGGTTTGGACGGCTTCGCCGGTTTGGCGGCTTTGTGGCTCACAGCCGGAACAGGCTTTCCCTTTGTGGCTGCGGATTTCGCCGTCGCGGCCTTGGCAGCAACCTTAACCGGGGGCTTGGCCACAACCGGCTTGGCTGGCACTTTGACCGGAGCCTTGGCAGCAACCTTGTCCGCAGCTTTGGTGGCAGAGGGCATTGCGGTGACCGCCGGTTTAGCTGCCTTTCCAGCTTTGGCGGCAGGCAGAACTGCGACCTGCTTCTGAACGGGCGCGGAGACCGGCACAACCGGCGCGGAAACTGGCTTTGTCTTGGGTAAAGCCGGCGCTGGCTTTACGGCGCTCACGCTGGATTCCGCGACCGGCGCTGGCTTCAGCTTTGCCTTGATCGCCAGTTCAGGCTTCTTTGCTTCTTCCGGCTCGGCCACAGCCAGCGCTGCGACGATCTCAGGCTTTAATGTCTCTACGGCTTCCACCGGAATCGGCTTGGCGGCGAACTCCGCGGCCGCGGCCGCCTCTTGCTTTACCTGTACGTCGGCTTTTGCGAAATACGAAATCTCCGTAACTGGCTTGAGCCGAGAAGAGGGTTTGGAGAAATGCTTGGGGGCAATCGGTTCGGACTCTGCTTTCTCCGGCTCCTCATCCAATAAATCATCATCGATCTCGGCGTCCAACTCGACCTTGGGAAGACTCAGACCCAGGTCGAGCTCTTCGTCATCGACAACAATGTCGTCCAGAACCTCGTCCTCGTCCAAACCGGCTTCGGCCTCCTCGTCATCGTCATAGGAGGCCTCTTTCAGCCTAGCCTCGCCTCGCTTGGCGCGCGGCTTTTTGATGGTCTCTCGCGGCGGCGGAGCAGGCGGCGAATGCGGCTCAAGGAAGGCGCGAATCTCTTCCGCGGCGGTCAGCCTGCCGTCGATCAGTTCCAGGAAGATGTCTCGCACAATCTCGCCATAGGCGGCCAACTCCGGCGTAATGCGCATCTCTTGCATCATCGCGTGGGGGATGCGCTGGCGGACTTCGGGCCAGACCTTGAGAAAGAGATTGAAGCGCTCCTTGACGGCTGGATCGATGGAGGTGAATCCAAGCCAGAGAATCGCTTCCGGATCATAGCTCGTGAACAACTTATAGCTGGCCGATGGAGTGGAATTCTCCTCGGCCAGCAGCACTTTGGCAAACCCGGCCGCCATCGCGTCCAAGCTGTTCCACTCTTCGAGAAACCCCGGACGCAGCATCAGCTTCTTCAGAGCCGCCAGTTCCTTGGGAGCCAGCTTGGCCGTGAGTAACTGCATCTGCGCCGCGGACATATCGGCATGGACTCCCTGCAACAGCAGTTCTACCGCCAAGTCATGCAGGGCATTCAGTTTCTCCTCATCGGCTTTGGCGTGGGTCCAGGCCGGGAACAGAACCTTCATCCAGCCCTCGTCCTCAAGCGCCCGCAGTACCTTCAGCCCTTCGGCCTCGTGGCCGATCTGCTCCAACTCCTTGCTGCGCGCCTGGGCTGACAAAAACTCGATCACGTTCTCGCCCTTGGCGTTCTCATAGCGAGTCTTGGTTTTGGGGTCAAGCTCCCAACCCAGGCGCGCGCGATACCGGGTGGCGCGAATCAGCAGCGAAGGCTCCTCGATAAATCCATAATTGGAGACTAGGCGCAGCGTCCTGGCTTCGATATCCGCAGCCCCGTTCAGCGGGTCCATCAGCAGCCCGAACGATCCCTCGTTGAGCGAGATGGCCATGGCGTTGACGGTAAAGTCGCGGCGGCGCAGGTCTTCCTGGATGGAGGCGGGATGAAAGATCGGCTTGCCCGGCTTCGGGTACTCGACGCGGTGCGCGCTGATCGCGTCCACGCGAACGGTCCCCGGAAAACACAGATAAAGCGCGCGAGAAACCTCGTCTTCGCCCCACACCGTTCCGCCAAGCGTCTCGATTGTTTTCTTGAGCTTAAGCGCGCTTCCATGCACCGTTACTTCAAGATCGCGGACCGCATGGCCGCTGGTCAGGTCGCGGACCGCATCGCCGGTCAGAAACAGGATCGTCCCGGCTTCGCGGGCAGCCTCGCGCATATTGCGCAGTGCGTTTTTCTGGTCGGCTGAAAGCCGGTTCTCCAGGAGATAGATATAGTCGGGCATTCCGTTCCCTGCCTCCGTCGTCACACGAGCGATCTTCCCGTCGATGGGTCCCTGCCAGCCTTGATCGGAGTGAATCTTCTCGACGAAAACCCATCCCATGCCGGCAATTTCTGCCCATCCTCGTTGAAAAGCCGCGGTAATCTCTGCCAAGTAATTGATGTTGTTACCCTTATACGCATACTGGCAGAAGCGGCAAAGCAGTACATTAACACAAATCAACTCTGTTGGCTAGGGGTTTATTGCACCGGACTCGCAGCTTTCCCATTTGCGGACTCTGCCGGGGCCGCTGCACACGCGAAAGGATGCTGCTTCCAAGCCCTATATCACCGCTTGCGCTCCCGCCGGGGCGCCAAGAAAGCCCTCCGCGCCGTCGCCGCCGCGCTGCTCGCAACCGTTATCGCATATCTCGAGCTGTCCGCTTATGCCACAAAATACTTGGCCTGCGGGTGATGCACCACGATGGCGTTGGTGCTCTGCTCGGGTTCGAGAAGATAGCTTTCTGTGAGACGCACTCCGATCTTCTCTTCCGGCTTGATGAGGCGGAAAATCTTGGCCTGGTCTTCAAGGTTCGGGCAGGCCGGATAGCCGAACGAATAACGAGAGCCGCAATACTTCTGGTGAAACAAATCCGAGACGCGCGGAGAGTCTTCGCCGCCTATGCCGAGAAACTCGCGCGCCTGCTTGTGCGTAAACTCGGCAAGCGCCTCAGCAGTCTCGACGGAAAGTCCATGCAGGTAGAGGTATTTGGTGAAGTCGCCAGCCTCGAAGAGCTTTGCGGTCTGGCGGCTTGCCTCGTCGCCGATGGTAACAATGGAGAAACCCACCACATCGCGTTGTTCCGAGTTAATTGGCTCAAAAAAGTCGGCGATCGAGAGCCTGCGGCCTTGCGCCTGACGCGGGAAAGAGATGCGCTCCAACTCGCGCTCGGGGTTTTCGGGATCGAAGACGACTAACTCGTTGCCATGGCCCGCGCAGGGATAAAAGCCGATGATCGACTTAGGCTCAAACCAACCGGCGGCCTTCACCTCTTCTTCGATATCTAAGAGAATGGGCCGGAACTTCTCTTCCACTAGACGCAGATAGTCGCCCTGCACCGCAGTCTTCAACTGCCATTGATTCTTGAAGAGCGCCGTTTCGTTGATATAGGGGAATATCTCGTCTAGCCTGTAATTCTTGAAAACGCGCGGACCCCAGAAGGCAGGCGTGGGAATTGTCGCAACCCGCTCCACAACCGGCGAACGGCCCTCCGGAGTTAGCTCGACGAGAGTAAGTTCTGGTCCAGTCGCGCTGTCTTTTCCAAAAACCTTTACAGTCTTGCCTTCCTCTTCCCTTCCCTCTCGCACGGCCGCGTTCTCCGAAGTAAGATCGGCCATTGCGTGCAATGCGGCAAAGGCGTCTTCGGCATAAAACACCGGGCCAGCGTACTCCTTGCGCAAGTCGTCTTCCACATATTTGCGGGTAAGCGCCGCGCCGCCGCAGATCACCGGAACGGTCATACCCAGCCGCTCCAAATCCTGTAAAACGTACTTCATTTCAAGCGTGGACTTGACCAGCAGGCCGCTCAGTCCGATAGCATTGGCTCCAATCTCGCGCGTAGCGGCAATGATGGCGTCCGATGGCTGCTTGATGCCCAGGTTCACGACGCGATAGCCGTTGTTGGAGAGGATAATATCGACGAGATTCTTGCCGATGTCATGCACGTCGCCCTTCACGGTTGCAAGCACCATCGTGCCCTTGCCGCCGCTGTCGGATTTCTCCATCTTCGGTTCGAGGTACGCGACAGCGGCCTTCATCACTCCGGCCGAATCGAGCACCGAAGGCAGTTGCATCTTGCGCGCTCCGAATAACTCGCCGACGGTCTTCATGCCGTCAAGCAGCACGGTATTGATCAGATCGAGCGGAGTGTGAGTTATCAGCGCCGCCTCCAGCGCCTCTTCGAGCGATTGCTTGTGCTCTCCCAATCCGATGGTCCGCTCGCCGCGAATGATAAGCTGCTTGAGCTTTTCGTCGGCAGTGAGGTTCTCGCTTGAGACTTCCGCTTCCTTTACCGATCCTTTGCCCAGGCTGGCGAAGTGCGCCATATAGTTCTGCAAGGGTTCGCTTCCGGTTTCACTCGTATCCTGAAAGATAAGTTTGCGGGCTAACTCCACTTCTATCTCGGGAATCTTGTAGAGCGGATAAATCTTCGAGTAGTTGACGATGGCCGCGTCCAGCCCGCGGTCCACGGCCTCCTTGAGAAAGACGGAGTTCAGCACGCGCCGCGCATAAGCGTTCAGGCCGAAGGAGATATTGGAGACGCCGAGCACGGTTCGGCAGCGCGGCAGCTCAATCTTGATGCGCCTCACCGCCTCCAGCGTCTCAATGGCCGCCGAGCGATACTCCTCCTGGCCGGTCGAGATCGGCAGAGTAAGCGCATCGAAGATCAAGTCCTCTGGGCGCAGACCGTATTTGTTCACCGCCAATTCATGAATGCGATGCGCTATTGCTACCTTGCGTTCGGCGGTCAGCGCCATGCCCTGTTCGTCGATAGTGAGCGCGATGACCGCGGCCCCGTAGCGGCGGGCCATGGGCAGCACCTGGCTGGTGCGCTTCTCGCCGTCTTCAAGGTTGATGGAGTTGATGATCGGCTTGCCGGGAATGCGCTTGAGCGCACCCTCGATGACGTTAGCTTCAGTCGAATCCACCACGATGGGCGCAGAGATACTTCTGGCGATCTTATCCAGCACGGCATTCATGTATCCCTGCTCGTCTTCGCCCACGATGGCGCAGCAAAGGTCGAGCATCTGCGAACCTTCGCTCACCAGCCGCTTGGCCAGGGAGAAAATGCCCTCGTAGTCGCCGCCGCGCACCATATTGCGAAAGGTATCAAGGCGCGTGGTCGTATTCATCTCCTCCGCGATAACAATGGGCTGGGCGTCGGCTTCCAGCGTTTGCGCGGAGAAGGCGCTGGCCACCACCGATTGCGGCGCCACGGCGCGTGGGGTGGGAGTTAGGTCCTTGACGGCCTCGGCAATCGCGCGCAGATGCTCCGGGGTAGTACCGCAACAGCCGCCGACGGCCTGTACGCCGAATTCGGTCACAAAGCGGCGCTGATGCGCTGCCAGTTGCTCGGGCGGGAGTTTATAAACCGCGCGCCCTCTGTCGTTCTCCGGCAGGCCGGCATTGGGTTGAATACAAACCGGCAGGGTCGAATTCTGGCAGAGGAAGCGCACCGCGTCGTTCATCTGTTCGGGACCGGTTGCGCAATTGAGGCCAACCGCATCGGGCTGGAGACTTTCGATAACGGCCAGAGCCGCGCCGATCTCCGTGCCCAGCAGCATCTTTCCATCCGGCTGAAGCGTCACCTGCACCTGCAGGGCAACCTTTCGGCCGGTGCCGGGAATCTTCCCATCGCGCGCGTCGCGGATGGCATCCTGACAAGCTGCGACAGCTATCTTGACCTGCAGAATGTCCTGGCAGGTTTCGATCAGCAGCACGTCCACGCCGCCCTCGATCAGCGCTTCAGCCTGCTCGCGGAAGGCCGCGGCCATTTCGTCATACCCGATGTCCCCGAGCGAAGGCAGCTTTCTGCCCGGCCCCATCGAACCTGCCACGAAGCGCGGTTTCTCTTGGGTTGAATGGGAGCCGGCAACTTCGCGCGCCAACCGCGCGGCAGCGATATTCAACTCGCGCACGCGGTCCAGCAAACCATGCTCTTCCAGATCGAGGCGCGACCCGCCGAAAGTATCGGTTTCGATCACATCGCAGCCAACCTCGAGAAACGACGCGTGAATCGCGCGGATCACATCCGGGCGCGTCAGAACCAGAACCTCGTTGCAGTTCTCCCTGCCCCAAAAATCCTCTATCGGGAGGTTGTGCTTATGCACGCTGGTGCCCATCGCGCCGTCATAAACCAGCACCCGCCGCTTCAGTTCTGAAAGAAAATCCGCCAAAATCGCTCCTGACCCCGCCGGCCGCGTGGAAACATAGGAATGCGGCCAACACCTTTAGGATATATCCTTTGAAGTGTGACCATGAAGAAGAGCAACCCTATGCCGAACGCAGTTGAATCCCCCAAGCCGCCCACCGCCGATGAGATCGGAGAATTGGCCGATAGCGGCGAGGACATCTCGCGTTTTTTCACCAGGAAGGGCAAGATGATGCCGCCGATTCAGCCGAGAATTAAGGATAAAGGCGATGGCCAAGAGGATTAGCGCGGTGACTCATGTGACGCGGGGCGATGTGCTGGACGATCTCGGTTTCACGCGCTCCGAGGCGACGGCAATGAAGTTTAAGGCCGACCTGCTCGATGCCCTGCGTTCTGAAATCGAGCGGAGAAACTACACCCAGAGACAATTGGTAGATATTCTCGACGAGCACCAACCGGCCGTCAGCAATTTGATCCGAGGAAAAATCAATCAGGTGAGCATCGAAAAGCTGCTCCGGTATTCGGACCGGATGGGGATGCGGGCTCGGCTGAAGGTGCTGCCTGCGCGCAGGGCGGTGGCGGCGGCGTAGCTCTGAACTTACGAGTGAAGAGGGGCTGAGCCGACCCATCGGTAGCCACCATGATCCAGGCTATTTGCAAACATTTTCTTCGAGCCAAAAAGTTTGTTCAGATTTCGATAGGTGATGAGAATCTGGAGACCGAAAAATGCCTTTGACCCAATCGGAAGATCAAACGACTCGAGGTCTCGAAAAACCATTGGATTCTTACTCTCGTTATCAGTCTTGCTCCAATTCAGATCGAGCGGGACGATAACAAGCAATTCCTTTCCGCTGAATTGGACCGACACACCAGAAATATCAAAAAGACAGTCTATCTCTTGGACATCTTCTTGCATCATCTCTCGTGTGACATTCGTACCCGGCAAAGAGTAAAGATGTACCCTGCACCGAAACCAACCCTCACCTACGTGAGGTAGGGGTTCCTCCTCCTCATACTTCCACTTACCGTCCTTAAATTTCCAACCATCTACCCAGTGGGCAGTAAGCCTGATACAGCTCTCAAGACGATCACGGCCATTAACGAATTGACGTTCAAGAAGAATCATCATGGCAACTTACCTGAACAGCGCGGTGACTTGAAGGATAGGAACTCGGAGGTTCCACATAATGTGAAGAACTGTTATTTCGCCGCCGTCAGTGCCTCGACCGGAACCAGCATATCTTCCTTGCGCATGACCAGATTGGTGGCGTTGAGGGTAGCCAGTTCAAAGCCGTGGCCGTGGGTGATGGCGTCGGTGGGGCAGGCTTCCACGCAGTAGCCGCAGAAGATGCAGCGGTTGTAGTCGATGTTATAGACCTTGGCGTAGCGATCCGACGAAGAGATGCGCTGCTCCTCTGTATTTTCCGCGGCCTCGATATAAATGCAATTCGCCGGGCAGGCGGCGGCGCAGAGAAAGCAGGCCACGCACTTCTCCAGGCCGTTCTCGTCGCGCTCCAAGACGTGGGCGCCGCGGAAGCGCTTCTCGAAGACCGCGCCTCGCAGGGGGCCGGGGCCGTCGGGATAGTTCTCCACCTGGGTGGGTTCCAGCATCTCCCGCAGGGTGATGCTCATGCCTTTGGCAATGCCCGCCATGTTGCCCACAATCGACATGAGGCCAGTATACGATGGATTCCGGGAGGGATTCATCCCGCGGGGTTGGCGATGGCGATAGCACGGGCGTTGGCGGTTTCGTAATCGGAACGATGCGCGGTATTTTGCCGGAGAATCGCTGCCGGTCCGTCGGTCGCGAACAGGAGCAGCCGATGAGCGCAAAACAAGCCGGCAAAACTACTCGGCAAGGCTTCGACAAAGAGCTTGCGGAGCTTGACGCTCTGAGCGAAGCCCTGAAGAGCAATGCCGCGCCGGATGCGGCCCAGGTCGAGCAACTGCGCAAGGCGCTCGCCTACCGCAATAACTTTCTGGCGACCAAAGCCGCGCGCATGGTCGCGGATGCGGAACTCTTTGCGCTTTTGCCGGAGGTTCTGGCGGCTTTCGATCGCTTTTTCATCGATGGGGCGAAGAGCGATCCGCAGTGCTGGGCGAAGAATGCGCTGGTGAAGGCGCTGGTCAAGCTGGAGCATTGCGAAAAGGATGCGTATCTGCGCGGCCTGCGCTGTCACCAGATGGAGCCGGCGATGGGCGGCGCATCGGATTCGGCTGGGGCCTTGCGCGGCGCCTGCGCTCATGCGCTGGTCGATTGCCCCGGCATCTCCGACGCCGATCTGCTTGTCCTTCTGCTGGAGCCGCTGACGGACTCCGACAAGACCGTGCGCATCGAGGCGGCGCGAGCCATCGGCCAGGTGGGCGGCGCCAGCGCCGCGCTCATCCTCAGACTGCGCGCGCTGCTGGGAAAGGACGAGCCGGAGGTGCTGGGCGCTTGCTACTCCGCGCTGCTTGCCGTCGAGGGCGCGCGGGCCATTGAGCTGGTTGCGGCAGTCCTCAAGGAAGGCGACGATCTGGCCGCCGAGGCCGCCTTTGCGCTGGCCGAGATGCGAACGCCGCAAGCCCTGGCCGCATTGCAGCAGCGCCTGCGCGCCGGCGCAGATGCATGGTTCGGCTCGGTGCTGTTGAGCGCCATCGCCCTCACCCGCCTGCCCGAGGCCCTGGATTACCTCATCGCGCTGATCGCACGAGATGCGCGCGAGGCGCCGTCGGCCCTTGAAGCCATTGGCCGTAGCGCGCCCACCCCGGAACTGCGCAGCCGCGTGGAGCAGGCGGTCGAGCAAACCGGCAGTCAGCGTTTGGAACAGGCCTTTTGCCGGCATTTGCCCGCGCGGCCCGAGTAAATATCCCTCATGCAGCCGGGGGCTTTCTCCTCTGCAATATGCCGATGCGCGCTCGCGGGGCGGTCCTGAGACCGCCCCGCGAATGGCTTAGTGAATCATGTTGATGGTTTCCTGGGTGACGGTGTCGAAGGTGGTGACCGACTTGGCGTTGGCCTCGAAGGCGCGCTGGGCCACGATCAAGTTGGAGAACTCGGCGGAGATGTTGACGTTCGAGGCTTCCAGCGAGCTGCCCTCGAGTGTGCCGCGCCCGCCGGCTCCGGCTATGCCCAACGAAGCCTGACCGGAGGCGGCGCTGGTCTGATACTGAGTCGATCCCACGTCCACCAATCCTTGTTCGCTGGTTACTGTAGCGATCGCCAGTTGACCCACATCCTGGCTTTGCATATTCGAGTATTTGGCCGTGACGGTGCCGTCGGAGCCAATGGTGAAGCTCTGATACTCACCGCTGGTGTACCCGTTCTGGTTGGTGGACGAGGTCGCGGAGGTGGCCGCAGTCTGGCTGATATTCCCCTTGTTGGCGGCGCCGAAGAGACCCCAGGTCATGTTCATCGCCGCCGCGTCGTCGGAGAGTCCGGCAAAGGTTATGTTGCCCACATTCGCGGCCGGCGAGAGCAGATTTCCGCTCGAATCGAAGACCAGCGTTCCGGCGGTGTTGGCCGATCCCACGGCGTCCTGAATCAGGTTGCCGCTGGTCCCAAGGCCGGTGATCGTAACCTGACCGTTCAGGAATGGGGGTCCGGCTGGGCCGGTGATGGTCACGCCCGTAATTCCCGCCGCCGTCACGGCCGCTGTGAGAGCAGTTACGTAGTTGGCGATGGTCTCGCCGGCAACGACCGCAGGCGCAGCGATGGTCGCCGTGCCGCCGGCTGCCGTCGGTCCGGTAATGGTCAGATTCGTTCCCGGATCGACTGTGGCCAGATTGCCGCCGCTCAATCCAAAGTTGTAAGTGGCGGTTGTGCCCGGCAAGTCCTGCTCCACGATACCGCCGGTCGCCAGAATGCCAGTCGGTCCTGAGATGGTTAACTGACCGCTAGCCGTGGACGAAACAGTTACGCCGCCGGGGCCTATTAGAATGCCTGCATTCCCCAACGCTGTATTGAGGTCAGTGACATAATCGGCCACCGTTTCAGGTACACCCGTGAATATCGCCGCGGCGGAGGTTGCGTTACCGCCACCTGCGGCCAACGGCCCGGTAATGGTCAGAGTCGTCGCTAACGGATCGACTGTGGCCAGATTGCCGCCGCTCGAACTGAAGTTGTAGCTGAGAGTAGTGGTGACCGGAAGGATGGTCGAACTCTGCGTCAATCCCAAAGGTCCCCCAGTACCGGTAATCGTCGTCGGCACCGACGCTGCCTGGGTCAAGGTATCCGGCAACGCGACGCTGTAGCCCCAGGTGTTGTTCCCCTCATTGGTGTAAGTCACCGTGGCTTCATATTGTTTTCCCAGCGAGTCGTAGATCTGCACCTGGCCGGAGGTCTGCGTGCCGATCGGGGACTCCGAATCGAGGTTTTGGGTCATGCTGAAGTTCGTTGTCGCCGCCGGCATCATCACCTGCCCGACAGGAACCACGATATCGTTCAACGCGCCGCCCGTATTGATCACGCCGTTCACCGCCGGGTACCCCATCACCGCCAGGCCGCCGGCTGTTTCCAGCGTACCCGTGGTGCTGGTCTGGAAATTGCCGTCGCGGGTGTACAGTTGGCTGCCGTTATTGTCCAGCACAAAGAAACCCGTGCCGTTGATCGCCACATCGGAAGATATTCCTGTCGAAGCGATCGAGCCGGTGGTGAAATCGGTGCTGTTCGAGGCCACCTTCACACCCGTCCCAACCTGAATCTCATCTCCCGATCCATTCGTGCTCATCTCCTGGTAAAACAGATCGCTGAAGTTGGTTGTCTGGGCCTTGAAGCCGGTCGTGTTCATGTTCGACAGGTTGTTGGCAATGGTGTTCAGCGCCGTGGAATCGGCGTCGAGGCCGCTGAGTGGAATGTAAAAGTTGGGCATCGTGGATCTCCTTTTCAGGTTGATGCGGGCCTTGGTGGCCTGCGGGTGAACGGCTTCATTGGACGCTGGGCAACCCGCTTGGGATCGAGGGCGTGCGCGACTGCCCATCCAGAGCGTGACCTACGAGATCGGCAGCGGGGTTGGCCGCGGGAATGCTGAGATTGCCGGGAGCGTGATTGAAGACGGAAGCCTGCGCTGCCGCGGCGTTGGATGCGGCCAACTGCGACGCCGCCAGCGCGCTGGCCTTCTGGGAGGCCCCATGAACCTGCGCGGTTGCGGCGGTGGCGTTGGTCACGCCTGTTTTTGTGCCGCTGGAAGTAGTGGTCGTGGATGTGGAATCCGCAGTCAGCGTTGTGTTGATATCGATCAGCTGCTCCA
>Ga0181536_10002674_pt1 | contig 19838 bp, 22 predicted proteins | sample PEATcosm2014_Bin_41_FD_121105 | JGI IMG/M metagenome (GOLD analysis project Ga0181536, IMG submission 121105) | Peatland microbial communities from MTU Mesocosm Facility, Houghton, MI, USA - PEATcosm2014_Bin17_60_metaG | ecosystem: Environmental > Terrestrial > Soil > Wetlands > Peat | place...
CTTACGCCGAAGGGCCAGTCGCCAACGGGCCAGGACCAGGACGACGTCATCCTGCTGCCAATCTCCACGGCTATGCAAAAGGTGCTCGGGGCCAACAAGGCCAACGCCAAGGCGGTAGGCTCCCTCATGGTGCAGGCCATCGGGCCGCAGGCCATGGACCAGGCGCTGCAGGAGGTGACGGACCTGCTGCGGGAACGGCACAAGATCCTGCCCGGCATGGAGGACGACTTCACGGCCCGCAATCTGACTGAGGTGTACGCGGCCCAGGAATCCTCGGCGCAAGTGATGTCGATTCTGCTGGGCGCTATCGCATCCGTGTCGCTCATCGTGGGCGGCATCGGGATCATGAACATCATGCTGGTTTCGGTAACCGAAAGGACGCGCGAAATCGGCCTGCGGCAGGCCGTCGGCGCCAAAACGCGCGACATCCTCTCGCAGTTCCTGGTGGAAGCGGTGACGCTCTCGCTGCTGGGTGGGATTATCGGGATTGTCGTCGGGTTAACGGCTTCGTTGCTGATCTCGCACTTCGCGCAATGGTCGACGAAGGTGAGTCTGCTGTCGGTCCTGATGGCGTTTGTGTTCTCTGCCCTGGTGGGAGTGTTTTTTGGCTACTACCCGGCGCGCAAAGCGGCATTCCTGGATCCGATTGAGGCTCTCAGGTACGAATGAAGTTCGCCGCTAATCCCAGATCCAGCGGGCGCCGCCCCATTCCCTTTCCCATACCTCCCAATGTCCCTCCCATCGAAACTCGATCAGCATCTCGGAATCGGCGCGAGTATCGCCGCGAGGGATCGATGGACGACTCGACAGACCTTCGCACTTCCCGACGAGTGCGTTTTTGAGTATCGCTTCTGCCCGCGACCAGTCTTCTTGATCCGATCCAACGGGACAGCCGCTGTCCAGCCACAATTGATACGCAACTGTGGCGATTTCACTCTCAGTCGGGCTGCCGGTTGCGGCGGTTTCGACGCGCACCCTTACGGTGCTGGCTTCAAGCGCTATCTTTGCAGCGTCCCTTGACATGGTTTCCGACGCCTCTTGGAGGGCCGTCGCGTCCGTGCCCGTTCTCCTTCCTCGTCTTGGCATGGTTCCTTCCTTCGAAGCCCTGTGGGTTGCGCGACTCAGGGCAAGCTCAAGGCTTGGCTCGATCCAGCCTCGCGCTTTGTATATCAATCTGGGGGTGGCTCACGACCGCCAAGCAGCGGACTTGCCCGCCACAGCTAAAAGGCCCGATCGATAATAAGACCTTGAGCGCTGAAGTAATTATGTAGCCACTCCGGGACGTATGCAAGCGGAGCAAGACTCCCCAAGCCGGGCAGGGAATCTGGAATGTACCGTTGAGTACCACTGTTGTACTTCGCAACAAATCAGGCTTTCTGGTGGCTGCTGCCGTGATCGGCTTTCTTGCGGATCCGCGGGTCAAGGATGGCGGCTCGGTGCGCACGGAATAGGACCCCGGAGGTCCGAAATGGAAGTTCCAAAATGCAGGTCGCGAATCCAAGGAAAAGGGCTGGTGGATGATATACGGCACAAGACCCCGGAGTCGAAAATGAAGATTCCAGTTCAAAAACTGTACCTCACGAGAAGAGTAGAAATTGGCGTCGTTGCATTGTTCGCGGCTGCCGCGTTTCTTGCCGAATTTGCCGCGGCTCAATCGCCGGTAACCAACCGGTAACCAAACGGTCGGCGAGTGAAATAGCGGCCCGCGCGCGTGCCCCCGTGTTGCGGCCCATGCGCGCCGTAATACCGGGCGACCCGGTAGGAACGCCGCCGACCGGGTGGACATGTGCCGGCAACTGCGGCACGGACACGGCTGATGGCGTCGTGACGCTCTCACCACACGGCAGTAGCAGGTACGACTGGGTCTCGACAAACGGCGGCACAACAGGGGGGTCGGTGCACTTCCAACAGGCGCGCTGGGCGAGGAGACAGACGGATCTACGCTGGCCACTCGTAGCGCCGCCGCATAAGATCAGGTAAATTCAGGAACCTTGGTTGACGTGGCCCGATGGTCCCGCTCCCGGCGGTCGAAGCGGGACCTGTCTAACGGCATCTTACTTAACAGGTTGGGGTGGCCGATTTAAGTTCCAGCCGCTGGCGGCTTTTCGATGCGCAGGTATTCCACGTCCGAGGTGGCGATCATGCCGGTATCCATCATCTCTTCCACCTCGGGAATCAGCCGTCCCAGGTTTTCCGGCGAGTCCACAATCGTGACCACAATCGGCTGATCCTTCCGGATGAGGTGATGACGGTGGATTTCCGCCGTCTCGCCGTATCCTTCCAGACCGCGAAACACGGTGGCGCCGGCGATCTTCAATTCCTTGCAGCGATCCACAATCGCTTCGTATAACGGTTTCCCCTGGTACCGGTCGCTTTCGCCGAAATGCAGGCGGAGGAATTTGGCGTTCTTAACCGTTCGCATGCGAAGGCTCCGCTGCCGGGCGGCTATGCACCAGGCGAATCACATCCACATCGGAAAGGACGATGATTCCGTCCTGCATCATCGATTCAATCTCGTCGATGGCCTTCGTCACCTTCTCCGCCGTGTCCACAACCGAAATCATGACCGGCAGATCGTGCGAGAACGGAAGCCGCCCGCTCTTATGCGTGTGCCCCTTCACTCCGTACCCGAGTATGCCCCGGTACACCGTTGCCCCGGCAATATCCATCAGGCGCAGACGCTTGACCACCGCCTCATAAAGCGGTTCCCCCTGCCACCTGTCCGACTCGCCCATGTAAATACGCATCAATCGGGCTGTGCCCCTGGTTTCCGTATGAGGCCCCTTCGGCGGCGATGGGCGTTCCTGGCTGGCGACTTTGACAACGTTCGTATCCTGGACTTCAATGACGCCATCCGTAACCATGTCGTAGAGCGTCGGCATGAGCTCATCGACTTTCCCGGCGGATTCGATGAACTCGATGCGAATGGGCAGGTGCTCGGTGAGCACCTCGATCTTGGTTGTGTGCATTACCTGGTGAACGCCGAAACCGGCCATGGCGCGCGTCGCGGTAGCGCCGCAGACGCCTTTGTGAAGCAGGAACGTCAGAATGGCGTCACATAGCGACCCGAAGTGGTGCTGCGTGTCCTCATTGACGAAAATCGTGACCTTCTTTGCCGTGCCCTTCTGCAGCATGCCAACTCCTCCCGCTGTGGGGCGGCCAATCCTGGCCGCAGCCGCCCTTCAGGCGGCTTTCTCTCGCTGTCCGCCTGTCCATCCATTTTCTGGGACGCTGCACCAGTATAATGCTCGAAACGCCGTTGAGCATCCGTGCCGCATCAGCTCCCGGCCTCCGCAGCCAGGGATTTCCTCGCCTTCTCAAGCCGCTCCAGATCCGCGCGGAGTTGCGGCGCGCGTTCCTGGCTGCTGCTCTCAACCAGCCGTTCCACCGTGCCCGTCAATTCATCCAGGCGCCGCCGCGCTTCCTTTTCGACACCCCACAGCGCGCTATGGATGCTCTCTTCCCACTGCGTGCTGAGCCGGCTGAGGTTCTGATAAACCAGGTAGGAGACGGTGCGCGCAAAGTGCCGGTGCACGGCCGCCTGGATCAACCATACCGGCAGGACCGGCGACAGCAGTTCCCAGTTCCTGTCGAACACTCGACCCACTCTGATATCGGGGGTACCGGGCTCCACGACATGGATCTCGGTTTCCGTCGTTCGCAACGGCACGCCGAACGCCCGCATGGTGCGGTCCGACAAGCGATCCCGAAATTGTTGCAGCGCGCGGAATGCCTGCTTCTGTACTTTGCGCAGAGGCGCCAGAAACGAACCGCGCTCCCGGACGGAAAGCACCGCGAGCTCATCGCGCAAGGCGCTCGCCAGCCAGTCTTCGAACGAGCCAAGCATCATGCCAAGGCTCTTCGTCCACTTCGGAAATTCGCTTTCCAGGGCTTCCAGCAGCGCGCGCTCCAGGTCGTTCTGGTGCGTCTCGAGCTGGTTGCTGACCATGGACCGCGTTCCAGCCGCGGCATGTTGCACCACCAGCCTCACCGACGACTTCACTTCGCCGGCGATTTCCTTCTCGCCGATGACCTGCCGCTTCAGCGCCTGGCGCTCCGACTGCACCATTTCAGCCGACTTGAGGCTCAGGGCCAGGTAGTCCCCGCATTCCCGCAGCAGGGTATCCATTTTCCGGGAGAGGATGGATTCACGTTCTTCGGCGAAGCGCTCCAAGGTTCCCGCAACCAGCTCGGCTTCCAGCGCCTCACGGAAGCGCTCAAACCCTGGTTTCGTGGAATAAGGGAAGACCCGAGGCGTTCCGGGAAAATTCCTGGCAAGCTGGGCGCGCACGTACTCGATCACTTCCGCCAGCTCCTGTTCGCTCACAAGGTCGGCTTTGGTGAGCAGTACGCCGGCCTTCGGCGTGTACTGGTACAGGCTCTTCAGCAGATCGATATCGCGCTGCGAAAGCGGCGGGTCCACGCTGACCGCAACCAACGCCAGACCCACATTCGGCAGCCAGTCCAGCGACGTTCGCGTGTTGTGAGAAAGGGCGCTCTCCAGCCCGGGCGTATCGACGAACTTCAGGCCGCGAAACCGCTCCAATTCCGGCAGCTCCACGCTAATCAGGTCGACTTGCTTGCGGTTCTCCGGATTCTCCTTCTCGGAGATGTAGTCGCCGATCTGGTCGAGCGGGACCTCGGAGTCGTGGTCATCCCGATGATGGACTCGCGCCTCTTCGCGAGCGCCGTAGCGGAGTTCCGTGACCACGGCCGTAACCGGAACGACACCCACTGGAAGGATGTTGCGCCCGAGGAAATGGTTCAGGAAACTGCTCTTGCCGGCCTTGAATCGCCCCATCACGGCAACGCTGATCTCGTCCTGTCCTGCCGAAGCGCGCGCGCTCGCTAGCAAGCCGGAGAGCGCCGAAATCCCGTACCGCGCCGCCACATCCGCTGCCAGATCCAGGGCTGGCTGTAGCGGCGAGTTTGCGACTATGCGGGTGGGTGGCTGGCTGGAAGCTGGCGTCGGGGCCGTGCCGTTTGTTTTGGGGTGGATATCTTCCGTCCTCAGAATCATGGCTCTTTCCGAGTAGGAGCTATCGTTCCCGAGTCAGGCTCGAGACGGTTGATGGTGGGCTCCATCACCAACGGTCTAAACCGGATTATAGCGTGCTTTCCAGGCATCAGGACCATTGCTCTGTAAGACTGCGTTGACCGGCCACCGGGCTTTTCGACATAATGGATTCAGGCGTTGGAGTTCGCCGCAACCGCCCCGACGGGGAAGATGACTCCTACAGAGGACTTCCTGGTTGTGAGCACCATGGACGAAGCGCGGGAACCCGGCCACCTCAATTCGTCGCAGCGGTTGCATCTGCTGACGAGTTGCCAGTACGCCGACAAGCTGCTTTCGGAAATTGAGACGACTCTGGTCGCATCGCAGTCGAAGTCTCCATTCCCCAGATTCAAGCCGGATGTCTCGCCGGCGCAAGCCAAGGTCGTCCAGGACTACATCTCCAGAATGCGTGCCCAGTTAGTGCGCATCCTGGATAGCCAGGCGGTTGCGATTCCCGCGCCGCATATCGGGTCGGTCCACTCCATTCGAGTGACGCTCGGATTCGTGGATATGGCCTTCGATGAGTGCCGCCCCAAGCGCATGGCTGGATACGGAGCGCTGGCGGACGGCGCCGCCGTGGAGATCGCCGGGCTCGTCGATGAAATGCAGGGCATCATTTCCCGGTTGGATTCGTACCTGGCGCAGGGCCAGTCCGCCGACCTGGAGAAGCGCTTGCATCGCCTGGAGGAGGCAGGCGGCGACATCGCGCTGGTCAAAGCGCTCGAACGGGCCATCAACCAATACGGCCTGGTCGAGTTTCGACCGTCGTTAGGTACCATCGTCGACCGGCTGGAAACGAATGCGTTCGAAATCGCCGTTTTTGGCAGGGTCAGTTCCGGGAAGTCGTCTCTGCTGAATCATATCGTCGGGCAGGATCTGCTGCCGGTGGGGGTGAACCCCATCACGGCGGTGCCGACGCGCCTGGCTTACGGCTCCGAGCCGCGCGCCACCGCCTGGTTCGCCGACCGCAAGCCGGAGCAATTCGGCATTGAGCGGCTGGCGGAGTTCGTTACCGAGCAGCACAATCCCGCCAACGCCCGGCACGTAACCCGGATTGTCGTGGAGCTGCCGGCCGAACGGCTTCGCGAAGGCGTTGTCTATGTGGATACGCCGGGTCTTGGCTCCCTGGCCGCTTCCGGGGCGGCCGAAACCAAGGCCTATCTTCCCCGGTGCGATTTGGGGGTTGTGTTGATCGATGCCGGGTCAACTCTCACCGAGGACGATCTGGCGACCATTCAGACGCTCTGCGATGCCGGCATCCCCGCGTCCGTGCTCTTAAGCAAGGCGGATTTGTTGGCTCCCGCGGATCGGGATCGCGCCCTTCAATACGTGGCCGGCCATATCCGTTCGGATCTGGGCTTGGATCTGCCGGTGCACGCCATCAGCATCAAGGCCGGGTATAGCGACCTCCTCGAGAAGTGGCTCTCGACCGAGATCCTTCCCCTTTATGATCGTCACGCGGAGCTCGCGCGCCAGTCGCTGAACCGCAAGATCGGCGCGCTGCGCTTCGGAGTGGAGGCTGCTCTCAAGGCGCGATTGAAGCGCTCGGGGCGCGGTGGCCACCTCGGGGCCAGGATCGACGGGAGTAGACTGCGGGATTTGGAGACGGAGCTCAGAACCGCCGCCGGCGGAATTGCGCAGGCGCGGACGGAGTGCATCGATATGACCGACGCGCTCCGCGAATGCGCGGATGGCTTGATTCGGACAGCCGCGAACCATCTGGTTGACGCGTGGGCGTCGGCCGCCAGTGCAACCGGCCAGGACCTCATCCAGAACAAGCTGGAACAGGCTGCCGCGGAAAGAGCGGCGCAGGTTGCATCCGCCATCCAGGAGGCCGCTCGTAACGCCGGGAGCGTGCTTGCGAAAACGGCCACGACACTCGATCTCGAGAACAGGCCTGAGCAAGACGAGTTATTGGATGTACTGAAAAATATGCCGCGCGTCGATTTGGGCAACCTCGAAATTGAGGTCGCTCCGAGCGCGCTGGCGTCGCTGTTGGGGCGCCGCTGCGCGGTCGCGCGGGTGGAGCGGCGGATCAGGTCTCAAGCCGGCGGCCAGCTTACGGACGCCGTTGGGATCTATGCGCGCGTGCTTCATTCCTGGGTCCGCAAGACCTTCACCGAATTGCAGGAGCAGTTTGACAGTTACGCCGACGCGTACCGGGCGCACCTGGATCGCCTGGCGGGAAACAAGACCGGCGTTGAGGACGAGCAGGCTTTACGCGACGATCTCGCGGCCCTCGCCGCCGCTGCTCGGGAAGGCGCGGGGCAGGAGAGTGCGCCGGGTACGGCTGCGTAAGGTGGCATCGAAGTTATGGGAGAGTGGCCGGCAATTGATTCTCGAGACTACATGGTGGCGTTCGAGCTGTGCTCGATAGGCGATTGCCCGCCGGATTTTGAGTTGCCGCCTTCGCTCGCCGGCTTCGATACTGGGCTCTTCCTGCCGCGCGGCGACCGCGATTGGTTCGGGCGGCCGTTATATCCGCCCCGCGTCCTGCTTCTAAAGGGCGGTACGCTTCACATCGTTTCTCACCCGAGCACGGGGGAGCCGCCTCGACGATGTGCCATTGAGCAGATCACTTCGGTCGAATCGGGGCATATGCTTCTGAAAGGGTGGCTCCGTTTCCTTGGATGCGGATTGGACTACACCGTCCGTTACAACACGCGCGGTTTCCTTTCAGTCTTTCGGTTCATGTGCTCCTTCCGTGATCAATTGCTCCGCGGCGTCCTGCCGCTCGGGACTTCGCCGGTACCTTCTGGAGCGGGCCTCGACGTGAAATTCGCCAACGCCTTAGCGCTGGAGCTGGACACCGGAGAAATTGTCCTGATGAGGGTCTTCCAACCACCTAGAGAGGTGAGGTTCAGAAGCTGGTTGCTTCCGCGCCACCGCTGGATGGCCGGCGATTTGCTGGCGCTGACCGGCAGGCGGCTGCTGTGGATTACGGACAGGGATCGGGGATCCTACTCGCCATACGGGAGCATCGCTTCGTATGCTCCACCCGGCGCCGTCATCGAGATCGGTCTCAAATCGGGTCGCGACGGAGACATTCTCCAGGTAAACCTGAACAACGGTTCCGCGTGGCAGGTTCCGATCGCATCCGAAAGCCGGCAGGTCGCGGGAGATTTCGCTGCGGCGGCGCAAAGTCAGAAGAGGCTCAATGAAACCAGCCGGACGGAAGGACGCCGATAGCGACATCCCGCCCGGCGATCCGGAGGTTCGCCGGCTGCTGGCCTGCCTTCAATCGCTGGTCGACGGCCAGTGTGCGATCGAGGAATTGTCCGCCTGCGGGCCAGCCGCCATCCCTCCCTTGCGCGAATTCCTGCTGTCGGGACGGATCACCAGCGTGCCGCAGCCCAGAATATGGGCGGTTGAAGCGCTGGCTTTGCTGGGCGCCAGAGACGTTCTCATCGAATACCTGCAAGCGCCGGCCCGATTCGTGGATTCCCAACTGCAGTTTGCTGAGGATGCCGTCAGGAACACTGCCGGCCGGCGCCTGAGCGCCTGGCGCGACAACCAAACGTTCGAAATCCTCCTCGGCCTTTGCAGGAAACGGAATCTTCCCGGCTTGATCGAGGCCCTGGCCGGATTTGAGCGTTCCGATGCTATCCCCTGTTTGGACCGCGCGCTCGAAGATGACATGTGTCGCATGGCGGCCGAAGAAGGACTCCGAAGCTTGGGGCCGGTGGCTCGAAGCGCATTACTGGTTTCCGCGGTAACACCGCTTCCCAATGCCGAGGAGGAAACCCCATCCAGTCTCTGCCGGCGCCGCAGCGTGTTGGGCCTGCTGGCGGAAATCGGTATAGAACGGCCGAGTTGGGCGGAGTTGCGGCCGCTTCTGGCGGAGCGCGATCCCGAGTTGCTGGCCCGGCTCGCGCAGATCGCTTCGTACGTAGCGGATCCGTCCGACCGCGCCTCCGCGGCGGCGGGTCTCGTGGGAGCGCTGGGCCGCCTGCCCTGGTTCGTTTGGGAGGAAGCGGAAGAGGCGCTCGTGGCGCTCGCTCCGCAATCCGTGCCGGCGATTGATGCGGAGTTGATCCGCCGCTCCTTGAAAGCGCAGTTGGCGCGCGCGCGAGATGAGGTCTTGAGAGCCTTGCTACGGATGAAGACCACCATCCTGGAATTGCAGTGAGGCCATAGACTCATATCCCAGCAAACCAACGATGGCGCGGCCGTGGCCAAACCAGCAGTAGCCTCTACGGTGCGAGCTTGATGACCGTATCGATGCGCAGCGAAGCGAACTTGATATAGCGGCCCGCATGGTATTGCGGCTGGCTGGCCAGCCGGCACATCTCAATGATCTGCCCCGGGTTCCCGCAGGCGCTCTCCAGCACTTTTCCACGGAACTCGTCGAGGTCCAGGTTGCGCAAATGGAAATGGTCGGCGGCGGCTTCGAACAGTTGCCCGGCATCCCGCTCAGGGAGCGGCGGCACATTCAGTACCTTCGCCGGATTCCAGAAAAGCCGGGCCAATGCTCCCAAACGGAAAGCGTCCCGCGAGGCAGCGAAAAGAGCCATGCCGGGCGCATGATAGATTCGCTGTAAGAAACGGTACGCAGCGAAGCCGGCGCCCGCAATCCCATCCAGCATCATCGGCACGGGCGAGCTTTCCATCGCACTCCATAGGAGGCCTTTGAGGTGAATACTGGTTTGAACCGCGAGCCATGCTTCCGGATCGGCGCCCGGTTTCGCGCGTGTGATAAAACCCGCATGGCGCGCGGCGATCAGAGCCCGCGCCATGGCCGCCAGTAAGGCATGCAGGGTCGGTTCCCCGGCAATGTATAGTACGTGCTGATTGCCGGAGAGGGCTTCTTGAATGAGCCGGGTCTTGCCGCTCCCCTGAGGACCCAGCAGCAGCAGCGGATCGCCCGTGGCAAACGCCAGCCTCAGGCGTTCGATCTCCTTCGCCATCCCCACGAAAGGAAGTTGCGGCTCCATGCAAGCAGCCCCGCTACTTGACCACGAGCACGTTGCAGCGCACGGTGCTTGTCAGATTGTGGGCCGTGCCACCCCAGATATGCTCGTAAATCCGGGAATGTCCCGTGAAGCCGATGACCAGCAGGTCGATGGCATTCTCCCGCACGAAATCGCCAATTATCTTGACGGCGTGTCCGGGCACAATCACGGTTTCGAGGTCCACGGAGTGCAGCGCTGCGCGCGCCCGGCAGTGTTCGACAAGCTGCCCGAAGTAGCTGTCGGCGCGATCCTTCTCTTCGCGTAGCTCATCGATCACCTCGGCGTGGTGGGGAATCTCCTCCTCCACGCAGATCAGGCAAAGGCGCGCGCCAACGCGCGCTGTGAGTTCGACGGCGAAATCGAATGCCTTGCGGGCGCTATCGGAGCCGTCGTGTGCAATCAGGATTCGCTCGATCATATTATTTACTCGGCCGAATGGCAGGCTCCGCCCTCGGCAGCAGGTGTTTGGGCATAAACCAGGCGTTGGCGATGGCCGTCGGTATCACGGCGCTGGCGATCACGGTTGCCACCAGATAAGAATACTGCGCCCCGGTGATGATCTGGTGATTGAGACCGAACAGGGCCGAGATGGTGCCAAACGTCAGTCCGGTGGACATCATCAGAGAGTAATACAACCCCTGGTGCCCTTCATGATTGAAAGCCCGCACGGTGGGAACCAGCGGGACCATTTTGCTCACCATCTTGGCCGCGAACAGCGCGAGAAAAGCGAGCGGTGTGGCGATGAGCGCCGGCACGGAGACCAGCGATCCGGCACGAATGAAGTAGAAGGGTGTCAAAAGTCCGAAGGTCAGGGTTCGCAGACGCCGGATCAGAATGTGATCCTTTCCAACCGTTCCGGCCAACACCATCCCGATGATGTAGGCCGGCAGAACGGCCTCGCTGCCCGCCCACGCCGCCAGGCCGCCCATGCCGAAGAGCAGAAATAGAATGTACTTTGCTTCGAGCTCCGAAACGCGGCCGCCGTACTTCTGAAAGAACCACGGCGTGACAAACGGCAGCGCTCCGAACACAACCACACTCGCGATAACAAAGATCAGGGTTCGTATCGTGAACGGGGCAAAGATGAGGCCCAGCGCGATTACGGTTCCGAGATCGTTCACAAAACAAGCCGCCAGAATGCCCTTGCCAAAATCGGTCCGGTTCAAGCCAAGTTCCAGCAGGACGGCATACACCACGGCAACCGAAGTGGTGGACAGGGCGACTCCGGCCAGCCAGCTTGCCGGAATGGACCACCGCAACACGAAGTGCGCCACGGCGGCGGCTCCCAGAAATGGCGCGAAAAAGCCGACCAATCCCACCACCATGGCCTCTTTCCATTTCGTCCGGAATATACTCGGATCGAGTTCCGCCCCGGCCAGAAACGTGAGCACAATCGCCCCCGTTCCAGCCAGGAAGCCGACCCAGGCCGACTTCGCACCCAGCACTTCGGTGCCGATCAGCGCGCCGATGGCGAGCTGCGCCACCGTGCCAACCACGATCTCCGAGAGCGCCGTCGAGATCCTGAACCAAATGGAAAGCAGCGTGGCGATCAACGCCAGAATCAGCCACAGCGCCGCTTGAAACCAGACCTGTTCCATGCCGGTCTCCGATATTCAAATTTAGCTGTACGGGGATTCGGCCTCGAAGCCCCTACAGCAGTTCCTGCCGCAGGAGTCATTGGCCGCTGGAAAGCGACGGTTTGGCGAACTCCACCGCCTGCTCAGAGAATACAGCAAACCGCGGGATGCTGCAATCCCTTCGCGTTGCCTTGACCGATGCTGTGAGTTATAGTCGAGCTTCGAAACCATAGGTGATGGAGCGTCACCTTTAACCGTTCCGGGCAGCCGGTTCTGATAGCTCCTACTGTCTGGTAGGAGCTTTTTCATTCTCGGTCTACGTTTTACTACTCATTCGCAAGACACAAGGAGTCATAGATGACCAAAATCGTAAATGTCGTTGGTCGCGAGATCCTGGATTCTCGCGGCAATCCTACCGTTGAGGCCGAGGTTGCGCTCGATGGTGGCGCGGTCGGCGTTGCGGCCGTTCCCTCGGGAGCATCGACGGGAGAAAAGGAAGCCGTCGAATTGCGCGATGGCGATAAGAAGCGGTATGGGGGGAAGGGCGTCAAGCAGGCCGCAGCCCATGTTTCCAAGGAACTGGCCGCTGCCGTCGCGGGCAGGGACGCTACCAACCAGCGCGCCGTCGATCAAGCCATGATTGACGCCGATGGGACACCCAACAAGGCAAAACTGGGAGCCAATGCGATCCTCGCCGTTTCCATGGCCGCCGCGCGCGCCGCGGCCAGCGCTCACTCGCTGCCTCTGTACCGGTATCTTGGCGGCGCCAACGCCTGCACCCTTCCGGTGCCCTGCATGAACGTGCTCAACGGCGGCAAGCACGCCGACAACACCGTGGATTTCCAGGAGTTCATGATCGCGCCACACAACGCGCCATCGTTCGCCGAGGCCATCCGCATGGGCATGGAGACCTTTCACACGCTCAAGCAGGTGCTGAAAGGCAAAGGATACAGCACCGCCGTGGGTGATGAAGGAGGCTTCGCTCCCGATCTGAAATCCAACGACGAAGCGGTCGAGTTGATACTGGAGGCCATCGCGAAAGCCGGCTACAGGCCGTCCACCGATATCTCGATTTGCCTGGACCCGGCGGCGAGCGAAATGTGGGACGACGGGAAGTACGTGCTCTTCAAGTCCACCAAGAAGGCCATTACCTCCGACGAGCTCATCAAAATCTGGGAGTCATGGGTCAATCAGTACCCGATTGTGCTCCTCGAGGATGGCATGGGTGAGAACGACTGGGACGGCTGGCGCAATTTGACGGTTGCTCTCGGCGCCAGGATCGAACTGGTGGGAGACGATATCTTCTGCACCAATCCCAAGATCCTTCAGGAAGGAATCGACAAGGGAATCGGAAACGCAGTCCTCATCAAGTTGAATCAGATCGGTACGGTGACGGAAACGCTGGATACGATGGAACTCGCCGGCCGCAATGCTTACCGGTGCTTCGTCTCCCACAGGTCGGGCGAAACCGAGGACACCTTCATTGCGGATCTGACGGTTGCGACCGGCGCCGGCCACATCAAAACCGGCTCGGGCTGCCGAAGCGAGCGAGTCGCGAAATTCAACCAGTTCCTGCGGATTGAAGAGCGCCTGCATGGACACTCGCGCTTTGCCGGGCGTGCCGCCTTCCGGCGGTGAGTCCGTGCCGGCAATAGTGCGAAAAGATACGACCGGTTGTGAGCGGCATCCGGCGCGGGAGCGAATCGAGCCGGATGCCGAGTTTCACCTTCAACCCGCAGGTCAGATCGCGTAAGAACCGGCGGCGCGGACTGCCAGCGCCGGTACGGGAAGGGCAACAGTTTCAACTTCAGGAACTTTCGACAACAAAAACCCGAACGTAACCTTCTGGCCCGTCTCGGTAAGCCAGCCTTCGCCGGCGCGCGTCAATTCCAAGGTGTCCGGAAAACCGGCTGCGGCAACGCGCGCCCGCTTCGTATCCATCGACAGCACCACAGCTTCCACCGTCACTCCGGCGGCAAACTCGATCAGGACGTACATCGTAAACCTCCCTCTGGTTAGCCTGAGCATGCTGCCGGAACGCCTACAATTCAATGTTGACCTTAGTTATGGGTCAAGAGACCCAGTACCGCCCGATGGAATCCGGCGGGAAATTCCAGCCGATATCCCTGGGCGGGCGCTTGGTCATCCCCACGTATGGGAAAATGGCTGTTAGTGATCGTACTCGACGGCATCCTCTATGCGGCCGCCTTCCTCGGCGCCGGCGCCATGGTTGCATGGCTGGCAGGCCCGGTTTTCGCGCTTCCAGCGTGGATCCTGGCGTTGTTCTGCCTCTATTTCTTCCGCGATCCCGATCGCGCCATCCCCACCGGCCCGGTGGCTGTTTCTCCGGCCGACGGCAAAGTGGTTGCCGTGAAGGCGGAGAGCCCCTCGCTCCTCCGCGTCAGCATCTTCCTCAATATCTTCGATGTCCACGTCAACCGCGCGCCCATCGCCGGCGCCATTCGCGACGTCCGCTACCAGCAGGGACGCTTCCACGTCGCCAGCCGCGAGGAGTGCTCGGAGGCCAATGAGCAGAACATCGTCACCGTGGAGGGCCTTGGCACCTCGGTGGTCTTCAAGCAGATCGCCGGCCTGATCGCCCGCCGTATCGTTTTCCGCAAGAAGCCCGGCGATCGAGTCGCCGCCGGTGAGCGCGTCGGCCTCATCAAATTCGGTTCGCGCGTCGACGTCCTGTTCGGTCCCGAATGGGAAATCGTGGTTCAGCCCGGCATGCGCGTGGCCGCCGGCTCCAGTATCCTGGCCCGCCGCCGCGACGGGGAGATGGCGCATGGGGCTTAGAAGCCCACTCATCGATCCGCGCTCGGCCGATCGCCGCCCGCGGCGCGCCGCCTACGCTTTGCCCACGCTCTTCACCGCCGGCAATATTTTTCTCGGCTACCTGTCCATCCTCAGAGCCTTCCGCGGGTCCATGGCGGCCGCCGGCGGCTCCGGCGGCGCACCCGAGCATTTCGCGGTTGCCGCCAAGGCCATCGTCGCCGCCGCCGTCCTCGACGGCCTCGACGGCCGCATCGCCCGCATGACCAATACCACCAGCGAATTCGGCCGCGAGATGGATTCCCTCGCCGATGTCGTCAGCTTCGGCATGGCTCCCGCCGTCTTGGCCTATGCCTGGGGCGTGCAGTTCGTCGATACCTCCATCGGTCCCAACTGGCGCGAGCACATTCTGCGCGCCGGTTACTTCGTCGCCTTCCTTTTCCTGTTGTGCGGCGCCGCCCGCCTGGCCCGCTTCAACATCCAGAAAAATCCCATCCCCAAGAATCCCGGCCGGCCCGACCGCAAGTACTTCGTCGGCCTCCCCATTCCGGCCGCCGCCGCCATGGTGGCCACCGTGGTCCTGGCCTTCGACTCCCAACCGCTCGCCTGGGCCCCGCTCTCCATCGCCTGGCTGGTGTTGCTGGGTGGGCTCGGTCTGCTCATGGTCGGCACCTGGCGGTACTACAGTTTCAAAGGTCTGGCCCTGAATAAACCCCACACGCCGCTTCTCATCATCGTGTTGGGCGCCGCCATTTTCGCCATCTGGAACTGGCCCCAGCCCGTTCTGGTCTCCATGGCCGCCGCCTACGTTTCGAGCGGCATCTTCATTCGCCTTGGCGGCATCATCCGCCGGCGGCTTCGCGCCTCATGAATACCATTGCCCTCATCGGTTCCGATTCCCTGCTCGGCCGCGAAGTCCGCGACATCGTCGCCACCTCCGCCGTTGCTTTCGATCTCCGCCTGGTGGCCGATACCGGCGAACAGCCCGGTTCGCTCACCCGCATCGGCGATGAGCCCGCTGTCGTCGGCACCCTGGATGCCGCCAGCCTGATCGACGCTCGCGCCATCTTCCTCGCCGGCTCCGCCGAATCCAGCCGCAAAGCTCTCGAACTCCTCGACCGCTCCGCCGGCGCCACCGTGATCGACCTTACCGGCGCCGCCGAAGAGCGCCCCGACGCCCGCCTCCGCGCTCCCCTGGTCGAAGACCCCGACGCGGAAGCCCCCATCGAAGCCGCCGTTCACGTCATCGCTCACCCCGCCGCCATCTCGCTGGCGCTTTTCCTCCGCCGCCTCCACGCCCAGGACCCCCTGCGCTCATCCGTCATCCAGATCTTCGCTCCCGCCAGCGAACACGGCGCCCCCGGCGTCGAAGAACTGCAGAATCAAACCATCAGCCTGCTGTCGTTCAAGCCGATGCCCCACGCCATCTTCGATACCCAGCTCAGCTTCAGTCTGCTCGCCAAGTATGGCGACGAAGCCCCCGTCCCGCTGGAAGATGCCGAGCTGCGCATGGAGCGCCACCTTGCCTCCCTGCTGGCGTTGCCCGGCGAAGGCCAGGACGCCCCCATGCCTTCTCTCCGCCTGCTGCAGGCGCCCGTCTTCCACGGCTACAGTTTCAGCGCCTGGGTGGAGTTCGAGTCTAATCCCGGCGTCGACACCCTCGAGAGCAGCCTTTCGACTGGCTCGATTGAAGTGCGCTCCGTCGACGTCGAACCGCCCACCAACGTAGGCCAGGCCGGCCAGGGCGGCATCGCCGTGGGCGCCATCCAGCCTGACCGGAACAATCCCGATGCCTGCTGGTTCTGGATTGTCGCCGACAACCTCCGGCTGACCGCCGAAAACGGCGTCGCCGTCGCCAGGCAACTGCTATGACGAGGCATACCGTTCCACTGGTAGCGCCGGCGGTCTCTGCCGCCGGTTCTTTGCTTGAATTGCAGCTTGCCACCGTAGAGTGGCGACGATCAGCCGCACACAAGACACCGGCGGCGAGACCGCCGGCGCTACCAGTGGTGCTCGCGATCATGCTCCTCGCGTCCGCCTGCGGCTATCACGTGGGCGGCCGCGCCTCGCTCATCCCCGACACCATCCACACCATCTCCGTTTCCGCCTTCGGCAATGCCACCGTGCGCAACACCCTGGCGCGCCTGCTGCCCGCCGATATCACCCGCGAGTTCCACACCCGCACCCGCTACACCATCGTCTCCGACCCCGCCCAGGCCGACGCGGTCCTTACCGGCGCCCTGACCAACTTCAACTCCATGGGCACCACCACCGACCCCGTTACCGGACGCGCCACCAGCGCGCAAGTGGTCGTGGCGCTGCAAATCACCCTCACCGAACGCAAGACCGGCAAGGTGCTTTACACTCAGCCCCACTATGAATTTCGCGAGCGCTACGAAGTGGCGACCGACCCCAAAGTCTATTTCGACGAAAGCGGCACCGCCATCGAGCGCGTGGCCCGCGACGTCGCCCACAGCGTCGTCAGCGCCATCCTGGAGGCCTTCTGAGGCCATGACCTCGGCCCAGTTCCTCGCCCGCCTCCAGAAGCGCGACTTCCCCGCCGCCGTCCTGCTGCTCGGCCCCGAGGCTTACCAGCGGCGCCGCATCAAAGAAGCCTTCACCGCCGTCTTCCCCGAAGATTCCATCAGCCGCCACGACCTGGCCGAACTCTCGCTCGTCCAGATCCTCGACGACGCCCGCGCGCTCTCCTTGTTCGCCGCCGAGCGCCTTATCTGGGTGGTCAACGCCGAGGCCGCTCTCCCGCGGGGCCGCTCCGGCGACGACGAGTCCGAATCGGCCGGCTCCCCCTCCGATGCCTCTTCGCTCGCCGGCTACCTGAAAGATCCCACTCCCGGCGTCGCGCTGGTCTTCGAGGCCGCCCGCTTCGATTTCGAAGGTGACGACAAACCCAAGCAGGACCGCGTCCGCAAGTTCTACTCGGCGGTTCCCGATGTCGTCGAACTCCGCCGTTTCGCTTCCCACGAAGCCCGCGCGGAAGCCGAATCGCTGGTCCGCCGCGCCGGCTTTCGCATAGAGCCCGCCGCCCTCGAGCTCCTGGTGGAGTCTCTCGGCGCCGATATCGCCCGCATCGCCGTGGAGATCGAAAAGCTCGCGCTCTTCGCCGGCTCGCGCTCCATCTCGACCGACGACATCACCGCGCTGGTGCCCGACGCCCGCGCCTCCACCATCTTCGCGCTGGTCAACGCCCTCGGCCGCCGCGACCGCGCCCGCTCCCTCGAAATCCTCGACACCCTCACCCGCGAGGGCGAATATCTGCCCCTGGCGCTGGCCTTTCTATCGACGCAGTTCCGCCTCGCGCTGGCTGCCCGCGAAGCCGGCTTGAAGAGCGCCTCGCAGATTCAGGCGCACTTCTCCCGCATGGGTGTTCCGATGTGGGGATCGCGCGCCGACCAGGTTTATCAGACGGTCGCCAAGTTCGGCAAACCGCAACTGGAGCGCGCCATGGAGTGGATCTTCGAAGCCGACCGCGGCCTGCGCGACGCCCGCCCCGATGACCGCATCGTCATGGAGCAATTCGTCCTCAAGCTCACCGCCAGTAATTAGGTGGGGCGGACGCCCTCGTCCGCGCGCGACCCCCTGGTCGCGCCCTTTTACTTTGCGAGCGCCTTCACCTTCAGGTGAAGGTTGGACTTGTATCGCGCCGCCGTATTCTTCTTGATGATCCCGCTCTTCGCCGACCGGTCGATCAGCGAAAAAGTCTTGGGAAGAAGTTCGGCCGCGGCCTTCGCATCCTTTTCGGTCAGGGCGCGCCGCATGGCGCGAATCTGGTGACGAAGCCGGGTCTTGTTCTTGCGGTTGATTTCCGTACGGCGTTCGGTCTCGCGTACCCGCTTCAACGCGGAATAAGTGTTTGCCATCTTGTGCTGACTGGATTCCTTACAGAGTATTTGAGTCTCCAGCATAGCGCACAGCCAACCCCTCCGGCAACCGCGGGTAGTGGGCTAAATCTGTGTGCTTGGCCTGACGGCGTTTGGCCCTCGGCGCATAGGGTAAATTCCCTTCACCCTTTTGCGGTTACTTATGATCTCATTGGAGGGGCGATCTGCAAGCGGCCACGGAACAAATGCAAAGGGCGATTCAGGACCGCGAGATGTTCACGACTGAACTTCAGGGCTACGAAAAAGCGTTGGCTGCGGAGATGCGAAGACAGGGCGTCGGGCTGCAACCAATCGCAGGGGATCAGTTGGCACTTGTCGGCAACGGAGAAGCGCCCCCCATAAGCAAGGCGCATTTTGCACGCCAGTATATCCAGGATCACGCGGCCATGGGTGTTACTCCCAACCAACTTTTCGAGGGATTCATCGCGGCGAAAATCCAAATCAAGAAGCCCTACATCTACTCGCTCATCATGAGACTGCAAGCGCAGAAATCAATCGTGCCTAGGCGCGGGAAATACTATCCCGCTGCGACATCTGGGGGAGAATCGGGGAATCGAACAGAAGGCTAGAAAAGCTCAGCTCAGTTGGACGGAGCGCCCGGACGCACCGAACATCCAGATTGACGGATATCTCAAAACTGTAATATCATGGAGCCTGGAAAACCAAGCAAGCGAATTCAATGGATGGGCGACTCGAGGGAGCGCTTACGAGGCTTTCCCGAAGTAGTCCGGTATGAGATCGGTTCTGCTTTGCGCCAGGCACAGTTTGGTGAGCCTCATCCATCCGCGAAGCCGATGCGAGGCATTAATGCGGTTGAGATCGTGTCGGACTTCGATGGTGATACGTTCCGGGGAGTTTACACAACCAGAATCAAGGAATTTATTTACGTCCTCCACTGCTTCCAGAAGAAATCGACCATTGGGACCAAGACCCAAAAGGGCGACCTGAATCTCATTACAGCGCGCCTTCGCGATGCCGAAGACCATCATAAACAACGGGAGCGGGAGGAGAAAAAACATGCGGCGCAGGACCAAAGTCGAGGAGGGAAGCGATAATGTCTTCGCCGACATTGGACTTCCGAATCCAGACGAGGCCCTGGCCAAAGCCGACGTGGCCCGCGAAATCAATCGGATCGTTTCTGAGCGCCGTTTAACCCAGCTCGAGGCCGGAGAGCTTCTGGGAATCGGCCAGCCGCGCGTGTCCCAACTGAAGCGTGGGCGCTTGGGGGATTTCTCTCTCGAGAAACTGATCGGGTTTGCCAAGGCGCTCGGCAATCAAGTCGAAATCGTCATCAAACCGGCGCCCGATGCGAAAATCAAGGTGCGGGTTGCAGTTCATCGCATCGGCAGGTCTGATCGCCCTCGCCTTCGCCAGGATGGTCGATCACGGATTCCCGCTTGACCTGCCGCCGGCCACGAAAGACCTGCTGAGGTGAACTCGCCCGCCAGTTGCCTCTTCCGCCCCATCTTCCGTTTGCATCCTCCCGGCCTCTCTGATACCATCTAGTTGGCAGATCGGAATCCTCTCCTTTGAAGTGCCGCACATCCATCCTACGGAGTAAAATATCAACTGAATGAGC
>Ga0181536_10002680_pt1 | contig 19830 bp, 15 predicted proteins | sample PEATcosm2014_Bin_41_FD_121105 | JGI IMG/M metagenome (GOLD analysis project Ga0181536, IMG submission 121105) | Peatland microbial communities from MTU Mesocosm Facility, Houghton, MI, USA - PEATcosm2014_Bin17_60_metaG | ecosystem: Environmental > Terrestrial > Soil > Wetlands > Peat | place...
ATCCCGCGCGAAACCACCAAGACCAAGGACATCACCGGCGGTCTGCCGCGCGTGGTGGAGCTGTTCGAAGCGCGCAAGCCGCGTGAAACCGCCGTCATCGCCGAAATCAACGGCGCCGTGAAGTACGGCGAAGTCACGAAAGGACAGCGCAAAATCTACGTAGTGGGCGACGACGGCGAGCAGCGCGAGTACTCGCTGCCGCGCGGCGTGCACATCAACGTACAGGAAGGCGAGCGCGTGAAGGCCGGCGAACCGCTCATGGACGGCCCGCGCAATCCGCACGACATCCTGGACGTTCTCGGCGAGAAGGAACTGCAGAAATACCTGGTGAACGAGATCCAGGAAGTCTATCGTCTGCAGGGCGTCAACATCAACGACAAGCACCTGGAAGTCATCGTCCGCCAGATGATGCGCTGGGTGAGGGTGGAAGACATCGGCGACACGGAATTTCTGCCCGAAGAGGTCGTCGACAAATTCAAGTTCCGCGGCGAGAATCAGCGCGTGGTCGATGCCGGGTTCCGGCCCGCGCAGGGCAAGGCCATTCTGCTCGGCATCACCAAGGCTTCGCTCTCGACCGATTCGTTCATCTCCGCGGCGTCGTTCCAGGAGACCACGCGCGTGCTCACCGAAGCCGCCATCAACGGCAAGGTGGATCATCTGCGCGGCCTCAAGGAGAACGTCATCATGGGCCGCCTCGTTCCCGCCGGAACCGGCATGGAGTATTACCGCAACGTGAAGATCGCGGGCGAGGATGTCGTGGAAGAGCCGGTGGTCGAGCCTTCGCCGCTCGAAGCCATCCCGGGCTACGACGAGGAAACCCGCGTGCAGTACACCGGCGGCCTTTCGGAAGATTTAGGCGGCGAGGATACGCTAGCCGAATAGTTTTTCACAGAATCAAAAAAAATCAGACGCCGGAGGCTCGAAAGAGTTTCCGGCGTTTTTGGTTTCATGCACGTCCGCAGGGCTGCTTTCTCGCTTCATCTCCCGCTCGGCTTCAGCAAACCATGCCCTTTGTTAAATCAGCCCTTGACATTCGTTAAATCTTTGTTTATCATTTTAACATGTTGATTAATAACAGCGAACTGTTCCCAGCACAATGTCGGGCAACACTCAATGCCGCTGTTGCAGAACGAGATCAGATTGTTAGTAGGCTTGAACAGATTGAGGGAGACAAAGCGGGGCTTCAACAGAGGCTCACTTGGTTGAACACTACAATCGCTGCCCTTAAACCGCTGTGTGAAGCCGACGGCGACGCTGAGCAAGCGCCTCAGATCGGCGTCGTATGCTACAACAAGCTGCTGAACCTCCAGCGGCCCGCGACGGCACCGGAACTCAGACTCCTGGTCGCGCCATATGTGGATCTCACTCGATATCGCAATCCATTGGCGGTAATCCACATGGCGTTGAAGAGAATGCCCGACGATGTGGCTTGCGAGAAGCGGGATGGCAAAACGTACTACCGAGCGACACCACAGCACCCGCCCATGGTGGTGAGATAATGACTCGCCCCGTGGAATAGCTCCAGAGGCTGCACTCTGCAGAACATGCTATATACTAGTCCGGAAGTGGCAACGCCTAGAGAGAACGCGCAAGACGCGCTGCCCTCACAAATTACCGAGCTGCTTCGGGGAATGCAGCGCGGAGACCGGCAGGCCGGCGAAAAGGCCTGCACCCTGGTTTACGACGAGTTGAATCGCATCGCCGCGCGCGAATTGCGCCGCGAGCGGCCCAGCCACACTCTGGTCACGACCGCCCTGGTTCACGAAGCCTACCTCCGGCTGGCCGGTTCCGAATCGCTCGCCATCCAAAATCGCGGACACTTTTTCGCCATCGCCAGCCAGCAGATGCGCCGCATTCTGGTGGATTACGCCAGGGCGCGGAGCGCACAGAAGCGCGATGGCGGCGTGCCCATCGGGCTGGACGAAGCGCACATCGGCATCGCTCCCCCTGACGTTGATCTGCTGGCGCTGCATGAGGCGCTCCTCGAATTGGAGCGGATCGAGCCGCGCGCGGCGCGGGTCGTCGAGCTGCGTTATTTCGGCGGTTACACCGATAAAGAAGTGGTGGAAGCCGTCGGTACTTCGCTCGCCACCGTTCGCCGCGACTGGGAGTTTGCCCGCTGCTGGCTGTTCGATCGCATCGATTCTCGCAACCAGCACTCACAGGCCACCAAGACGTGAGCATGTCTCCGGAACAGAATCAATCGGTACGCCAACTCTTCGACAAGGCGCTCGAACAACCGGAAACGCAGAGGCTTGCCTTCGTTGCAGCCGCGTGTGGCGGCGACATGACCGTATATCAATCGGTCATCCGGCTTCTCGATGCGCACAAAGACGCTCCCGCTTTCCTCCAGGATCGCGCCCGCACCCAGGAACGCATGGGCCGCTACTTGGTTACCGCGGAACTTGGCCGGGGCGCCATGGGGATTGTGTATGCAGCGGTCGATCCGCTGATCGGCCGCAACGTCGCCCTCAAGATCATTCATTTGCAGGCTGTCGCAGATCCGAAGGAAATTGACTTCCTGCGCGACCGCCTGTTTCGCGAAGCGCGCGCGGCGGGCAAACTGTTTCATCCCGGTATTGTGGTCATCCTCGACGTGGGACAGGAGGGCGATACCGCGTACATCGCCATGGAACGGATCGAGGGCCCCACGCTGCTTGAGCTCCTGGCAACCAGCGACAAACTTCCCACCGCTCAGGTGATCGACATCCTCCGCCAAACCGGCGCCGCCCTCGACTACGCCCACCAGAACGGCGTTATCCATCGCGACATCAAGCCCGGCAACATCATGCTGCACAAAGGCAAGGTGGTCAAAGTCGCGGATTTCGGCATCGCCAAGAGCACCGCCACGACGTACGGCACCATGACCGGCATGATGCTCGGCACCCCGAGTTATATGTCGCCGGAGCAGATCGAAGCCGCGCCGGTCGACGGGCGTTCGGACCAGTTCGCGCTTGCCGTGGTGGCCTTCGAGATGTTGAGCGGCGCCAGACCGTTTCAGGGAGACTCGATCGCCACGCTGGCCCACATGATCGCGTACGGTCCCCGGCCGTCGTTGCGGACCGCCAATCCGATGTTCGGCCCTGCCGTGGATCAGGTTCTGCATCGGGCGCTATCCCGGTCTCCAAACGACCGTTATGCGACTTGCGTCGAATTTGTGGGTGCGCTCGAGGAAGCCCTCAACCGGGCCCCTGAGCCGCTGCCGTCTCCTTCGGATGCACCCACTGCCGCGCTGGCAGCAACGCCCGCTAAAACGGCTCAGTATCCGTCAACAGCCTGGGTCAAGTACGTGTTGGGCGCGGCCGGGCTGGTGATGATAGCTGTCGCGGCGTCGTTGTACTGGATCTATAAGCATCCAGTCAAGAAAGAGATAGCGCCAGTCGCGGCGCCACAGACAGTCGCACAGGTGGCAGCGCCGAAGGCCAGCCCCGGTGGCACTGTGCCCGCCCAGGTGCCGGTCGACGTGACTCCGCCGCAGCCCGCTCCAGCTCAACCCGCTCCAGCTCAACCCGACAGTCGCGCCCTGGCAAAGCAATATTACGCCTCCGCCATGGAAAAGATGCGGGCTCGGCAAATCCAGGCCGCTCTGCCGTTGCTCCAGCAGGCGGCGAACCTGGGTGAAGTCCGCGCCATGGAAGAGTTAGGTGAACTGTATCTGGAGGACGGACCTACTAAGAACGAAAAGGAAGCCGCGCGCTGGTATCGCAAGGCGGCCGATGCCGGTAGCTCGACCGCCATGCTCTATCTCGGGTCGATGTATGCCGACGGCACCGGTGTAACCCAGAGCGACGATGAGAGTGCCCGCTGGTGGGGCAAGGCGGCGAATGCTGGAAATCCAGCCGGCATGTACGATCTGGGTACCCTGTATGAAGAGGGCAGGGGTGTGCCGCGGAGTGCCGCGAAGGCGAGGGAGCTTTACCAGAAGGCCGCGAACCTGGGTAACGACGAAGCCAAGAAGCGCCTTGCCCACATGCAGCCCAGCCAATGAGCCGCCCTGGAACCCCGGTGCGACCAGGAACCTATGCTGTTGTATACAAAGGTCGTACGACGATCGTTTAGCACCTCCAGATCCAATGAAATTCCGCGTGATTCATTCGCCTTTTATGCGGTATAGTTTACAGGTACAAATTCGTTGGTACGGGTGAGGGTGAAACCCATTCAAATGCAACACGGCTATCCGTTCCTGGCTAAAATCCAGGTTGGTGAGTGTTTTTGGGAACGTTCTACGCATAGTCTTGTTTGAGGGGCAAGACGTCTTGGCTGGCAAGAGCGGGTAGCCGAAGACGAGGTTCCTTTGGGGGAATAGACCAGGAGGATGATTGTAATGCGCACCATCGCTGTATTGAGCTTGACTGCCGTAATAGGTTCAGCTTCATTGGCCGTCGCCCAGGACAAGGCGGCCGTCCAAAAGAAACTGGAATCTGAGTATCAGCTCACCAAAACTACGGCCGACCAATCCGATATCGTGACCGCTGGAGCGGTTTTGGTACTCCAAAAAGACAACCTGTTGATGGTGGCAACCACCACCAGCGGCAATCAGTGTACGAATACCTACAGAGACGGAAAATTTACGCAAGGCGGTGTATGCCGTACGGGCGAGAAACTTAAGAAATTTGGGGCTCTGACGTCGCGTATTCCCGGTGCGTCCCAGGCGCCAACCACGACCACCCGAACCTATGTCGCCGGAGAAAAGTTCTGGGTCACCAAGATCGACATCAGGGACGCTGGCAAGGACCCCGGAATCGTGATGGACTTTTTCACCGATGCCGTCAGCGACGTTCGTTACAAGACTTCTCTGCTGATTCCCTTTAAGGGAGCCGTACCCTCGCCGGACGACGCCTTGAAGCTGGTTGCCGAAGTGGTGAAGGTGGCTCCATCGGACGACGACAAGAACGCGAAGGGGAACGGCCAACAGGACAAGGGCAATGCGCCAGCCGCTCAGAGCGGTCAGCCCGCGCAGCCGGCCCCTGCTGCCGAGCCTGCACCAGCTCCCGCGGCAACCGCAGAAGCAGCGCCGGCTGCCATCGAACCCCCGCCTCCGCCCCCGGCGGATCCGCCGACGGTGAAGCTGGGACAAACGCCGGATGAAGTTGTGGCGGCTTTGGGACAGCCGGCCAAAACGGCCAAGCTGGGAACCAAGGAAATCTATTATTACAAGGACCTGAAAGTTATCTTCATCAACGGCAAAGTGAAGGATATTCAGTAGCCAGCGGCGCTGTTTGCCGCCAGACCGCGAAAAAAGAATAGGGAGATGTGTAAATGAGTAGATTTGAAATTCGCAACGCTTCTTCAACCGGATATCTGACGGTGTCCATGGTTCTACTGCTCCTGGCTGGCTCGGCCTGGAGCGCCGACAAGAAGCCGGCAGCGGCGGCACCGGCCAAACCTGCCGCGGCTCCCAAGAGCTCGGCGGCTCCCAAGTCTGGAGGCGGGGCTGCAAAGGGCGCCAGCACCGCGGCGCATGGGCCCACCACGGCTTCGCATGGCCCGACCACCAGCGCCGCCGGTCACGCAACAACCACGTCAACCGCCGGTCACACCACCACATCAACCGCTGGACATACGACGGCAACCGCCGGGCATACTACAGCGGCGGCCGGGCATACCACGACTCCTGCGGCGGGTCACACCGCAGGCGGTACAGCGGGGCGGCCTGCCGCGGCTGCTGGGCGCCCGGCGGCCGCCGGCGGGGCGGGGCACGTCGCCACTGGTCCCGGGGGCCGGCCCGCAAAGGGTCAAACGGCGACGACTGCCAGGAACGGCGCCGCTGTGACCAAGCGGGCGAACGGACAAGTCGCCTCCCTGCACGATTCCAAACGCGGTATGGACGTTCACCACAGTCTGAGCGGAAACCGCCGCGTGGAAGTGGAGCGCGGGGATCACAGCCGTATCGTCGCGGAGCGCGGCGGGCGCGGCTATGTGCAAAGACCTTACATGTACCATGGCCACGAATACGCCATGCGCGGGTACTACTATCACGGCGGCTACTATCACAACTACTATGGCCGCTATGCCTATCACGGCATGTACCTGAATCCCTACTTTCCCGCCTACTATTACGGCCCTGCCTATTACGGGTGGGTCTACAATCCGTGGGCCGCGCCCATCAGTTATGGATGGGGCTGGGGCGGCAATCCCTGGTTCGGATTCTATGGCGGCTTCTTTACGCCGTATCCGGTGTATGCCAGCGCGTCGCTCTGGTTGACGGACTACATGATCTCGCAGTCGCTCCAGGCGGCGTATCAGGCCCAGGTGGACGCGAAAATCCAGGCCGCGGCTCTCAGCAATCCCGCGCCTCTCACGCCTGACGTCAAGCAGCTCATCGCGGATGAAGTCCGCCGCCAGGTGGCGCTCGAGAATGCGGAGTCGGCAAGTGCCAAAGGCGGCGAGCCCGACGCGGCTTCGAGCAGCATTCAGCGCATGCTCACCGATGGTACCGCGCACGTCTTCATCGCCGGCCAGGACCTCGATGTAGTGGACGCCGCCGGAAACGAGTGTGCCATCAGCGAGGGTGATGCGCTCCAATTGAACGTCCAGCAGGTGGCGCCCGATGCCACTGTCGCGAACCTCGCCGTGTTGGCGAGCAAGGGCGGCAAAGAATGCGTCAAGGGTGACACCGTTGCCGTTAACCTCACGGACTTGCAGGAAATGCAGAACCACATGCGCGAGACTATCGATCGCGGCATGAAGGACCTGCAGCAAAAGCAGGGCCAGGGTGGGCTGCCCGCGGCGCCCGCCTCAGCTAAGGCCGCGCCCGCTGAGTCGCCAATGGCAGCCATCGCCCCGCCTCCGCCTCCGGCGGATGAAGTTGCCGCTCAGATCAACCAGCAATCCAGCGAGGCCGACAAGGCGGAACAGGAGGCAGCCGGGGGTGCACCCGGAGCTGCACCCGCCGGACCGCCCAAGACCATCGCCCTCGGTCAAAGTGTTGACGATGTCACCGCGTCTCTCGGTACACCTAAGAAAGTCGTCGATCTTGGGCCCAAGTAAATCTATGTGTACGACGACATGAAGGTCACTTTCCGCGATGGGAAGGTAACCGACGTACAGTAGCCCGCGAAAAAGCTGAACCAAGGCGCCGGAACTCGCAAGAGTCTCCGGCGTCTTTTATTTTGCAGGCCAAATTTCGAGGACTTCGACTTCCAGACCGGGGCATGCCCGCGGCCGCAACGCTCCTTGAGAAACGATCTCAGGTTCGCCAGAAGGTCCTGCATCGTGGCGATCACGCTACTATTCTAGTGCCGCGTCATAAAGCCGCAACGCTGCCACGCTACAATGTACCCTCGTGGCTTCTGCGCCAGCCCCCGCCGTCGTTGACTCCCGCTCGCACAGGCGTCTTGCTCTGTGGCAGGCGCTGACGCTCACTCTGCTAATCGCCGGTTATTCCGGCTACTATCTTTGCCGCTCCAATCTCTCGGTCACGCTTCCCATGATCATCGCCGATATGGCGCGCACCGGCGGCGGCGCGGCGGCCGTCCGTATCCGGTTCGGCACCATTGCGTCGCTCGGAGTGCTGGCTTACGCCATCGGAAAGTTTCCCAGTGGAGGCCTCGCGGATTTCCTCGGCGGCCGCCGGAACTTCCTGGCTGGAATGGGTCTCGCGGTTTTGTGCACGCTGCTGTTCGCCTCCGGCGGGTCCATGACGGTCTTCGCTATTGCGTGGGTGTGCAATCGCCTGGTCCAGTCGCTCGGCTGGGCCGGAATGGTCAAAGTAACTTCGAAATGGTTTTCTTACCGGCGCTACGGGACCGCCATGGGGCTCGTGAGCCTCAGTTTTCTGTTCGGTGATGCGCTCTCCCGCCGCTTCCTCGCCGCGCTCATCGGCTGGCACCTTAGCTGGCGCGCAGTCTTCGTGGTCGCAGCCGCCGTGCTCGGTGTGGTGTTCGTTATCTGTCTGCTGTTCCTGAGAGAGTCGCCGTCTCAAGTGGGCGCCTCTGAGCCCCAAGCGAATCCCGCAAATCTGTTCGGCAAAGATGGCGACCGCCCTGCGCCCGAAAGCCTCAAGACCTTGCTGCGTCCGTTACTGCGCAGCCGAATGTTTTGGATCGTCTGTATACTTTCGCTCGGCACGACGCTCGTGCGCGAAACGTTCGGCCTCTGGACCCCGACCTATTTCACCCAAGCCGCCGGCCTCAGCACGGCTGAAGCCGCTGCAAAGAGCGCTCTGTTCCCGCTGCTTGGCGGTATTTCCGTGCTCTTGTGTGGCTGGTTGAGTGACCGTCTGGGCCCCACCGGCCGCGCCGCTGTGACCTTCTTCGGTCTGGCGTCGAGCGGCGCTGTGCTGTTGTGGTTGGGACTGGGGTCGTTTGCGGGATCGCGCACCTGGCCGGTCGTTCTGGTCAGCCTGGTCGCGTTTCTGATTATCGGCCCCTATTCGTTTCTGGCGGGTGCCATGGCCCTTGACTTTGGTGGGAAACAGGGTGCCGCCACGGCTTCCGGCGTCATCGATGGCGTCGGATACCTAGGCGGCGTTCTCTCCGGGGATGCCGTAGCGCGGGTTTCGGTGGCATTCGGCTGGGGTGGCGTCTTCGTGGTTCTCGCGGCGGTCGCGTTTCTCACCGCGGCCGCCGCTGCAGTGTTCTGGGTCCAGGAGGCGCGGCCCCAGCCCTGATTCTATTGCTGGATCGATTCGAGGTACTTTGTCAGGTTGGCGATGCGCAGTTTCACGACCGAGTCGTTGCTGGGAGTCAGGGAGTGGAAAATCGGTCCCCACAGCGGCATGTCGGTGCTGCCGTGCGCGCTAATGCTGTCGGCGCCCTGGAGGACTTGAACCACTTTCCCACTGGGGAACTTGCCGCCGTTTTTCTGCTTGAGAGCGGTGAGGTCAGAGGGTGGCACTTTTAACGCCACCGCCGCCGGACCGCCGCCCTTAGCGTCGACGCCGTGGCAGGCCGCGCAATAGGCTTTGAACATTTCCACACCCGAGTCGGCCCTGGTCGAACTTACGGGGACCTTCTTCATCTCTTTTGCCGCTTGCGCGGCTGCGAACCCGCTGCCGATCACTGCTAGTCCCGTCACTGCTGCCACCGTTACCATCAGCTTTTTCATCAGATTCTCCTTTAAGTGCCCCGCATGACGGCACGGTGCAAGGCGGCTGCCGAATGTAAGTGCTAGCTCAGTATAGAGTTAGGGCGCAATATCAGCCGCGTAGCGTACACTGGCGCAACCGTATCGTCCCGAAGATGGGTCTAATCCCCCACCGCGTCCCGGCATCGAACGTGCTTTTAGTGGATCAGAACCAGCAGAATTGCGTAGTAGAATTTATCCGTAAAGTCTCTGCGGAGGACCCTGTTATGGTGTCTGTTCTTTCCTCCATCGAGAGCCGGTTGCTGCACAAGATTCTTGCGGCTAGCGGATACCCGCCCATTCGCTTGGCGCTCGAAGGGGGTGCTTCCGTTGCACCGCCCGGCCAAACGCCGGTTGCGACTTTTCTTTTCCATGACCGCGCCACCTTGCTAAAGGTGATTTTCCAACCTGAGATTGGCTTCGGCGACGGCTACGCGGCAGGCAAAATTGAAGTGGAGGGCGACCTGGTGGCGGCGCTCGAAGCCGCTTATCAGTCCTGGCCCGGCCAGCGTGCCGCGGGCTGGTTCGCAAGGCTCGAATCCTGCGTGGAGCGGTTCCGAGCCAACACCCTGCGACGCTCGCGCTCGAATGTTCACCATCATTACGATCTGAAACCAGACTTTTACCAGCGATGGCTGGACCAGCAGATGCTCTACACGTGCGCGTACTTTCCCACGCCGTCCACTTCGCTAGAGGATGCCCAGACCGCCAAGATGGATCACGTGTGCCGGAAGCTCCAGCTGCGGCCAGGCGAGACCGTTGTGGAAGCTGGCTGCGGATGGGGCGCTTTCGCCGTGCACATGGCCAAGCATTACGGAGTGCGCGTCAAAGCGTTCAACCTTTCGCACGAGCAGATCGTCTTCGCGCGGCAGCAAGCCCGGCAACAAGGGCTGGCCGGCCAGGTGGAGTTTGTCGAGGATGACTACCGCAACATTACCGGACGGTTTGATGTTTTCGCTTCTATCGGAATGCTGGAGCATGTCGGGACCAAGCAATACGCGGAGCTGGGCCGTGTCATCCATCGCACGGTGGGCCGGACCGGGCGCGGGCTTTTGCATTTCATCGGCCGCAACTCACCGGCTCCCTTGAGTCCGTGGATCACCAAGCGGATCTTCCCGGGCGCGTATGCTCCCACGCTGCGGGAAGCCATGCATATTCTGGAACCCTGGGACTTCGCGGTTTCGGATGTCGAGAACCTGCGCCTTCACTATGCGAAGACTCTGGAGCATTGGCTCGAACGTTTTGAGCATTCCGCCCCGCAAATTCGCTCCATGTTTGACGAGGAATTTGTGAGGGCCTGGCGGCTCTACCTGGCGGGATCGCTCGTAGCGTTCCGCGTGGGCACACTGCAGTTGTTCCAGGTCGCTTTTGCTGGCGCGGAATGCCAGATTCCCTGGACGCGGGCGCATCTTTATCAGGCCGTCGAGGCCGCGGAACAAGGGCCGAAATGGATGCATGCGATGTCCTGATCGTTGGCGGTGGCCCGGCCGGTTCGTCCTGCGCCTGGAAACTACGCAACTCCGGCCTCACAGTCGCGATCTTGGATAGAGCTACCTTCCCGCGAGATAAAGTCTGTGGCGGGTGGATCACGCCCGCCGTGCTCGAAGAGCTTGCAATCGACCCTGCTGAATACGCTCAGGGACGTGTACTGCAACCCATCACGGGATTCCGCGTCAGCCGCATGGGCGGGCGCGAGTTGGAAATGCACTACGCGGCTCCGGTCAGCTACGGCATCCGCCGATGCGAGTTCGACGACTACCTGCTGCGGCGCTCCGGCGCCCGCCTCCTACTGAATACGCCACTCACGCGCCTGGAACACGCTCCTGGAGGATGGACCGTCAACGGCGAGATACGGACGCCGATGCTTGTTGGCGCGGGTGGCACATTCTGTCCCGTGGCACGCTTCCTGGGCGCCAAGATCAACCGGGAAGTTGTGGTTGCGGCGCAGGAGGCCGAGTTCGTCATGGATGCGCGCCAGCTTGCCGCATGCACGGTGCGCAGCGAGGTTCCCGAGCTTTACTTCTGCGCCGACATGAAAGGATACGGCTGGTGCTTCCGTAAACAGAACGTGCTCAATATTGGGCTGGGACGGCTGGATTCGCACGGACTGGCCCGCCATGTCGCCGGGTTCTTGCAATTCCTGCGCGCGACTGGCAGACTCGCGGACGATATCGTGCCGGCGTTGCGCGGCCATGCGTATCTGCTTTACGCGCGGACGGCGCGCACGGCTCTTGATGAAGGCGTGCTTCTGATCGGGGACGCCGCGGGTCTAGCTTATGCGCAGAGCGGCGAAGGGATTCGCCCGGCCGTCGAATCTGGCCTGCTGGCCGCGAAAGCCATTGCTTCCGCGCAAGGCCGCTACACTCCGGAGCGGCTGGAGTTTTATCGCGAGCAGCTCATCCAGCGATTCGGCAAGCCGGATACGGACTGGGCGATCCGCATCGGCCGGCATCTTCCCAGCGTCGTGATTGCTTGGCTCGCTCGCCAACTCCTGGCCACCGACTGGTTCACGCGCGACATCGTTCTGGACCGCTGGTTTCTGCATCGCAACGAACCAGCGCTCACGGTCTGACGGCGCGTTTCTCTGCGCAGTTTGACTCAGATTGAGTCAATTTGCGCTGAGCCGCTACGCTCAAAAAGCTTGTTTGCCCGGCACGCCGGCAAATCTCATTTCGGCGATGTCCTTGCAGTTGATTCTGGAAAAGAGAGCCAGTGCTGATTGGAAGCCTAGTATTTTCCGATTAGTCGCGTCTCCGGCGAGAGGAGAATGCAATGCCGAACTTGAAACATATCCTTTTCCCCGTCGATTTCTCCCAGCAGAACTGCAACGTAGCCCCCTATGTCATCTGCATGGCCCGACGGTATGGAGCACATGTAACGCTGTTGCACGTGATGGAGCTGCCGACAGGCGCCTATCCGGGGTGGCCGGCGCAGGCGTCTCTGGTCGACTTCCAAGCCATGGCGGACGACCGCAAACAGCGTCTCCATTCGTACCTGAAAAACGAATTCGAAGATGTCGCGACGACACGCCTGCTGGGCGAAGGCGATCCGGCGAGTGTGATTACGGAATATGTCCAAAAGGAGCACGTGGACCTGATCATGATGCCGACGCACGGCTATGGGCCGTTCCGGCGATTTCTTCTGGGCTCGGTGACCGCCAAACTGTTGCATGACGTGAAGTGCCCGGTGTGGACCAGCGCGCACGTGCAGGAGGCGCCGGCGCCGCCAGCAGGGTATCGCCACATCCTCTGCGCGGTGGATTTCACCGGGAAAAGCGCGCCGCTGATCCTCTGGGCGACGCGATTTGCCCGTGAGCAAGGGGGTACGGTGAAGCTGGTGCACGCCATCCCTGCGGCCGCGCCGCGCGACGGGCTCGATATCGAGGGCCGCCGGTTCCGTGCATTTCTGGTGGAGGCTTCGCACGAGGAGTTGGCCAAGGTGCAGCGGGAAGCCGGAACGGATCTGGAGACGGTGGTGGAACCGGGCGATGTGGCGCCGGTGGTTCGCCAGGCGGCGGAAGAGAACCAGGCGGACCTGGTGGTAATTGGCCGCGGCGTGCTGCAAGAGCTATTCGGGAGGATGCGAACGCACGTGTACTCGATCATCCGGGAGACGCCGTGCCCCGTGATCAGTGTATAAGGAAGCATGAAGATTCTACTTGCGGTAGATGCATCGGAGGCCAGTGAGACGGCAGCGCGGCAGGTGGCGGCGCGTCCCTGGCCAACAGGCACAACGGTTGAGGTGCTGAGTGTGGCCGAGCCGCCGTTCATCCGGCACCTTCCGGAGTTAGACGCGGGAGTCAAGCAGCGGGCGGAGGAATTGGCGCGCGGAGTGGCGGAGCGGCTGCGGTCGGGCGGGGTCGAAGCCGCGCCGCTTGTGCTCTCGGGCGATCCGAAAGCGGTGATCGTTGAGCACGCGGCGCAGATGGGTGCGGACCTGGTGGTGGTGGGGCCGCATGGAAGCGCGGGCCTCACGCGATTTCTTCTCGGCAGCGTGGCGAAGGCGGTGGTGCGATTCGCGCCCTGCTCGGTGGAAGTGGCGCGCGCTCCGCGGGAGGCCGGGCCGCATCCCTGGCGGGTGCTGCTCGCGACCGACGGTTCGGAGTGCTCGGTGAAGGCGGCGCGCACGGTGGCCGCGCGGCCGTGGCCCAGCGGAACGGAGGTCCGCATCCTGAGCGTGGTGGAGCTGGCTGTTCCCATGCTGCAGCCACCGTATCCGACACCGGCGGTGGAAACGCTGCGGTCTGACGGAATGAAACGCGCCCAAGACGCCATCCAGGAGGCAGAGCAAATGGTCACGGATGCCGGTTTACAGGTATCGGAAGCGGTTTCGGTCCTTCTCGACACCCCCAAGGTGATCATTTTGGATGAAGCCAGCCACTGGGGCGCGGACTGGATTGTGCTCGGGTCGCACGGACGGCGCGGGATCAACCGGTTCTTACTCGGCAGCGTCTCCGAGGCCGTCGCACTGCATGCTACGTGCTCGGTGGAAGTAGTGCGGTAGTTGGGCCGTCGTCATCTCCCTATCCAGAAGAGTGGCGTCAAACCCAATAGCGCCAGCATGGCCAGCAGGAAAAGGCTCTGCCGGCCGGTGCGGCGGTCGGATAAAGAGTAAGCGTAAATCCCTTTCGCCAGATTGTTGCTCGCGGCGGCGATCAGAATGCCTCCGGCGGCGATTGAGAGGTGGGTTACCTGGCCGGATTGGGTCATGCCCATGACGAACGGGTCAACGTCGGCCACGCCCATGATCGCGGCCAGCGTATAGACGCCGGCTTGTCCCAAATACATGGAGGCCAGGCGGGTAGCAATCAGCATTGCCAGAAACAAGACTGCAAACAGAAAAGCGGCGCGCAGGTCCAGCGGGTTCTTGGGCTCGAACTCACGTTTGGGTTCTTCGACCGAATCATCGCGCAGCCGCGACCACAACCAGCCGGCCGCGACGGCAAACGCGGCCAGCCCCGCGAAGAGAAGGCCCAGCATGCCGAGCAAGGTCCGGTTGAACAGACTCACTAGTACGATCAGCCGCAGGTACATCATGCCGGAGGCGATCAAAGTTCCGCCGGCGAACAGATGTGGGCGCTTTTCGCGAACGGATCTGCGGGCCAGGACCACCGTGGTGACCGTGGAGGAGTAAGCGCCGCCCAGAACCGCGGCGAGGATCACGCCGCCCTGTCCTTTAGTGGCTCGCTGGAGCACGTAACTGCCGTAGGAAACCGCGCTGACGGCCACGACGACCAACCAAGTCTTGAAAGGGTTGATCTGAAACGGGCCGAATTCCTGGTTGGGCAACACCGGCAGGATGACCGCGCTGAGCAGCAGAAATTTGGTGAAAGTGAGGATCTCATCGGGATCAATGCGCTTGGTGAGGTTTTCCAGGCCGGCTTTGAGTTCCAGCAGCAGCATGCTCGCTACGCTCAGCGTGGTAGCGATCCAGAACTGTTCGTGATAGACCAGCGCGCCGACGATGTAGATGGTGAGCCCGGACATCTCGGAAGTAACGCCGGCTCCGGTTGACTCCAGCTTGTGCCGGTAGGACAGCCATAGGAATGCCGCCACGACAGCGAAGCCGAGCGTCACGGGCATGAGCTGCGGGCCAGAGAGCAGGGCGAGTGAGTACCCGAGCAGGCCGATCAGCGGGAACGTGCGCACGCCGCCGAACGAATAGTGTTCCGTGGCGGCTTTGTGCTCCTCGCGCTCCAGTCCAACCAGGAACGAGAGGAACAGTACTAAAACGATTTTTACGCCTTCAGGCGGGAGCCACGGGTAGAGTTGCCCTGCCACACAGTCTGCCTTTCCTGGACGTTTCCGACAGTCTCAGTGTAGATCAAGCCGGTTTAAGATCGAAAACGCCGAATTGATTTGGCACTGCGCATGCACACGAGAAAAGACAACAAGGAGGCCCATATGCCGGCAAAAATGCTAAAGGATTTCCTTGACAGCAACCATGTCAAATACGTAACCATCACCCATTCAACGGCCTACACGGCGCAGGAGATCGCCTCTCTGGTCCACATCAAGGGGCGCGACCTGGCCAAGACGGTGATCATCAAAGTGGACGGCCAGATGGCGATGGCCGTGCTATCCGCTTCGACGCACGTGGATCTTTCGGTGCTGAAGGCGGCTGTGGGAGCGAAAACTCTTGGGCTGGCCACCGAAGCCGAGTTTCGCGGCAAGTTTCCGGAATGCGAAACCGGCGCGATGCCACCGTTCGGCAATCTCTATGGCATGACCGTTTATGTCGACCAGAGCCTGAGTTGGGACAAGGAGATCGCCTTCAACGCGGGGACTCACAACGAGCTGATCCGGCTTGCCTACGAAGATTTCGCGCGGCTGGTCGAGCCGAAGGTGACGATGTTTTCGTCGGTCATGGCGGCGTGACGGCCTTGTGGCGTGCACTTCAGCGCGCAGCGGCGAACTTCAGCTCGAGGTAGCCCCGTTAGTGCCTGCCGGCTGAAGCCGGGCAGCGGCACGCTAAAGGCGTGCGCCCCATTACTCAGCGCCTCCATTCCGCGTCATGATAGAAAAGTAGGGCAACGCTTGGAGGCTGCATGGTCATTGGGGTTCCGAAGGAGAGCTTTCCCGGAGAGCGGCGCGTGGCGCTTGTGCCCGCGGCCATCCCTAACCTGACGAAGGCTGGTTTCGAAGTCGCAATCGAAGCCGAGGCCGGATTGAGCGCGGGCTATCCCGACGCGGACTACGTTGCCAAAGGCGCGAAGATTATCGCCGAGCGCGCTGAGGTGTTCCGCGCGGCGGACGTCGTGATTCAGGTCTTGTGCCACGGGTCCAATGACCGCACCGGCGCGGCCGATCTTCCTCTGTTCAGATCCGGACAGATTCTCGTGGGATTTCTGCGGCCGCTGGGCTCGCCGGAAACCGTGCAGCAAGTGGCGGCCACGGGCGTGACCGCGTTTTCCGTCGAGATGATGCCGCGAACCACGCGCGCGCAAAGCATGGACGCACTCTCCTCCATGGCGACCGTTGCCGGCTACAAGGCCGTGCTGATCGCGGCCAACACTCTACCGCGCCTGTTTCCCATGCTGACGACCGCCGCTGGTACGGTTACGCCGTCGCGCGTATTTGTGATCGGCGCCGGCGTGGCTGGTTTGCAGGCGATCGCCACCGCGCGCCGGTTGGGAGCTGTTGCCTCGGCTTATGATCTGCGCCCTGCGGTGAAGGAGCAGGTGCAGAGCGTGGGTGGGCGCTTCGTTGAGTTGCCAATTGTGGCACAAGATGCGCAAGATGCGCGCGGCTACGCCAAGGCGCAGGATGAAGCGTTCTATCAGCGCCAAAAAGAACTGCTCGGCAAGGTGGTGGCGGAGAGCGACGTGGTGATCGCGGCCGCGGTGGTGCCCGGCAGGAAACCGCCGGTGCTCGTGACGCGCGAGATGGTGCGCAGTATGGCGCCGGGGTCGGTGATTGTCGATCTCGCGGCCGAGCGCGGCGGAAACTGCGAGGTGACGCGCGCCGGCGAGATCGTGGTCGAGCACAACGTGACCGTGATCGGCTACATCAACCTGGCCAGCATGCTGCCCTATCATGCGAGCCAACTGTATGCGCGCAACGTGTCGGCATTTCTATTGCACCTCGTCCGCGATGGCAAACTGCATCTGGATGCGGAGGACGAAATCGCCCGCGAGACGCTTATCACGCAGGGCGGGGAAATCGTCAATGCGCGTGTGCGGGAGTTTTTCAAACTGCCTGCGCTGACCGTGCTCGGTAGTTAGCGGTTACAAGGAGAACAAATTGACATCTGATCTCATCACAAGCCTGTACGTATTCATGCTGGCGGCGTTCGTCGGCTTCGAGGTGATCCGCCGTGTCTCGCCTCTGCTTCACACACCGCTGATGTCTCTGACCAACGCGCTCGATGCCATTGCCGTGGTGGGCGCGATTCTGCTCGTGGGCGAGCATAAGAGCGGGCTCTCCACGGTGCTCGGCACGCTCGCTGTGATGGCGGCCACGAGCAACCTGGTGGGCGGGTTCCTCATCACCGACCGCATGCTCAAAATGTTCAAGGCCAGCAAAACTAAAAAGCCATGACCAGCGCGCAGATCATCGATCATGCCATCCAGATCATCTACCTGATCTCGACGGCGCTTTTCGTCCTGTCGCTCAGGTGGCTGAGCTCGCCCTCCACCGCGCGGCGCGGAGTCTGGGCCGGAGAGCTGGGCATGGCGCTGGCCATCGGCGCCACGCTGCTCGATCGCGGCATCGTCGATTACACCTGGATCGCCATCGCGCTCGTGGCGGGCACGCTCATCGGCGTCCCGCTGGGTCTGGTGCAAATGACGGCGGTTCCGCAGCGGACGGCGCTGAGCCACGCGTTCGGCGCATTGTGCGTGACGCTCGTGGGCACGGCCGAGTTTTACCAGCTTGCGCCTCACGTGCCGCCGTTCATGATGAGCGTGCTCTCAATGGAGGTGATTCTCGGCAGCCTGACGTTCACCGGAAGCCTGATGGCCGCGGGGAAATTGCAGGAGGTGCTGCCGCAGCGGCCAATCACTTACAAGGGCCAGAACATCGTCAACATTTCGCTGCTCGCGGTGTCGGTGGCCGTCGCGGGTTATCTCGTGATGCACCCGGACCACACGCGCCTGTTTCCGCTGATCGTCGCGATTCCGCTGCTGTTCGGCGTTCTCATGATCGTTCCCATCGGCGGGGCGGACATGCCGACGGTGATTTCCCTGCTGAATTCCTACGCGGGCCTTTCGGCAGCGGCGATGGGCTTTGTCCTCGATAGCAAGCTGCTGATCATCGCGGGCGCGCTCGACGGTTCGTCGGGCTTCATTCTTTCCGTGATCATGTCGAAGGCCATGAACCGCTCGTTCACGAATGTGCTGTTCGGCGCGTTCGGGCAGGTGCAAGCGTCGGCCGCGGGCTCGATTGAGGCGCGCCCGGTGCATTCCGCCACAGCCGAAGAAGCCGCTGCGATTCTAGGCGCGGCAAATTCGGTGGTCGTCGTTCCCGGCTACGGGATGGCCGTGGCGCAGGCCCAGCACAAGGTGCGCGAGTTGTACGATGCGCTCACCAAGCGCGGCGTGGACGTGAAGTTCGGCATTCATCCCGTGGCCGGCCGCATGCCCGGACACATGAACGTGCTGCTTGCCGAGGCCGACATCCCCTACGACAGGCTGTTCGACATGGACGCCGTCAACCCCGAATTCCCGCAGGCCGACGTCGCGCTGATCATCGGCGCCAACGACGTGACCAATCCCGCCGCCCGGCACGACAAGAGCAGCCCGATCTACGGCATGCCAATTCTGGACGTCGACAAAGCCCGGACCGTCATGGTGATTAAGCGCAGCCTGAGCCCGGGGTTCGCCGGCATCGACAATGAACTGTACTATCTCGACAAGACCCTGATGCTGTTCGGCGATGCCAGAGCCTTTGTGGGCGACATCGTGCGCCAGCTGACGGGCGAGGGGCACGGGTAAGTCCCTGTGTCGCGCGCCTTCAATTCCGTTCGTCCAACAGGACCGCTCCCCACGCGGCGACTTCGGGGATCAGCAGTTCGGTCATGCCGTTAGCGGTCTTCGCCGGGGTTAAATCGATGGGCGCGTGCTCCGGCGTGTAGAGCCGCGCGCGTTTGAAGACTCCGTTGAATCGCACCGTGATGCGCTGGATCGGACGCCCGGCATAGTTGAGCAACTGAATCAGCACGCGCCCGCCATCGCTGCTGGTGCTCGCAGTAGTGATGGCTGTCGGGACATTGAACACCTTGAGACCCATGACCTCGGGCGGCAGCAGATCTTGCATATCCTTGGACACCGACTCCGCGTCCGGCGGCGCATCCTTATACACCGCCACACGGCCCTTTCCGAGCGGCACTTCCGCGTAGGGGTCGTCGTTCGGTGCGCCGCCCCATGACGGACCCGTCACCACCAGTCCGCCTTTTTCGGCGAAATCGTTCAGCAGCGTTCGCTCGGCCTGCGTCGCCGGCGCCAGGACGGCTGCCAGCACGGCTTGAAAGCTCGCGAGCGTTTGGGCGCTCAGCTCCGCACGCTGGATCAGCCTGTATGGCACATGCCGGCGCGTAATCAAATTCAGGTACTCTTCCGAGACATCCGGATTCTTGCCCGCCGGGTCGACGATGATGCCCAGGTTGCCGTACGGTGCGAAGCTTCGCCATTCGGCGTGATCTTCGGCGAATTGCAGATAGGCCGCGATTCGGCGCCATGTGCCCAGCGCGCCTGCATCTTTCCGGAACAACCGTGCGCGCAGATCATCGTCGAGCGCCACGATCCACCTGCCGCCGCCCACTGCCCCATCCGCCACACAGCGAATGTAATCGCCCTCGGAACTGGGATTGGGCTCCTGGTTGACCCAAACCGGCCGCCACTCGTTTCCGGGCCGCAGCGATTCGACCAGCCAGATGTTGGATTCCACCCACGGTTCCGCTGACGCTCCCGCCCGGATGCCCATCTCCGCAAGATCGCGCGCGCTCGGCCGCACGCCCTCTACAGCCACGAGCCCTGCCTTCGACGTGCGTGCCGGCGCCGCATCGCTCAAAATCGGAATCACTACGGCCGAGGAGTTCTTCGCGTGCAGTGCCGCTTCCAGCTTGCCGGAAAAATCAGCCGGGAACTCGCCCTCCAGCACCAGCCCATCGAGACGCGCCTCGTCTGCCGCCGTTGCCAGAGCCGTGGATTCAGCCCCCGGATACACGATGCCTAGCACCGCCACGCCACGCTCGTGCGCCGCCCATGCATACTCCTTCACCAGCCGGTGCTGCGCCGCCTCGGCGTCCGTCTCCTTCCCGGTGCTG
>Ga0181536_10002688_pt1 | contig 19801 bp, 17 predicted proteins | sample PEATcosm2014_Bin_41_FD_121105 | JGI IMG/M metagenome (GOLD analysis project Ga0181536, IMG submission 121105) | Peatland microbial communities from MTU Mesocosm Facility, Houghton, MI, USA - PEATcosm2014_Bin17_60_metaG | ecosystem: Environmental > Terrestrial > Soil > Wetlands > Peat | place...
CGGCGTGACCGGTTTCATGAACGCTGCGTTCGGTGTTCTTTTTGCTTTTTTTGGTGTTTTAGCCATGCCTTTATCTGCACTGTTGATGCGAGGAAGGCAATCCTAAAAATCGGGGAACAGATCTTCCGGCTTAAAGTTGAGCCGAGGGTCGGAGCGCCGGCAGAGGCGTTTTAACCCCTTTCGGGGAAGGCGCGCCGCGTCGGAGGATCCCTCCTCTCTGCGATCAACAAGCTCGCTCTCGATTTCGCCTGCTCAGCCAAATGGGACCAGGCCGAGTGGTTCATCGGCGACGTCATTGCCGACCGGACGCCCTGCGTGGAATCAATCGATTTCCCAGTCAAATTTGAAGGTCAGAGGATCAAGGGCCTGCTCGTCACGCAGGCGAACCCGAAGGGCGTTACGTTCACGCTGGCTTTGATCAGATAAGGTCTGGTAGCCACCCCCGAATTTGCCGTGCGGGCAATGGCCACCAGGAAGACGACCACTCGCCAGCTTGGCTGGCGCCTGTTCAAAAATTCGCGCAAGGGTGTTCAAGGTGTTTCCTGAGAACCCGATCGTCGGGGACATCCTGGACCTGCGCGTCATGGTGAAAGGAACCTGAAGCAGCTTGCTGGACCAGTTCCTGCGCAGCAAGTCGCAGGGCCTTCCGGACGAAGGCAAACTGAGAACTGCGTTGAATAATACACCAGCCAGTTTAAGATTGGATACGTGCATGCCAAGCCCAAGCTATTCGTGACCGGTCGAATCCAAGCCGATGACGTACTGCTCCGGTTTCCCAGCAGCATACCAGTAATAACGCTGCGTGGGCCACGCGACCCCTCCTTGAAGAATCCCCAACTGGCCAAACTGCACCTGGAAGTGCTGTTTGATGACATCGAGGAGCCGGTGGACGGTGGTACCCTCCCCTCGCGCAAGCACGCCATCGCCATACTGGATGCCTGGCAGAAGTGCTGCGCCCAGGGGGCCAAGGTCGTCATCCTCCACTGCGAGGCTGGGATTTCACGCTCCACGGGCGCCGCTCTGGGAATCCATTTCCTGGGAACGTCCAACCCGATCACGGGGGTTGCCGCAGCGGCCCAGAAGCTCTTCGCAGTGAATAAATTTGGGCACCCCAACAAGCTTGTGCTCGAGCTGCTGCTCCAGACCCGATATGGCCCCGAGCAGGCCCGCGTCATGAGCGCTCAACTGATTGCGGCTTACAGTGCTCTTCAGAGTGTACAGGAGAATGAGAACAGAATCCGCTGCGATTAGGCCCCAACCATGACTGACAAGACAATTCCAATCGGGTTAGCAAAGGTCGCCGGCGGCCATTGACACCGAGATCCTCGGAAGCGGTACCCAGCACGAGCTGCGCAAGATTCTACCCGATGTGCCATTATCTGGCTCCAGGAACATCACAGAGGCCGAGCTGAACGGGCGATTCAAGCTCGTCTAAGTCCCCTTCTGGGCGCAACCCAACATGGCCGACAACAGGCTTCTGGCTGCGATCGGTGCGGTGCGCGAATGGGCAGACTCTCCGATTTAAGACTTCTTTGCTGGTTTCGGCGGTATCTCCTGAAACTTGGAGCAATCCGCTCCTCTGGAACTCAATCTCTCACGGGTTTTTTGAAGGAGGAATTGGGGTTTCTTACCAGGAAAGAGCAAACAGCAGCCCAACAAAAAGGCGTGAAAACCTGCTGTTACACCAAAGTTGGAGATACATTGCTAACCAAGAGTGGTCGCAAAGTTTCTCGTTGGACCGTCATCGCTCCGAGTTTCGATGAGCAACGCATCCTGGCCAAAAACCTTGCCACCAACCGGACGCGCAAGTTTGCCCCAAGCAGCGATCACATCGTCATTCCCCCTGATGCCGAGGTGCCAGAGTCGCTCCGCAAGCAGCTCCCAAAAGATGTCGGTGTATGCAGGGCCACCGGACCCGGCACATGCCTTGGTCAATACAAGCTCTACTCAAAAACCGAGTTCGAGGTGATAGACATCCAGCAGGAGTCGATAGCTATCCTCCCACTCGACTTTACTGTGGAGGACGGCGAGCCGGCTTGGAGCATCTCCGGAGAACATCATCTGGACGCACACAATATCTTCCTCGCTCGAAACCAGGTGAAGCTCCCCACCCACCTGACCTCCGAGATCGAGTCGCAGATCCGCGAGATGTTCTGACCAGAGGCTTCGCATCAAGGCAACTATGGCGAGGAGACTCGGTCCATGGGACAAAAGAATCCGGTTTTGCCTTCCAGCCGAAACTTGTAGATGCCCCGGGGCTCGTTGAGAAGCCGCGTTCCGACTGGTTCGGCGGGGACAGGGACAAGGAAACGACCCTTCGCATGGCACACCAGCAGTTCGAATCCGATGCCCTTGGCAAAGAATGGGCTCCCTTCTGGCAGGATTAGCGTGGCCACCAAGCGAACCAGCACCTTATCATCGTGCGGCCCCTCAATTTGCAGATGGCAATGTGCATAGCGCCAAGGATTGGCGAGCAGTGCTGGAACCGGTGATGGCACGCTATCAAGATAGAAAATCCCGCGTTATTTTCGTGCCGATGCCGCCTTTGCCAACCCGGAACTGTATGAGTATCTGGAAGCCGAGGGTTTCGAGTATGCCATCCGTCTGCCGGGCAATGATGCGTTGTTGCGGGACATTGAGCCCATGCTGACCCGACCGGTGGGGCGTCCTTCAAACACGCCGGTGGTCTGGTATGCTGGTTTTTTGTATCAGGCCAAGAGTTGGGATCGTGCCCGAAGGTGGAATGGCACAATGGCGAACTGTTTCCTCGTGTCGGATTTATCGTGACCAATCTAACCCGACCCGCCAAACGGGTGGTGCGGTTCTACAACCAGCGGGGCACGGCTGAACAGTGGATCAAGGAAGGCAAGAACGCCGTCAAATGGACCCGCCTATCCTGCCACGACTTTGTGGATAATCAGGTGCGGCTGCAACTGTTCGTGCTGGCCTACAATCTGGGCAACTTTCTGCGGCAGGCGGTGCTGCCCTAAGCAGTGCGTCACTGGACATTGACGACGTTGCGGGAGAAACTGATTAAGATTGGGGCGAAAGTCGTGCGCCATTCCCGGAAGATCATCTTCCAGATGGCGGAAGTGGCGGTGCCGCGAGAGTTGTTGCGGGCCATTTTGGAACGGATTGGGCGGCTGAGATTGTCGCCCGCAAAGTCAGGATGAAGGAAAAGTGAAAGGACTCGCATGAAAACAACAAAAAACACGGAAGAGGTGTCTTCACCTCCAGAAGAAAAATGGCATTGGAGCCAACAATGGCGTCGAAACACCTCCCGCGCCGGACAAAAACCGAGGGCGGACTGGAAAAACGACTTGCAAATTCAGGGAGCAGGCAGAAAATCACGAAAACCACCCATGCCGGTCGTGGGCATTAAACCATATGGAAATCCCAGATGACAACTCCCCCTTCAGCCCAGCTAAAGTGACGGCATGAAGAAGCGCTCTCTCAGACTGTTCGTTGGTCTTGTGCTCGCGGCCTCCGCCAGCTTCCTGGTCGCGGGGGACGTTGATGTTTACTCGGCATTCCAGGAAGCCCGGAAGCTGGAGCACGAGGGTAACGACAAGGAAGCTTTCCTGAAGTTCCTCGCCGTGCCCGGCGGGGAGTTCGCCGCGGCTTCGCTCGCCCGGGGGAATGCCCAGGAGTTCCTGGCGTTGCTTCGCCAGAACCCGCGCACGCTGGAATCGCCGCGCGCCGCCCTCGTCGAAGCGGACCTCCTGCTCGCCAGCGCTCAGACCGAGCAGGCAAAGCAGCGCTACCACCAACTCGCCGCCACAGCGCCCGCGGAAAACTGGGGCGCGGCGCAGCCGGGTTACTATCCCGTTGAACCCCCGCAGCAACTGGGTTTAGACAACGGCTTCGAAAGCTTCGCGCGCGGCCAGCTGTCGCTGCCGTTTTCCTACGGTCCTGGCAGTCACCGCGACAATTGGCTGCTCCGGCGGCTCATTGCCCTGGACCTGACCGAGGACGCGGCAAGAGAGTTTGCGCGGCTCTGGGAGGTGCATCGCGCCAACACGCAGCCTTACTTGGTGCTGGCGCCGCGTTACGACGAGAAAGCTCAGAAGGTCGGCGAAGAGAAAAAGCTGGTCCGCCCCCATGGTTTCAACAGCTATGGCCTCCAGTTCGCTCTCGACTACGCCTTCTTTCTCAAACGCGCCGGCCAGACCAACAACGCCCTGGCGCTTTTGCTGGAGCCGCTGCGCGTGATGGACATGAATCGGAATCCGAATCTCACCCCGCAGGAGCCAATGCCCGCGTCAATGCCCGCTCTGCCAGTGAGAAACGCGCCCGCGTTCAATCACTTCGGCTTCGGCCCCGGCACAGTGGGAGTCTCGCGCAAGGAGTTTATTCGGCTGACGCACGGTGAGTTCAAGAGCGCCGGCCGCGAACCGGCGCTGGTCGCCGAGCTGCAGCAGCAGATTGACGCCGGCCAAAACCGCGCCCGCCGCGTGCTGGCGCAGGTCCGCTTGCACCAGGGACAGCGCGACGCCGCGCTCGCGCTCGAACTCGACTTCATCCAGCACGCCGACTTCGATGCGCTCACCGTGGCCTGCCGCCGCGGACTGGCTTACGAGGAGTTTCAGCAGACCGCGGAAGCGGTGGCCGAGTTTGAAAAGGCCCTCGCCATGAAGCCCGCTCCGGTGCAGTTGCCCGATGGGGAAGAACAGATTTCCGAGTCGCCGTACCAGCAAGCGCAGGCTTTCTTTCCAGGACAGCTCGAGCATACGGAGTCTTCGCCACTGGCCGCGCTCCAGCTCCAGGACCGGCTGGCGCGCCTCTACGCCGCTCTCGGCCGCACCGACAAGGTTCTGGAAATGGAATTGGCGCAGTGCGAGTCCAACGAGGGCCGGCTCCAAAACCTGACGACTGTCGAACAGATGGCCCAGCGGTTCTCCGCCGCCGGGCAGGAAGCGCGCTTCAATGAATGGGCGCAGCGGCGTCTGGCTGAAGCAACCACGCCTCAAGTCCGCGCGAACCTGGCCTGGCAGCAGCGACTCTACGCGGCAGCCATCACGAATGCCGCCGCCGTCGTGGCGCAGGGCGGTTATTACAGCCGCGATGAATGGCGGGAGCGCTTCGCCAAGCTGGGCCGCGCTCAGGAGCGCGATTTCCTCCGCGCCGTCGTCGCTGCCAATCCGCGTGAGGCCGTGGCGCGGCTAGAACTCCTGGACCTCGAAGACCGCATCGACGGCCCCGAGGCCATCGCCGCGATGGAGACGCTGCTGGCCACCGATGCCGCCAGCGCTTTCCTGCGGGGCAAAGGCGCTTGGAACCGCACGCACTTCAAGAACTACCTCGACCTGGCATACCGCTTGATGCGGCTCTATGAGAAAAGCGGTCAACTCGACAACTTGCGTGCCCTTGGCCTGCGTCTGGCCAAAGGCGAGAAGCCCTTTGAGACGTATGACCCGAACCTCTACTGGTCGTTCGAGGAAAATGGGCTGGAGGAATTCGGCAATGCCTGCCTGGCGCTGGCCATCCAGCACGCGGACGACAAGCCGTACCAGGACCAACTCACTACCGCCCTGAAGAATTCGCGCTGGGCCGGCGCCGGTGCCCAATTGGAGCGCCGGGCCGGACCGGCGTCCCGCACGGCTGGCACCAGCACCGGCGCCGGGACCCCTGGAAGGCCCGTCCTGCCTTGGGCCAACCTGCCGCCCGAGGTTTGCCTCACCGCCTCCTGCGAGTCGGTTACCTGCGTGGCGCGCGATGAACGGTTCGTCTATGCCGGGCAGCCGTGGGGCGTGGCGGTGTATGACTTCAAAGGCGCGCCGGTCACGCGCATCCTGCTGGGCACCGAGGTTGCCGCCCTGGTGGCCACCCAGCAGCACGTCTGGGTGGGCACTCCTGAGGGATTGTTCCGCATCGAGGCAGGAACCTGGGCGGTCGCCCGCGAGCCGCTTGGCCATGTGACGGCACTAGCCCTGGATGGTCAGCAGCTCTGGATTGGCACGCGCGACAGCGTCCTGTTGATGAACTTGGGCACGCTGTCCTTGCGCACGTTTTCAGCGGAGGATTTCGGCTTCGAGCACACGCCGCAGTTGGGCCGCTTTGAGCCCGATCGCGAGTACCTCTGGGCCGACGGCAGTCATGGGTTGCTCCGCTACGACCGCGTGGCGGATACGTGGAGCGCGCTGGAGAATCCAGGCAACCGCGATCCAGTGCATCTCATTGGCATCCTGGACGGCCAGGTCTGGGCGGATGTTTACCTGAACGACGAATTGCGTCACCGGCCCGCGCGTGTGGATCGCCGCACGCTGCGCGTTACGCCCCTTCAACTCGGTGGAAACATTTCGCGCAATGAGCGCCTGATTAACGGAGGATTTGCTTTCCTCGGTAAAGACAAGGGCCGGCTCGTTTTCACTGCGGATTCGGGACCTTATTTCTTTGACGAAGCCGCCAACCAGATCCGCCGCATGCCACAATCCGATTCGGGAACTCCCGGCCATATCAGCGATCCGCTGCCGGAAGGCATGCTCCTGCCCGACGGCACGCTGGTCCGCAACGGCCTGCCCAATCAAGCGCACGGCGGATTGTATTTCGTCATGCCCGATAGCCAACTCCATCGCGTTTCCCTGGATGCCTGGCCCGACGCCCTGCGCGCCGGCGTGCTGGCCTCGTCCTGGGCGGATCGGTGGCCGAGCGACGCCGTCTGGGGGGTGTTGTTCGACGACACGCACCAGCAGGAATGGCTCTGCGTCGGTGCCGGCCTCGCCGTGCTGCGGCACGGCGAAGTGACCTTGCAGCATTTCACCAGTTCGGAGGGTGTCTGCTGTGGTCCGGTCATTGATGGCACAGCGTTGGCGGGAAAACTCTACTTCGCCTCCGGCTGGGACAATTCACATGGCGGCCTTGTGGTGTTCGATCCCGAAACCCGGGTGTTCACGTCGTACTTCCACTCCGATGGAATGAGCACGGACAAGGTCGTTGGGCTGGCGGTGAAAGATGGCCAGTTGGAGCTGCACTACGGCCTGGTGCGCAACCCCAACGCCAAAGACGACTTTCAACTCTACCTTCAGTACCCCCCAAGCCGGTTTAATCCAACGACGGGCCAATTCACCTCGGGTGGCGAACCGGAAATTGTGCCCCGATCGGATGGCGATAAGCGTGAGCAGACGAACATCGGCACGCTCCCCTTCCTCGGCGGCCCGGCCTACCGCCGCTACGAACGCGAGGGCAAGACCTGGCTTTGTGGCAGCCGAGGCTTGGTGGTCTTCAGCGGCAAGGACGCTCCCACGCTGGCGTTCGCCTCGCTGAACTCGCAGCGCATTCCCAACCGCACGCAAGAACTCACGAAATCCCTGCGCGAAGAAGCCGCGCATGTGCATTTCCCAAATCCCATCTCGGTGGCCCAGTTGAAGGAACTGGTCACCCACACCAACCGCTATGTGCGCGCCAATGCTCTGGCGGCGGCGATGACCCCCGTCCTGCAAGGCGGCGACGAATACGTGCCAATCCTCGCCGATTGTGTGCGCGACCCGTACTCCCATGTGCGCTCGACTGCCGTCTGGCTGCTCTCGCGCTCGAAGGGCGACGCCGTGCTTCCGCCGCTGCGCCAGGCGCTCGACGACAGCGATCCTTACATCCGCGCCGTCGCCGCCCTGGCCCTGGCCAACCACGGCGAAGTCCCGGCCCTTTCTTTCTTTGAGGACATCATCCAGCGCAACTACGGCTTCGGCAACTTTCCCTATGGCGCGGATTCTTCCATCGGCGTGGAAGCGGATGCCGTGCGGGCCTACGCCGCGTTGGCCCCGCACGCAGACAGGAAGACATTCGAGTTCCTGGTGCAGCGCCCGCCACCCAATCACGACGATATCAAGAAGCTGTATCCGGCGCTGGGCGCATCGCTGCGCCGGCATCCGGATGCCGCCGATATCCTGCTCACGGTGCAAGACACCGAGCGCTGGGGTTCGCTGCGGGCGTTCGTGCAAGCCATCTTCCAGCAGGCTGGTAAGGAGATGCTCCCAACGTTGCACCGCGCCCTGGCCAGCCCGGACCGCGTCGTGCGCTCCAACGCCGCCCGCGCCTGCGGGGCCATTGGCGACCCATCGTCCATCCCGTATCTGATCCAGGCGCTCGACATGGAAAGCGGCCTGGCCCGCGCCTCCATCGTCTGGGCGCTGGGCGAGTTGAAGGCCCGCGAGTCGTTGCCACGCCTGGCCGAGCTTTACGCCGATGCGCGTAACGCCGACCACAATCGCCGCGTCGGCAGCGGCTTTCTTGCCCAACAGGCCGTGGCTTCCTATCAAGCCGAATTCACCGCGCTCCGCAACGTGGATGCCATTGCCAGCGACTGGGACGAATTAAAAGTGGCGGCGCTGCGCCGTCCACACGACCCGCGCCGCGATGAAGAGCTGCTCACCGCCGAGCAAGTCCTGGAGGCTGTGAGCAAAATCGGCCTGGAACAAGCACAGGCATTTTACCGCGCACTGGCCGGAGCGAAGGACGCCAGCGACCGCGCGCAAGCCGCCCTCGGGCTGGGCGCAGCCGCTGGGCCAGACCAGGGAAGCAGCCGGTCCATTCTCCGCAACTTGCGCGGCGATGCCGACTCGCTCGTGCGCGTCAGCGCGGCCGTGAGCCTGATTCAACTGGGCGAGGACGGCGTCGAACCCGCCTTGCTCGAGCGCCTGAAGAATGCGGACAACGCGGAGCGCCGTCAGATCCTGGACCAGTTGGCCCACCTGCCGGCTGCCCGGCTGAAATTCTTCGGGAACGAAATCGAGACGATCGCCGCCAATGACCGCGAGCCGGAGTACGTACGCAGCGGCGCCAGCGCCCTGGTCCGCAAGTTGCGGGAAAACCGCGATTAGACGGCAGTATGAGACTCCCCGTAGCCGATCCGGATTTCATCAAGCAAAATTTTGATGTGGTTCAAATCACGGCACACGATTGCATCCAAATCCTTGTGCCCCTTCAGGAAATCGTCTATTAAGACATTGAGCAATGTTTCCTGTGAGTTAGCAAGCAATCGGGCAATCCGTCGTTGATGCCGCTCAGGTCCAAATCGACGTGTTGGTACAAGTGCTTTTTGTTCAACAATTGCTCGAACGCCGCAGTAATCTGCCCTGCAATATATTCAGTGAAAGGACACATACGCTTCAATCCTTTTCGCCCGCAGCTTTCCGCATGGCGACGTCTATGTCGGACTTAAATCCAGCGAGATTCCCTTTTCGGAGTTCATTGAAGAACTTGTTGTAATCCTTCGGTGTGAGCATGTTGAACTGGTAACGGGTGGGGAGTTTTTCCTTTTCCAGCCACAGGTTCAATTGCTTAAAATGTTCTGCTCCGTACTCATATTTCTTGACGTTCTCAGGGGAGGGCTCCGCCAATTCCTCGTCCCCCTTAATTTCAGTCACAAAAATTTGATCCCCTTTCTTGATGAAGAAATCCGGGCTAAATTCACCGCGTTTCGGCTTGTTGCCCTTTTTCCAAGCGTATTCCAGTGAGTAGAAACCAACAGGGGTGTTCTTCAGCCACGCGTCGATCGCGTTCGCATTATCCCTGTTGACCAATAGCCGGATGAATTTCCGTTCGGGATTTGCGTCGGCGATGGCCAGGTTCACAGGAGTTTTAAAATCGGCTGCGTTTACAATCGCCTCCCTACCCCCGCGAAATTCTCCATCTTCGTCCTCAATCTCGCGGAAAAACTCTCGTTGCTCATCTTCAAGCGTGTTTTGACAGCCGGGTGGATAAAAAATGGTCTTGGTGCCCCGGCGCAGTTCCGCCGCGCTACAACTCTCAACCTGCCGCTCGCAGGTGGACTTCTTAACCAGAGACTTTGGAGACAACCGGTACACCACCCGTTTCGCGGCTTTGCGCCGGAGGGTGCCGAGCGCCTGGAGGAATTTCTGCCTGTTGTCATCGGTAATCCGCCCTGATTTGACTTTCGCGCGTTTTAGGGACTCCTGGACAATGGCCTCGCATTTTTCGAGAGGGAACTTTTTCGTATAGTGGGTATGGTCCTTGGGGTCCGCTTCCGCCTTCGATTCCTCGTCGATCGACTTGAGCCGGTTGAACATCTGTTCTGCTACTTCTTCGATGGACCAGGTCTTGTGTTCAATGCGGGTATTGAACTTCACATGCTCGCCAGTGACGGCGCGTTCAAAATCCACCGTGACATCTTCTATTTCGAGTTGCGTTGGCAATTCCACAACACCTTCATTCAGCAAACGGTACTCCCCCTTTTTGGCGTACTCGTTCGTGTCTTCAGTTCGCGTGTAATCCAGATTGTGCAGATCGAAGTTGTATGGTGATGCAGGATTTACGGTGGAACTCAGCCGGCGCTCAATTTCCAATATTTCGTTCACCAGATGCTTTATCCGGCCTGACCATGCGTCGTGGTTGAAAACGGACACGATGGGATCCTCCCCTTGCCACCCCTCCGGCCGCCGAAGACCCCGCCCCAACACTTGGGCGATCAAAAGCTTGCTGTTAAAGGCTCGTTCCTCGTGGGGCACTATTTGGAAGACATTTTTCACATCCCAACCTTCGCTCAGCATGGAGACTGAAACGATCCACTCCACTTTGCTGGCTGGGTTATCCACCAACTTAAGCTTGGCCACGTTTACCTGGTGTTCTTGTGCCGAGGTCACGGCCAAAACCTTTGCCTTGGCCTGCTCGGCAGAGATTTTCTCCCATTCCTGGAGGAACGCCTGCAACTCTTCTGCGACCCGTTTGCAGTCGGCAATACCCTTTGTGACGATGATAGTGAGGGGGCGTATGCCGCGCTTCTTTAATTTCTTCTTCCAATCCTGGTGGCGATTGAAGACGAGCTGCCATTTTTCGTCCGGGTTATCTGTGTCCGGCATCTCGGCCACGTACTCGACCCTTTTGACGAAATGCTGTTCAATGGCCTGCCGGAGCGAATATCGATTGATCACATCTGCAAAATATTCATCTTCGACATAGCAGGTGCCCGACACGCCCACTACAATCCGGAAACCATATTCTGGGTTGAGAAGAAACTCTTTCCATCGTTTGACGGCCGTCCCGGACTCATTCACCACATGATGGGCCTCGTCGTTCAGAACGGCCACCCGCGCGCCTTTGCCCTTTAGACTGTCCCGAATAGAGGATTTCACAGTCTCCAGGATGGCGTGGTAGTTCTCCACGCAGATCGAGCCGTCAACGATGCTTTCGGAGGCGTTGATAATCTTTGGTGCTCGGATCCTGGCCGCGTCGGGAAGAAGGTCCCGCAGGTTGCTGTCGGACGCCGACTCCTTGAATTTGGCAAGCAGACCCGATTCGATGGTGTTCGAGGGGCAAAGGACCAATACTCGGTCGACAACGCCCTCGGCCAGCAGAATGGCTGCAAGTCCGTAGAGCACGAAGCTCTTGCCGGTGCCAGTAGCCTCGTCGATGGAACAAGCGAGTTGGTCCGGAAGTTGCAGGTGTTTCTCCATCCCGGCCCAAGAACCGTATCGCAGTTCTAATTCGGGGTTCTGGTCAAAGTTTTCTTTGGCAAGAGCGCGTAAGTTAGCGTATTTGCCACTGAGCAGGAAGCGCATTGTTGTACGGATGGCTTCCTTCTGATATTCACGCTGGTCACACAATTCGTCCAGGAACGCCTCGTATTTCCCTTCATCCCATATTTTCGGGTCTATGTTCGTCGTGACCTTGAGGACCAGATCTTCGTTGCGAAAAGTTCTGCGGTCGCCTCGTGTGACCATACACTTACTTCGCTCCCTTTTTGCGGCTGGGTTTCCCACCGTTTCTCACCTTCACGCCGAATCGCTCTACCGGTATCAGCTCCCTGGCCTCATTACCGTAAATGTCCACAAAGATCACCATTACATGCTCCCCCATTGGTTCCATGGGGAAGCGAATCTCCCAGCCGGCCTTTTCGATCGCATCAGCGTAAAACACTGCGTCAAGATCGAATATATCCGTCTTGTAATCGTAATCGAGCATGACCATCGAGAGTGTCTCGCGGTTACCCTTTTTCCGGACCGGCTCCCGCACCACAGCCTCGCTCTTAAATATCTTGATGCGGATGTATGCCTCCTTGATTAATTCGCCTTTTCGGGAGCCACAGCCGCATTCATATTCCAACTCTGGGGTCCGAATGAAGTCGAAGCCGACAGCCTCTACCGTGTCATTCACCGCCAGCTCGTCCGACGGCTGTTTGAGCGCAGTGAATTCGCGTTGGTGCAATTCGTGAATGATGGAATACGGGATGCGGAGCGCGTAGTAACGCACATCGTCGAGATCGATATAATCCTGCTGGAAATCAAAGGTGAGTGCCGGGGCGATGATGAAAAGACGGCTTCCGACCCTCGATCCGAGGGCCTCATGGAGGCTGCGAAGGGTCTCTTCGTCGATGCGGACGCCAGGCTTTTTCTGGTGATTGAAAACGAGCACGCTAGCACCCTTGAGGTAACCGTCCAGCAATACCCCACCAATTTTGTGGACCTCCGCGCGGCACTGGAATAGCTGCAGGGCGAAGAACCGCCACGCTTCCCAGGGCAGTTCCTTGAGCTTCGAGAAATCGTACAATCCCGCATTGTAATACGTGAACGGTTGCGGTTTGCGTGGGGCACCTTTGTTGCCGATCCCCTCCCGCAAGCGGAGCATTCGCTTCTGAACCGTGTACATGGCCAGCTTGCCACAGTCGATGCCGATCCAACGGCGATCCATTTTTTCGGCAACAGCACAGGTGGTACCGGAACCGGCAAAGGCATCCAGCACCAGGTCGCCTGGCTGGCTTGCCGCATCGATTATTCTTGAAAGCAGCTCCTCCGTCTTTTGTGTCGGATACCCGGTGTACTCGGCGGCCGTCCGCACCAGCAGTGGGATCCTCCAAACGTCATCAACTTTTCGTTTATCGAGGTCGAGATATATGATGTTCCCTTGTGCATCCCGGGCATTGACACTTTTACCGCCGATCTTCGCCTGCTTTTTCTTCCTAAAGATTTCGTCTCGCTTGTCGAACTGGGGTTTAAAAACCCAACGGTTTGATCTTGTGTAAACAAGAAGGGTGTCGTGCTTGCTCTCAAACACGGTCCCCCCGCTGGGTAACCTGTTGTAATAATACCAAGCAATGCTGTTGCGGAATCGGTTTTCGCCGAAAATCTCATCCATGAGGGCGCGGACATAATGGGCCTTTTTCCAATCAAGGTGGACGTATATCGTTCCATCATCACTAAGAAGTTCCCTCAAGATGATTAATCGCCTGCGGATGAACTCCAAAAACTGCGCCCCGACGAGTTTATCTTGGAACGCCTTTTGATCGTCACTTCCCCGGAAGTCCTGCTTCGTTGCAAATGGGGGATCAATATAAACGAGACGGACGCCAGGTGTGCCGTCCGCGTTGCAGAGCGTTCCCTGCTTCTTCAGCGCCACCAAGCTCTTCATTACCTGGAGGTTGTCGCCAAAGATGAGATGGTTGTGCCAATCGGTGCCATTACTGCCAAAAGTGCGCACCGGCTGGAGGGGCACGGCCAGCGTGTTCGCCAGGATGTCTTCCTCACGCTCTTTACCGTGATAAACCAGCTCGTATTCCCGTTTCTCGGGAGGGAAAAGGATGCGAGCCCATTCGGGTGATATCTCCTCACCCTGCTGGAGCAGGCGGATAATTTCATGTCGTTGTTCCCCAGTCATATCGGTCATCGAGTTCTTGGCGAGGATGAAGCGGCTGCCGAAATATTGCAAAGCGAATCTGGCCCCAAGCATCCTTCAAGCCATTTTCGCTCCACTTTAACCGGGCCACATGGACATCCGCTGTCCAACCAAAAATTTCCCCAGAACCCATTAAATCCCTCTCAGTCCTGCACAAGTTCCGAACAACGGGGTGACGGCTGAAGCCAAAATGTCTTCCTCGCGCTCTTTACCGTGATACCAGCAGGTGCCAAAAGAGCAAAAATGAGCAAAATTAGCCATTTGACCAATTGGACTAGCGCCGACTGGACATCGGTGGACAACTTCAACTTTCGGCCTTCCCCATTGTAAACAAGGCCACAAGGCGACCCGGGCCATGCTGGCGGCCCCCGGCACAAGTTCGGTCTGACCAACGCCCCTGGGGGCGGTCTTAGAGATGCTGATTCCATCCTTATCTCTCCTCCCGCTTTTCCGGTTCGTGCCCCTGCCGGCGGCGGCGGTGGCGTCGGCGGTGGGGGTGGAGGCGGTGGCCGTTCTTTTTTGGCGCGCTTCGGGATTTTTTTCGTTTGCAATGCGGACATCGTAGCGTTGTCTTTCACGAGGGGTATCTGTCGCATGGTTTACGAGCTCGAATCCGGTGCATCTGGATGATCAGACCCAGTGCTGGGACCATGGGCTTCACGCCAACCGAGCCTTCGGCGCTGGAAATTGTGACACAAAATTGGTGTCAAATCCCACCCCATTTCCATTTTGATGGACACGTTCTATTGCTTGCGCCGAACCGAAAGTGGTGAAGTCTTCAGGTGTCCCCAAGGTGCGCTCCCCAGCGGAAATGCAATAGTGAACCAGTCTGATTTTCGAAGAATCAAAAATCAAAATCACTTGGACAGCATTTGTCTAACCCATGCCTATCCGCTTCATTGACAAAATATAACGATATGAAACATAATCAGCAATGACTTAGTAGCAACCAGGCGTGCAAAATCGGATGGTCACGCATGTTCGATGGATTTCTTCAACGCTATCAGGCTGTCCATAGAGAGCATTGGATTAGCTTGCTTGTGGGCTTCTTGGTCATATTTGTGCCAAGCCGACTGGATGCTGTTGCGGCGACTATCGGACAATCGGACCGAGAAATCCATAACAACGTCTCCCAGATTGGAATGTCGCAAAGCAGCATCTTCCGGGGTGAGGCTATCAGCCAAACCGCCCAAAGCGATCCTATCTATCGCCGCAAGAGCCTTGATTTTGGCTTCCCGCCTGGCGATATGCTGTTGCGAGCGCAAACCCCAACGGTAGCCGCCCCAACCGGAAAAGAAGCAAGTCAACCCCCAAAGGATAACCCCATAAACGACCTCGTATGGGTGTTCCTTTATTTTGGTTATTATGTTGAGCACCATATTTGGCCTTGGTTTGCTGGTCCGATTGTGTGCGCACTATTCGGATTCTTGTTTGGCAGAATGGAACCATACATTCCACCAGAAGACAAGAGATCAAAACCAGCAGTGGGGGAAATCGTTTTGGCAACCAACCGGATAGGCATGGTCTAACCAAGGGTGCTACGCTTTGGGCATGAAAAGCGAAATGGCGCTAAACACTTAGAACAATGGCTAATAGCTGTTCCGCCCAGTGTAAAACCTATGGAAATTCGACACCTCGCATTTTTTGAGTTCGGACCCGAAGACCTGGAGGACGGGTTCCTCTTCGATCTGCGCAAGCCCGATGAAGGGTTCCTCATCTTTGATGACGACGGCTACGGGGGAGAGCGCAGGGCCGAAAAGGTCATCCGCTCGCGCAGGCAGGCCGGCCTCCCAGATGTCCCTGTCCTCCACGAGATGACCAACCAGACGCAGCGGGTCTTCGTACCCTACGAGGTGCGCGAGGCAACCGTGGTGCATGGCAGCCCTGAACAGCTTGGCGCCATCCTGCAAACCATTCACCAATGTGTCAAAAACGACCGCAGCCGGGTGCGCGGATACATGTGTGGGGCCTTTCGCTGGGGGAGTGAGCTGCTTTGGATGCACTTTTGCGAGCCTGCACCAGTTGCAGCCGTTGCGGCCGATGAGCTGGGTTTGAAAAGCTACCGGGCAGGCCAGAAACCCACATGGCGCAAGTACCTGTCCGGCCGAGCCCTGATGAACAAGTAGCCCGATGAGCACGAAATCGCAACCATCCGCACGACCCCGGAAGCTCACGGCCGAGGCGAGGCGCCGATCTTCCTGGCCTGTTTATACAAAATCGCCCCGTTTTTCGCCTTTGTCGTTTTTGAAATTCGCAACACCTTCTAAAAAAGCTTGCATAATCTCGGAGTTGGCCCAAATTGACGCACAGATCGTGCTAAAGAGCCGTTCTTTGAAAGTCAGTGGATGGTTTAGCCATCCAACGCAATCAGCGCTGGGAACCCCGTGAAAATCGGGGACGGTTGCGCCACTGTGACGGGTTACAATCTCCCAAGGCCACTGGTTCCGCGGAGCGGAGCCGGGAAGGAGGGAGAAAGGTTTGAAACCCGGAAGTCAGGACATCAGCTTGGTTACGCTCGTCGGACCGGAATTATTTCCGGCCAACTTCTCCGTCAAAGAGAAGGATGAGGCCAGCCCAGGGAACTGTTTTCCTTGGGACATGAATGCCTTCATTCTCTGTTTCGCCGGAGTCTGGAGGTTTTTTATTTTCAGGCTCCTGCACTGGTCTCTTAAACCGGTTTCCCCGACAGGAACCACGTTGAAAGATCAGTCATGAAAATAAAATTGTGTTCGCCCTGGCCACGGACGGCTTCGCCCTCGTTTCCACCGTTCGCGCCATCAGTTTGGACGACATCCAAATCTGGACCGGCTCCGGCACCAACCGCGCCGCTCTCGTCATTGAGTGGAATTCGCCTGAAGTGTACAACAGCACCACGGTTTCGGCTCCCATCGCCAACAAAACGCTGGTATGGGGCTACCGGTCGCGGTTGCGTTGCATCATTCCAAAAGTTTGCGCCCGGCTTGGTTAGTCCCACATTATGAAAGAGAAACTGGTCTTTTGTTGGAGCGGCGGAAAGGATTCCGCGCTGGCTTTGCACCGCTTGCAAACGGAGGGCCGGTATGAAGTGGTTTCGCTGCTGACCACCTGCAATGAACACTTTCAGCGCGTCTCGATGCACGGCGTGCGAGTCGAACTGCTGGACCAACAAGCGCGCGCCCTCGGTCTCCCGTTGGAAAAAGTGTTCGTCAGCCAAGGCGGTTCCAACGACGAATATGTGGAGAAGATGAAGGCGCAAATGCTGGCTTACAAGGGGCGGGGCGTCACGCACCTGGCCTTTGGGGATATTTTTCTGGAAGACCTCAAACGCTGGCGCGAGGCGAATCTGGCGCAACTGGGCCTGCGCGGCGTTTTCCCAATTTGGAAGGTGGACACACGCGAGTTGATCCATGAATTTATCGCCCTCGGATTTGGTTCGATCATTTGTTGCGTCAGCGACGCCTATCTGGATGAAACGGCTTTGGGCCGGAAGATTGACGCGGATTTCCTGCAATGGCTTCCGGCCGACGTGGACCCTTGCGGCGAAAATGGCGAGTTTCATTCGTTTGCTTTCGCCGGGCCGATTTTCAAACAGCCGATCCAAGTCAAGGTCGGTGAAAAAGTCTATCGCCCGGTCGAGGAAACCCATCCGGGCACCACCACCGCCGTCTGTCCAACGTCCGGCACACGCCGCGCCAAAGGATTCTGGTTTTGTGATCTGCAGCCCGCTTTTTGAATTGAAACCCATCCAAAAATTATGAACAAATCAAGATTAAGCCTCCTCACCGTAATGATCCTCGCCGCCACCGCCGCGCGGTTGATTCCTCATCCGCCCAACTTCTCGCCCATTGCCGCGATGGCGCTGTTCGGCGGGGCGGCTTTCGCCAACAAGCGGGCCGCTTTTCTCATGCCTCTGGCGGGGTTGTTTTTGAGTGACCTGGTGCTTGGTTTTTACACGATCACGCCGGTGGTCTATGGCAGTTTTGCTTTAATTGTGTGCCTGGGGCTCTGGGTGCGCCGCCGGCGCAGTGCCGGGCGGATTGCAGGCGCGGCGGTGATGGGCGGCCTCTTGTTTTTCGTGATAACGAATTTCGCTGTCTGGGCGATGGGTCATTTGTATCCGCAAACGCCTGCAGGCCTGGTGGCTTGCTATGTCGCCGCCATTCCATTTTTCCAAAACACCCTGTTGAGCAATCTGTTTTACTCGGCGCTGCTGTTCGGCGGGCTGGCGCTGGCGGAGAATCGTTTTGTCACGCTGCGTGAAGATGCCGTCGCGGCATGACGCAAAACGCGGCCATGCTCTGGACCGGCGGGAAGGATTCTGCGCTGGCTTTGTATGAAGCACTCCAGTCTGGCTGGCGCGTGTGCTGTCTCGTCACCTTCGCCCCGCCGGAGCCGAAATTCCTGGCGCATCCCCTGGCCTTCATCCAGTTGCAGGCGAAGGCGCTGGAACTGCCGCATTACGTTTTCTCCATCCACGATCCGTTCGCGCAAAGTTATGAAACGGCCCTGGGCGGGTTGCGGGATAAAATGGGTGTCCATACGGTTATCACCGGGGACATTGCGGAAGTGGCGGGAAGTCCCAATTGGATCCGCGAGCGCAGCCGCCCCATTGGCATGAACGTGCGGACGCCGCTGTGGGGCCGGGACCGGTTGGCGTTGCTGCGGCAACTTCGGGGCCATGGATTTCAAGTCCTCTTTTCCTGCGTCAAAACCCGCTGGCTGGGTGAAAACTGGATTGGGCGCGAACTGGACGACACCGCCATCGCCGATCTGCGCAAAGTTCGCGAACAAACCGGGCTTGACCTCTGCGGCGAGGAAGGCGAATACCACACGCTGGTCACCGACGGGCCGCATTTCCAGCGCCGGATTGCCATTCGCTCCGCTTCCACCCGCGCCAATGGGGACCTGGCACATTTGGAGATTCACGAGATGGAACTTCTTGAAAAATGAGCGTCGAATCTCCATGTATCGGTGTCTGCCAGTTGGAGGAAGAGGCGGATGTTTGCGCCAGGTGCCACCGGACCTTGGCTGAAATTGCGGCCTGGAGCCGGTCGGACGACACCGAAAAATTGCTGGTCTTGACAGCAGTTCGGGAACGACAGGCCGCGCTGAAAACCGGAGACACTTTGCCTCCACCTCGATGAACGAGCCGCGCATCATTTCCTTTTTGCCCGCGGCCACCGAGATGGTTCCGCCCAATCGGGTTTTGGAGGTCGTCAAGAATGAAAAGCACCACTTCTGCTCGGTATCGTCCCGGGTGCTGACGGTCCGGCAGGGTGAAAAGACCGTCGCCACGGCCGAGGATTTCGAGCACGAAGCCAACGCCGCATCAGGCAGCCTCTGCACGCTGGCCGCCCTCCACAAGGCCGGCGATCATATAGATCGCCAGCCTCAATGGGGTTCAAGTCGAGTAAAACACGAAACACAAGCGCATGGCGGAACCAAGAAATCCAAGTTACACGAAGGCGTTGGCCAAACTAACGAATACGCGTGCCTCGTCTTGGGAATCCACTGATGGTCCCGAAACCCGCTGCGGGGTCGATTACTACTTTGTCCACCGGAGCTCGCAAAGCGAAGCATACATCAACTGCGACCAAGGCTACGTGACCATCACCGTTGATGATGAAAACGTATTTTCGGGAATGGAAGAGGAATTGCCGCAGTAGAAGTTTTACAAGCCCAAAGGGCATCGGGAGCGAGACCCGCAACGTCGCGGGGGTCGTCCCGCGCTCCAAGGCGGGCCTGTAGAAGCTGGCAGAGGACTTCCTCCTCAAGAAAATACAAATGGCCACCTTCAAGTGAAGATGAACACCGTCCAAAATGGCAAGGGGAGCAAGCCGCGCAACAACTGGGGGAAGAACTGGGACGCCGGGTGGGATGCCATCGACTGGCGGCGAGATAAGGCGGGGGCAAGCAGAGCGGCTCTGCCAATCAAACCAAGCAAGACAATGGCACTAATCAAAGGCAAAATCAGGTTTGGTCCAGGGTTTGGCATCAACTTGAGCGAAAACGGCGTCTCCCCGTACTTCAACACCCCCGCGGGGCCGGTGGATGCCGGGAGGCTCTGTGTGCCCACCACCGTCAAAGGGATGAGGTTCTCCATCGGTGGAAAGAATCCAGCCAACATGCTCATCAATGCCCTTCATAAGATGGGACGGCCCGCGAAGCCGGCTTCGCCGAAGAAGCCAGGCACCGTGAA
>Ga0181536_10002691_pt1 | contig 19790 bp, 19 predicted proteins | sample PEATcosm2014_Bin_41_FD_121105 | JGI IMG/M metagenome (GOLD analysis project Ga0181536, IMG submission 121105) | Peatland microbial communities from MTU Mesocosm Facility, Houghton, MI, USA - PEATcosm2014_Bin17_60_metaG | ecosystem: Environmental > Terrestrial > Soil > Wetlands > Peat | place...
GCTTTAGCGTGCAGGGGCGAACTTCAGTTCGCCCTGCGGGACGTTAGTCCCGCTAGATCAGTGACTTGCGCAGTGGTTCTCTGGAGAGCAAAGGGCCCGGCCAAGGGCGCGGGTCCATACCCGTGAGAAACTTCGGTGCGTTTGCGGCGATACTGGGAACAGCTACCAGCAACGGAAGTAGACCGTTACGTCATGGGTGCCTCGATCCCGTTGGAGAGCATGTCCCAAGATCCGCGCGCCAAACAGTGGCCACCATCCAAAGAGTGTCTTTTTTGTGCGCGTCTTGGCCGTTGCCTGGAGCCAGGAGTGCATCTCGAAATGACCAAAACGAAGACGACCCGTAAAGCACCCGGCGGGAGGGTAACGATTGGATCTTCCGTCAAGGCAGGGAGCCAGAAGCGGAAACCGGCGGGGAGGGCGAAGCGGTGGAAAAGGACGCGGGTTGCACCACTGCGCGGCTATACCTGGCCACCGCATATATGCAGCAGTACATCCCAGGCGCCGATTCACGGGAGAGCCAGGCGATGGCAGACGCCGCGCGGGAGCAGTTCGACGGCGTTCTGAAACAGGAACCGGACAACGAACTCGCTCTGGCTTCGCTCGCGCCGCTCTGTTTCAATCGGAAAAAGTTCGACGAGGCCACCACCTGGTACAAGAAGCTCGTCCTGTTGCAGCCGGACAACAAGGAAGCGCTTTTCACGCTGGGCCTGATGGTGTGGACGCGGAGCTATGAGCCGATCCGGGAAGCCAGGCAGAAACTGGGGATGAAGCCGGACGATCCCGGTCCGATCAGGGACGACGCAGCCCGCCGGGAGCTGCGCGTAAATTATCCGCCCGTTGTGGAAGAAGGCTTGGGCGACCTTGACAGGGCACTGGCCATCGACGGTGAATATGACGATACCATGGCGTATCTGAATCTGCTGTACCGCGCCAAAGCGGACCTGGAAGATTCGCCCCAGGGTCACTGGGACGATATAGAGAAGGCGGATGCATGGGTACAGAAGGCAATAGAGACCAGGAAAGCCAAGGCCTCGCGCAAGCATTGAGCCAAGCAGGGAACCTGCGCGAGCGGCTGGCGGCCATAGCCTATACGGGCGCGATCAGCGACATCCTGGATGAGATGGGGCTGCGCAAACAGGTGCTGCCGCACGAGATCCGGCCGATACGGCCCGGTCAGACGGTGGCCGGGCGCGCGCTGACGGTGTTGGGCGAGCCGGCGGCGGGTCTGGCGCGCGACGATTACTTCATGCCGTTTCTGAAGATGCTGGGGTCGATTGCGGCGGGCGATGTGGTGGTGATCCAGGCGAACGACTGCGCGGTGGCGCACTTCGGCGAGCTGTCGGCGGAGACGGCGATGTCGCGCGGCGGCGTCGGGGTGGTGGTGGACGGCGGGGTGCGGGATGTGGAGTACCTGTTGAAGCTGGGATTCCCGGCGTTTGCGCGGTATACGACGCCGCGGGATATGGTGGGCCGCTGGCGGGTGGTGGACTTCAACGTGCCGATTACGATCGGGTGCACGCGAGTCTCGGCCGGGGACTATGTGTTGGGCGATCGCGATGGCGTGGCGATCGTTCCGCGGGAGGTGGCTGAGGAAGCCGTCGGCAGGGCCGATAAGGTCACCCGGGAGGAGAACCTGATCCGGACGGCCGTGGCGAAGGGGATGCACCCGGTAACGGCGTACGCGAAGTTTGGACGGTTCTAGGCGTAAACCAAGGGACAGGCCAGGAGGCCCGTCCCACTGGCACTAAGCTAAATCTCGCCGGGGCGGTAGGTGCGGCGCACGGCCGGGAATGCGGCCACTGGCGGCAGAGGGGCTGGCCGGTCCACCGGCCTCTCCAGCACCAGCGACCGCAAATTGGGGATAGGCGCGTGGTTCTCGCGGCTGGGCTTCTCGGAGGGCTGTGCGTGTCCGGCGGTGAGGTTCTTCAGGCCGAACAGCGCCAATTCGAAGCGATCTTTTACGCCCACCTTCTGGAACAGACGGGACAAATAGACCTTGACGGTGCCCTCGGAGATCTGCAGCGTGGAGGCGATCTCCTTGTTTTTCAGGCCGTGGGAGAGGAGCGTGATCAGCTGTCCTTCGCGCTGGCTCAACACTACCCGCTTGGCGGCCAGGAAGCTGTCGGTCAGGGCCTTTTCGAACCACAATTCGCCTTCGTAGACCTTTTGCAGGCACTTGACCTGCAGTTCGGCCGGCAAGGTCTTGCGCAAGATGCCGCGCACCCCCAGTCCCATGGCCTGAAACGCGAGCTCGGTGGAAATGGCGTTGACCCACAACACCAGTTTGGATTCCTGCACCACGCGTTTGATGTCGCTGAGAACGCCGAACGTGACGTCCGGCGTCAGGTCCAGCAGGAGGATATCGGGGGCGTCGGTTTGCAACCGCTCCACCAATTCCGGTATTCCGGAGTATGAACTCTCCAATTGGAACCGGCCTGTGGCTAGCAGAACCGCTTCCAAACCTTTAGCAAGGATAGGTTGATCGCTATACAAGTAAACACGCGTCATACCGTTTTCGGCCTCGCGGCCTTCTCCTTCAGAATGCAACCGGTACGCTCCGGCGGGGATCACCTTTGTTAAGGTCACCTTAATATGAATTGTTACTTTGATTTGGGCTGGTTGTCAATTGAAATCGCAAAAAAACCTGAGATTTTTTGGGGCGTCGGGCCACAGCACCCCGAATTCGCCCAAAGTGGCGTCTGGCAAGGGCTTCCAGGCGGCGTTTCGCAGGCGATTCGTAATATTTGGAGATTAGAATCCGTAATTCCTATTCGTTAACCTGCCATTAGTTAACTTTTATACTGCACCGGCCAGGGCCGGCGGGAGCGCGGGGCCGCCTTACGGCAATCCTATGCAGTTAACTTCGGAAAGCAGATAATTATCTCCTATTGACGGTCTTGCGCCGCTGCACTCCGGCGATCTACAGTCGCATCGTGTACCCGGAAACCATTTCCAGGATGAATCGGCGCAGCGCCACCCGCGTCGCGGTACGGCTGACATGCCGCGTAGTTTGGCTGCAGGGCGGGGAACCGACCGCGATGTTCACGGAGAATATCAGCCGGGACGGCATGTTGTTGCGGTGGGAAGACTCCAGCGCGCGTCTCCCGAGCGTGGGCGAGATGCTGATCGTGGAGGTGGAGTTGCCCGAACAGGAAGGTTTCGAGCGCCGTTGCATACGCTGCCAGACCACGGTCGCGCGGGTGCATGCGGAGCCGGGCGCAGCCTTCACCTGGGTGGGACTGCGGATTCACGCCATGGACTTTCGCGTGGCGCAGGGGGCGCCGGCAGATCGCGAGCCGGTGAGCCAGAAGGGGTACGGCAGCCGGATGTTCTAGAGCAGGCCATGTCCGACACTAAAACCAACCCGGGGCTACGGATTCTGCCGTCGATGACGGACTTCGCGTTTCTGATGCCCCTGATCTTCATCTTCCTTGGCATGCACGGCGCCACGACTCTGTTGGGCGATGGCGACACGGGATGGCATGTGCGCACCGGCGAGTGGATCATGAGCCACGGCCGGGTGCCAGACAAGGATCTGTTTTCGTATACCCGTACGGGCCAGACCTGGTTTGCGTGGGAGTGGTTGTGGGACGTGATCTTCGCCTGGCTGCACCAGCACTGGGGGCTGGCAGCGGTGGTGGTGGGGAGCGCTCTGGTCATTGCCCTGACTTCCGCCTTAGTTTTCCGGCTGGCGTTGCGCAAGGGCGGGAATCCGCTGATCGCCATGGCGCTCACTTTCCTGGTGATGGCCAGCGCTTCGATTCATTTTCTGGCGCGGCCGCACCTGTTCACGCTGCTGTTCACGGTCGTGTTCTATACGATCCTGGAGCGGGCGCGGGAAAGCCGCAGCGCACGGCTATTGTGGTGGCTCCCGGTGTTGACGGTGCTGTGGACCAATCTGCATGGCGGGTGGTTCCTCGGGATAGTCCTGATCGGCCTTTATGGCGCCGGCGAACTGGCTAGCGGATTGTTCGGCGGGGAGCCGGGGCCGGCGGCGGTGAAGCGCGCGCTGCCCTATGCGGGGATCGCTTCGCTGTGCCTGGCGGCCAGCTTGGCGGGGCCCTACACGTATCACCTGCATGTGCATATTTGGGAGTACCTCACGGACTCGTTCCAGCGCGAGCACATTCAGGAGATGCTGCCCATCAATTTCCAGAATCCGGCGGCGCGCTATCTGGAAATCCTGCTGCTGGTGGGCGGCGGGGCTTGCATCTGGCATCTGCGCCGGAAGCGTTTCACGGAGTGCCTGCTGCTGGTGTTCTTTGCGCACGCGGGTCTGATTGCCTCGCGCAACGTTCCAATCTTCGGAATTGTCGCGGCACCGGTGGCGGCGCTGGCGGTGACGGAGTGGTTCCAAACGCTGGAGGACGCGCCGGTATCCGGATGGCTGCGGAATCTGGCGCGGGCGCTGCGCGGCATGGGCGATTCGATTGGCGGCATGGAGGGCGAGTGGCGCACGCACCTGGTCAGTTTTGCCGCGGTGGCGCTGATCACGGCCATCCTTTATGCCCCATCGCCTCCCCCAAATTTCCGCGCCCGGTTCGACGCCAAGGAGTTTCCTACGAAGGCGGTCGCAAGTCTGGGGGACCCGGCGAAGAGCCGGATCTTCACCTCCGACCAGTGGGGCGATTTTCTAATCTACAAACTGTATCCCAAGAACCGGGTGTTCATCGACGGACGCAGCGATTTTTACGGTTCGCGATTCGTGGAGAAGTATCTGGATATTGTAAACGTCAATTACACCTGGCAGCGGCATTTGAACGAGTACGGCGTGGACACCGTTCTGCTGCCGACCGACGCGCCGCTGGCTGGCGCACTGAAGGAATCGAGCCGATGGCACGTGGTTTACGACGACGGCGATGCCATTGTATTCCGGACGGGCGCGCGTCCGGAAAGCACCGTATTTTCCGCCGCAAGCGGCGGGAAAGATCGTGATCGCAAGATCGCGAAACCCCAACCCAGTGATCGGACGATCACCAAAACCAAAACTTAGGAGAAGAAAGAACAATGACGACGTTATTGCGCAACCTGTGGAACGACGATCAAGGCCAGGACCTGATCGAATATACGCTTCTGATGGCCTTCGTGGCCCTGGCATCGGCGGCCCTTTTTATCAACGCGGGCAGCAGTGTCTGCAAGATCTGGAGCACGGCCAACAGCCAACTGGCCGCTGCGGCGACCTCCGCGGCGAGCTAGATGCAAACGCGCCAGGGGCGCCTTACAGGGCGCTCCTGGCGCTTTAGAGACAACGGCCGTCTTGGCGCACGCTTCAGCGTGCTGTGGCGAGCTTCAGCTCGCCGTCCCCGGACGACCGTCAGGTCATGCGCTGAAGCCCATGGCAGCACGCCAAAGCGTGCGCCACAAGGGTGTTGGCAGAATTGAGGAATGGAATGAACCAACGATTCATCTCGGTATTGATCTTCGCTTTTGTGGTGGCCGGCTGCGCCAGTCTGCTGCTTTACCGGCTGACCATCAGTCACAACAGCGCGCAGGCGGCGCCCGTGACGGCCAAAGCGCTGGTGGCGTCGCGAAATCTCGAGTTGGGCGCGATCATCAAGGATTCGGACATTAAAGAGACCGGCTGGCTCGGCACGCTTCCCACCAGTGCCGTCCTGAAGCGGGAAGACATCGTCGGGCGAGGCGTGACCACCACCATCTACGAGGGTGAACCTATCGTGGAGAACCGGCTGGCGCCGAAGGGCGCGGGCGGCGGTTTAGCGGCCATGATTCCGTCGGGGATGCGGGCCGTGGCGGTGCGCGTCAACGATGTCGTCGGGGTGGCCGGATTTGTGGTTCCCGGCATGCGCGTGGACGTGCTGATCTCGGGCAACCCGCCCAATCCCACCGGTGGTGGCAGCCAGGGCAGCCTGACGCGCACGCTGCTGCAGAATATCGAAGTGCTGTCCGCCGGACAGGAGTTCAAGAAAGACAACGAAGGCAAGCCGCTCGGCGTAGCCGTAGTGAACCTGCTGGTAACGCCGGAGCAGGCCGAGATGCTCAGCCTGGCGGCCAACCAGACGACCATCCAGCTCGTGCTGCGGAATCCGCTGGACACGCAGTTTGCCAAGACGCCGGGCACGGCTGTGGTCGAGCTGTTCGCCAACAACGGTCCCAAAAAGCGTCCCGATCCGGAGAAAGTTTATGTGAGGGCGCCGAAGCCCGCGCCGCCGCCACCGCCGCCGGTGGAGGTGAAGCCGGCGCCGCCGGTCAGGCAGAGTTTCGTCATGGAAGTCATCAACGGTGGCAAGCGGAGCGAAACAAAATTCGATACGACTCCGGAGGTCAAATAAGATGTCACGCGAACGTATATTTCATCGTCTGGCCGCCGCGGCTGGCGTGCTATGGGCGCTGGCCGGCCAGCCGGCCGCGCTCACCGCCGTCGAACTGCAAGGGCAGAATGTGCCGCTGGTGGTGACCGTCGGCAAGTCTCTGGTGCTAGACAATGCCATGAATATTCAGCGCATCTCGCTGGCCAACGGCGATCTGGCCGAAGCCGTGGCGGTGAATCCGCGCGAGGTGCTGATCAACGGAAAAGCGCCGGGCGACACCTCGTTGATCATCTGGCAGCAGGGCGGACCGCGGCTATTGTTCGACCTCACGGTGCGGCCCAACACCACCAGGCTGGAGAACGTCCGCGCGCAGCTAGCCAGGGAACTGCCGGGTCAGGAAGTCAGCGTTTACCTGGAGGGCGACAACGTGTTTGTGCACGGCACGGCCAAGGACATGGTGAGCGCCGACCGGGCCTCGGCCATCGCCGGCACGCTGGGAAAGGTGGTCAATCTTCTGCACGTCGTTACGCCGGCGGAAGACCCGCAGATCCTGCTGAAAGTGCGTTTCGCGGACGTGGATCGCAGCTTCAGCTCGAATCTGGGCTTCAATCTTTTCAGCCTGGGCGCTACGAACACGATTGGCGGAGTGACCACCCAGCAGTTTGCGCCGCCCACAGTCACCGTGCCGGGCGGGGGAGCTTCTGCCACCGCCACTTTGACAAACGCGTTGAATCTTTTCCTGTTCCGCCCGGACCTGAACCTGGGCGCCACCATCGCGGCGCTGGAATCCAAGAACCTGCTGCAGATTCTGGCCGAGCCGAACGTCATGGCGATGAACGGCAAGCAGGCCAGTTTCATATCGGGCGGCGAGTTCCCCGTCCCGGTAGTACAAGGCGGCGCCAATATCGGCGCGGTGACCATTCAGTTCCGTGAATTCGGCGTACGGCTGAATTTCCTGCCCACCATCACGCCGCGCGGCACCATCCGGCTGCAGGTGGCGCCGGAGGTCAGTTCGCTCGATTACAGCAATGCGGTGGTGCTGAACGGATTCACGGTGCCCGCGATTGCCACGCGCAAGGTGCAGACCGAAATCGAGTTGGAGAACGGCCAGACCTTCGCCCTGGCCGGACTGCTGGATAACCGTTTTAGCGAGACCCTGGACAAGATTCCGGGAATCGGGAATATTCCGCTGCTGGGCAAGCTGTTCCAGAGCCGGGTACTCTCGAAGAACAACTCGGAGCTGCTGGTGATGGTGACGCCGGAACTGGTGCGACCCATTCCGGCGGGACAAGCGCGGCCCGACATACCGATGATCAAGCCTTTCCTGAAGGACACGCTGAAGGAGCCGCCGCGCAATCCGGGAATCGAAACCACCGGGCCGGTGCCGGTGAAACCGGAGCGCGAGACGATCCCGATGGAGGAGTTGCAGCAACTGCAGAAAAAGGAGCAAGGCACCGTGCCCGGAACCGGGCAGCCGACGCTGCTGCTCCCCTTGATGATGAATCCGGCGGGTGGCCAAGCCACTCCGGAAACGCCAACGGCCCCCGTGCCGGGAACCGGCGCGCCGGCAGGTACGGGAACCGGCACAGGGCATTAACGCCATGTATTCGCTAACTCTAGGTCTGGCGATCGAAACCAAGGCGCTTTGGGACGAACTGCAGGCTTGCCTGCCGACGTTGCCCTTGCGCCCGGTCATCGAGAGCCAGGATATGTCCAGCATGAGCTCCTTCCTGGAGCGGCTGGAACGTTTGCGCCCGGAAGTCGTGCTACTGGACGTGGCGTTGGCGAAGGAGCCGCTCGACGACTTGATCCCCATGATCCGGGCCAAGGCGCCGGAGGCCACCATTGTGGCCCTGCACACCTCGGCCGATCCGGACGCCATCCTGAGCGCTATGCGCGCCGGGGTGAACGAGTATATCTTTCCTCCGCTGGAGGGGGCGTTACGCGGAGCTCTGGACCGGCGCTCGACGGACAGACGCCGGCATAGCGGACTGCGCTGGGGCGGGCGCACCGTCGGATTCTTCTCCTCCAAGGGCGGCTGCGGCGCCACCACGATCGTGTGCCACCTGGCCGTGGAGCTGGGGCGCAATGGCCAGAAAGTTCTGCTGGCGGACCTGGACCTGGACGCCGGGCTGATCGGTTTTCTGACCAAGGCCAAGCCCGGCTACTCGATCCTGGACGCCGTCAACAACCTGCACCGCATGGACGTCAGCTACTTTAAGGCGCTGGTATCCAACGGCATTCCGGGAGTGGAAATCATTGCCGCGCCCGCCGCCACCGCGGATAAGACCTATCCGCGGCAGGAGCAGTTGCGGCAACTATTCAGCTTCCTGCGGTCGTGCTACGACTTCACCCTGATCGACTTGGGACGCAGCCTGACACGGGTGGGGGTGGCCGCCCTGGAAGAGATGGATGAGGCTTACCTGGTGAGCACGCTGGAGGTTCCGGCGCTGCACCAAGCCAAGCAAGTGCTGCAAATCCTGATGGACGCCGGTTACGGCAAGGACCGCTTGAGATTGATCCTGAACCGCGTGCCGAAGCGCTCGGAGCTGGCGCCCGGCGAGATCGAAAAAATCCTGGGACTCCCGGTATATGCAGTGCTGCCCAGCAGCTATCCGGAGTTGCACGAGTGCTATTCGCTGGGCAAGCTGCTGCCGGAGCGGAGTGTCCTCGGAAAGGAAATCCGCCGTCTGGCCATGCGCATGTCGGGCGCGGACGACCCGCAAACGAAGAAGAACAAGCTTTCGATATTTGCGGGGAAGCTGGGACTGTAACTCGAGGAGAGTGAAACGTGGCCACGATAAACGGATCGCTAGCTAGGACCGGTGAGCGGGAAGCGGGCTGGGTCGGCCGGCTGTTTACCCAGGATCGCGCGGCCCTGGAGCACCAGGAGCTGAAATTCGCGCTGCACCGCAAGCTGCTGGATCGCATCAATCTGGAAGCGCTGGCGTCGCTGGGCGGGGAGCGGGTGCGCACGGAAGTGCGCGCCGCGGTGGCCAAGCTGCTGGAGGAAGAGAAGACGCCTCTCAGCCTGCTGGAAAAAGAGCGGGTGGTGGAGGAGGTTTTGGACGAGGTTTTCGGACTGGGTCCACTGGAGCCGTTGCTGCAGGATCCCACGGTTTCCGACATCCTGGTCACCACGCCGCGGCTGGTTTACGTGGAGCGGAACGGCAAGCTGTTTCGCACACCGGTGGAATTCAAGGACAACGCGCACCTGTTGCGGATCATCGAAAAGGTCGTATCCAGAGTCGGCCGGCGGGTGGACGAATCCTCGCCGCTGGTGGACGCGCGGCTTCCCGACGGATCGCGCGTCAACGCAGCCATTCCCCCGGTGGCGGTGGACGGACCGCTGCTCTCGATCCGGCGATTCGGAAAAAGCCTCATGCACGGCAAAGACCTGGTGTCGCGGCTGACGCTCACCGAAGGCATGCTGGAGTTGCTGCGGGCGGCGGTGCGGGCGCGGCTGAACATTCTGATCTGCGGCGGCACGGGCGCCGGAAAGACTACCCTGCTCAACGTGCTGTCCAGCTATATTCCGGAAGACGAGCGCATCGTGACCATCGAAGACGCCGCCGAGCTGCGCCTGCAGCAGACGCACGTGGCGCGCATGGAGACGCGGCCGGCCAACGTGGAAGGCCAGGGGGCCATTCGCATCCGCGACCTGGTGATCAACGCCCTGCGTATGCGTCCCGACCGGATCATCGTGGGCGAGGTCCGCGGCGAGGAAGCGCTGGACATGCTGCAAGCCATGAACACCGGCCACGACGGCTCCCTGACCACGGTGCACTGCAACAACCCGCGCGACGCCATGTCGCGCCTGGAGGTGATGGTCGGCATGGGCAACTCCAACATGGGCGTGCGCGCCATCCGCCAGCAGATATCCGCGGCGCTGGACCTGATCGTTCAGGTTTCGCGCTTCAGCGATGGCACCCGCCGCGTCACGCATATGACGGAGGTCATCGGCATGGAGGTGGAAACCATCACGTTGCAGGACGTTTTTCTGTTCGATAAGACGGGCGTAGCGGAAGACGGGCGCGTGACCGGACGTTTCCGCGCCACCGGCATCCGCCCGCGCGCTTACGAGCGCATCAAGGCGTGTGGGATCGATTTGCCGACCTCGTTGTTCCAGACCGTGGTGGAGATCAATTAGCATATGTTCACTCTGGCAGGCATAGCAGGCATTTTTTTTCTGGTATTCGCGCTGATCATGGCGGTGGCGGTGTTTGGCTTTCTGTACCGGCAACAGCACCGGCAGAAGATCGTCAAGGACATGCTCCAAACCGTCGCCGGCAATCGCCCGATGCCGGTGACAAAGCTGCTGAAGGATCTTGCGCCGGACGTCTCCGGCTTCCAGCAGATGCTGAAATCGCTGAACCTCGCCAATCACCTGCAAAGCTCAATCAAGCAAGCGGGCCTCACCTGGACGCCCTCGACTCTATTCATGGCGACGGTGGGCGCGGCGGTCCCCGGGTTTCTGCTGGGGCTGCGATTTCCGTTTATCGTCAATGAGGTTCTGACCTGCCTCACGCTGGCGGCGGCCGGCGCGTCGCTGCCCTACATGTTCGTGCGCAAAAAGCGGCGCAAACGTCTGGATGCGCTCGAGGAGCAGTTCCCCGAGGCGCTGGACTTCATGGCCCGCTCGGTGCGCGCCGGCCATGCCTTTATGATCAGCCTCTCGATGGTCGGCGAGCACATACCGGAACCGCTGTCGGCGGAGTTGCGCACGGTCTTCAACGAAATCAACCTGGGCGCGCCCATCGCTACGGCATTGGATAATCTGACGATTCGCGTGCCGTTGTTGGATTTCAGGTTCTTCACGTCGACGGTGCTGTTGCAGCGCCAGACGGGAGGCAACCTGAACGAGATTCTGGGCCGCCTGGCGCACGTCATCCGGGAGCGTTTCCGGCTGAAAGGCGAAGTAAAATCGGCCAGCGCGCACGGCAGGATGACAGCCGGCATCCTGACCGTCCTGCCTATCCTTACGGCGCTCTCCCTGCTGGCGGTGGCGCCCGGCTATCTGCAAGGGATGGCGAAGGATCCGGACGGAAAGTACATGATCTTGGCCGCCGGCGGAATGGTGCTGCTCGGAAATTACTTCATCCGGCGCATCATCAAGATCAAGGTGTAACCATGTCGGTTTATCTGATCATTGCGTTCTTCATGGTGCTGATGGTGGCCATCGCGGCCTACGGCTATCAACGTTACGCCCGGCCAGGGCAGGTTTACGAGCGGCTCGGCGAGCCGGTGATCGAGGCCCCCACGGCCGGGTCGCCGGAAGACGCCGAAGCGCACAAGCCGCGGGAGTTCAAGATCATCCAGAAGGTCGGCGAATTGATGCCGGTGTCTTCGGACGAGAGCTCGGTTACGCGGACGATGCTGACGCATGCCGGTTATCGCTCGGACAACGCGGTCAAAATCTATTACGGCATCCGGCTGTTGAGCACCGTGGTTCTGGGGCTGCTGGGCCTGATGTCTCGCAACGCCGTAAGCGATAGCCCGGCGATGCACGTGGTTTTTCCGTTGGGCATGGCGCTCGGCGGATATATTCTGCCGAACTTCTTGCTGGAAAGAAAGATCAAGAAGCGCCTGACGATCCTGCGGCTGGCTCTGCCGGACGCCTTGGACCTGATGGTGATCGCGGTGGAAGCCGGACTGGGCCTGGACCAGGCTATCCAATATGTGGGCACCGAGTTGCGCAATGCGCACAAGGAACTCACCGAAGAATTCGTGCTGACCAATCTGGAGATCCGGGCCGGCAAGCGGCGCGGCGATGCGCTGAAGAACTTGGGTGAGCGCGCCGGAGAGCCGGAGTTGCGCAAGCTGACGGCCATCCTCATCCAGAACGACCGGTTCGGCACGAGCATCGCGGAGTCCCTGCGGCAGCATTCCGATTTCATGCGCGTGAAGCGCCGCCAGGAGGCGGAGGAGCGCGCGGCGAAGGTGGGCGTGAAGCTGGTATTCCCCATCTTCTTCTTTATCCTGCCCGCCATGATGACGGTGTGCGCCGGGCCGGGCGTGCTGGCGGTGGTGAAGTATCTGATGCCGCTGATGAAGGGCTTCGGCGGGTAGCCGCGGCGGCGCGAGAAAGAGTTTGGAGCAAGAGTCACTTAAAAGAAAGGAGACAAGGTCATGAATGGCACAGCCATGCAGATTCTGATCTGGGTTGCGGCCGGTGTGGTGTTGTTGCTGTTGTTGCAGCGTCGCCGCCGCCGCAAAGCAGTGCGGTAGTTGTAAACACCCGTGTTGTGTTTTGCTGGCTCGCAAGCATTTTGGCGCGGGGCGGCGCTCCCGTAGCGCCCCCCGCTACGAAGCTGTCGGCTTTCAGGTTTCAGCAGCCGGCTTTCAGCAGTCGGCGGTCGGCTACGCACGGTTTTCGGCGATAGCCGAAGGCTGATAGCTTACAGCTTTTTAGAAGGAATGGCGATTTTGGAGATCGATCGCGGCTTGCTGGAGAACATCCAAGCGGCTCAAAACCCCGATGGCGGCTGGCCGTATCGCCAGGGAGGCTCGTGGACGGAACCGACCGTTTACGCGCTGTTGGCGCATCAGGCTGCTGGTATGACCGCTCCGCGCAGCGCCGCAGCCGTGGCGTGGCTGGACGCCGCACAACGGCCCGACGGCGGATGGACGCCGCGCCGGTCGGTGGACCAGAGCACTTGGGTGACGGCCCTGGCGGCGTTGTTGCCGCCGGAAACGATTGGCGGCCAGAGATACGCGCGCGCCACGGAATGGCTCCTGCGCCAGAGCGGGAAGGAGTCGTCGCTGGTTTTCCGGCTGGGCGCGCTTCTGCGCGATGGCAAGCTGCCGGGGGGCCCGGACCAGAGCGGTTGGCCTTGGTTTCCGGGAACGGCGGCTTGGGTGACGCCGACCTGTGTCGGCATTTTGGCGTTGAAAAAGTGCTGCCGGCGGGGGCCCTCCGCCGAACTCCGGGAGCGCATCGGCCAAGCCCAGGCGTTTCTGCTTTCGCGCCGGTGCGCCGACGGGGGATGGAATCACGGCTCGGCGCGCGCCCTGGGGTCCGACGCCGGTTCTTATCCGGAGACCACCGGGCAGGCTCTGTTGGCGCTCGCGGGCCTGGATCCGGCGAAGTTGGAGGGGAGCTTACGCCTGGCGCAGCGATTTCTGCGGGAGCAACGGTCCTCGGGCGGAGCCGCCTGGCTACGGCTCGGGTTGCTGGCTCACCAGCAAACCCCGGCCGGTGCTCCCCTTTTTGGCATGCCTTGCCGCACGGTGCCGGACACCGCACTGACGTTGCTCGCGTCGGCGGCGGAGCGGGGCTGCAACGTGTTTCTGGAGTAGCTTTCAAATAGCTGTCAGCGATCAGCGGTCAGCTATCAGCTAAAACCGCGCGCCGTGCGGAGAGCTGGAAGCTGATTGCTGAAAGCTGATCGCTGAAAGCTGCTTGTTGCATGAGACGGCGCGAATTCCTAATAGGATCGGCGGCGGCGCTAGGGTTGGCGGGTTGCCGGCAGAGGCCTGTGCCGCGGCCTCGCGCGCCGGTCAACATCACCCGCGCGGCCGCATATTCGCAGGATATCTACGACACCATGCGCCGCGTGCTGGCGGCGCACAAACTCAATGTGCGCGGCCGCCGGGTGGTGTTGAAGCCCAACCTGGTGGAGTTCGAACCCGGAAGCACTATCAACACGCATCCCATGCTGGTGCATGCGACGCTCGAAGCCTTCCGGGAGTTGGGCGCATCGGTGGCCATCGCGGAGGGGCCTGGCCATCGAAGGAACACGCTGGATCTGGCCGATGCCGCCGGATACTTCCAGGTGATTCCGGGGTTCGAAGACATCTTCACCGACCTGAATCTGGACGAAGTCTCGCGCGTACGGCTGCTTCGTCCGGTTTCCCATCTTCGCTCGCTCTACTTGCCGCATACGGCGCTCCGGAGCGACCTGTTGGTCTCCATGCCCAAGATGAAGACGCACCACTGGGCGGGCGCCACGCTATCGATGAAGAACCTGTTCGGCATCGTACCCGGCGGGGTCTACGGCTGGCCCAAGAATGTGCTGCACTGGGCCGGCATCCACCAGAGCATCGCGGACCTGCACTCGCTGTTTCCGAATCACTTCGCGATTGTGGATGGGATCGTAGGGATGGACGGGAATGGACCGATTCAGGGGCGGCCCAAGCCGGCGGGCGTGATCGTATCCGGGCACGACCCGGTGGCGGTGGACGCCACCTGCTGCCGGATCATGCAGATTGAGCCATCGCGCATCGAGTACCTAACGCTGGCGGGAGGCTTAGAAGGAATTTCAGAGAAGAATATTCAACAAATAGGAGAAAAGCCGGATTCCGTCGAAACGTGCTTTGACTTGATAATGGAGTTGCGCGACCTGCGGAGGGAAAAGACGTGACGGCCGGTTATCAACAGGATTGCGTCGCGAAGGGTCGCCGAGGGGCGCCCACGGGCGCATGGGGCATCCTGTGCGCCATGGCCTTTTCCTTGCTGTTGCTGGTGCCGTGTTTCTGGCAGCAGCGGATCCAGGCCGGCGATCTTTCCAGCCACGTCTACAATGCCTGGCTCGCACAATTGATCGAACGCGGGCAGGCGCCAGGCCTGACGCTGGCCAGACAATCCAACAACGTCTTATTCGATTTGATGTTGAGCGGTTTGATACGCGCTTTCGGCGCCGCGGCGGCGCAGCGCATTGCGGTATCGATCGCGGTGCTGGTGTTCTTCTGGGGAGCGTTTGCGTTTGTGTGGTCGAGCTCGCGCATGCGGCCCCGTAAGGCGCCATGGCAAATGGCGCCCTGCCTGGCGATGTTGGCGTATGGCTGGGTCTTTCACATGGGCTTGTTCAACTTTTACATCTCGCTGGGCCTGTGTTTCGGAGCTCTGGCGCTGCTGCGACGCAGGGAGCGGTGGGCGGTGGCGGCCGCCGCGGCGCTCGCCGGGATCGCGTACGTAGCGCATGCGCTGCCGGTGGTTTGGGCGGTGGGTATGTTCGTTTACGGCCGAGTAGCGCAAGCCCTTCGGCCGCGGCGCCGGGTCGGGCTGATGCTCGGAGCGCTGGCCGCGTTGGCGCTGGCGGGGTTGCTTTTGGGCGCGTTCTTTCCGACGCGCCGCGGAGTGGATCAGCTTGTGGCGATGACCGGGGCGGATCAGTTTTGGATTTACGGAAGTGGCTATATCGCGCTTGCGCTGGCGGTACTGGCGGTCTGGGCGCTGTGCTTCCAGCGCGTGCTGCATACACGCGGCGCCGCACGCACCGCAATGGATGCCGGCTTTCAACGATGCGGGTTGTGCGCGGCTTCTTTGGTGCTGCTGCCGGGCGGTGTGCTGCTGCCCGGGTTCCGGTCGGGGCTCGACTATGTTGCCGAGCGCATGTCCCTGGCAGGCGCGGTCCTGTTCTGCGCGCTGGTGGCTTCGGTGCGGCTGCCAAAACCGCTGGTGGGCGCCATGGCGGCCATCGCGGCGGTGTTCTTCGGGCTATCGTACACCGACGAGCGCGCGCTCAACCAAGTAGAAACGGAAATGGAGCGGGTGGTGGCGCAACTGCCGCCGGGCCAGCGCGTGGTGAGTGTGCTGGCCGACCCGGCGAGCCGCATCCAGTCTTTGGCCCACATGGTCGACCGCGTTTGCGGGGGCCGGTGCTTCAGCTATGCCAACTACGAACCCTCGACGGCGCAGTTCCGCGTGCGCGCGTACCACGAGAACTCGTTCGTGATTTCGGACTACGGCGAATCCTGGAGCGTCCAGACGGGCGGGTATGTGGTCAAAGCGCGGGATTTGCCGTTGTACAACATCGACCTGTGCGAACCAGGCAGTCCGCGGATCTGCGTGGCGCCGTTGCGCGCCGGAGCTACGCTGCGCAACACGGGCTTGCGGGTAGCCCCGATTTTAGGAGGAGGATAAACGCCATGCGTAATGGAAGTGCGGCCGGGTGCGTGGCCGCGTACGATGCGCCGGATATAGCGATAGAAAGGAAGGGCAGAAAGACAATGCTCCTGAAAGCGATTCCCTGGACGCGCATCATTGTCGATGCGCTTCTGGTAGCGAGCATACTGCTGGCCTCGTCGAGCTTCTTGTCTGTGAGATAGCCGCAGGACCGGGCTCTTGATTGCACGGCGAGTCTGAAGCCGGGCCACGCTGGTGGTCACACTTTGTGGAGCTTCGCGGTATCCAACAACTTGGATGTTTCACTTTGATATTCCTACGTATACATCTCTATAATTAGCACTTGCTAGTTCGCGCGGGCGATTTATGTGGGCACGCTCTAGTAGCCGCAATCTTCATAGCCGGACCCGTCCCTGGCAGCCTGCACGCCCGAAGCTCCTGGTCACATTCTCCACGATCCCCGTTGACCCAAGCACGACGGTGGTGACGGCGGCGAGGTGACCAAAGTAGTGGCAGCGAACAGGCCGCTCAGATAGTGTTCGCCCGATCCCAGAATGGCCGGTGCGGTGAGCGCCAAGCAAGACGGTTCGAGTATTCCTTCCTCGGCAGGTTGATCGCCCCCGGTAGTCTCCTGGTGTTCCTGTTTGGACTGATGCTTTACATTCATCTTGCGCCGTATGCCTATCTAGTATTGGTGCTTACAGTTTCACAGCCAATTAATCTTCGGACCTAGGCATTGCCGTCGTTGAGGCACCCTCCTCGCCCATTTTTTCTATACTCCTAAAACCTGGCTGGATCTTCTTTGGTTGGCCGTTAGAAGTGTCGCGTATCCAATGGTTTACGTTTTGTACCTCTATGCGTTTGATGAAGAGTTGGGGCGGCAGCCAGGCCTTCGCTGTGACAGCCGTCGGCGGATTTCAGCCAGTTTCCGTCCTCACCGCCCTCGGCAGGTTCGCCTCCTTTCCGGCCATGACGTTGATCCTGTGGAGCTCGCGCCCGCGGCTGGGAGTGAGTCGCGTGCTGCCTGGCGCCCTGTCGGCGATCACCGCGCCGGCGACGGTGGGATTCGCCGAGCATTACCTGGTCGACCTGTCTGTGGCATCGTTCGCGCCGCTGGCGCAGGGCGGGCGTGCCCGGCGCTGAGCCGGTTTCATAACGAAGGAGAGTATACCGAACCGCCGCGGACGCCGGGATAATGGTGCTGTGTGGCGCGCGCCTGCTTGGTCGGAGCCTGCTTCTGCCCACAGTTCCAGCTCCTGGATACGGCCCCAATCGTGCGCGTGGCCGGTGGCCAGCCCGAAATCTTGCGAAGCTCACGCACGGGCTGCCTTATGGCGGCCTGGAGGCCGCGCTGGCTTTGCTGGCGCTCGCCGCAATGTGGATCGTTTCGCGGAGGGAAATGGCGTGACGGCGAGTTATCGAAAGGATCGCGCCGCGAAGAACCGCGGCGGGGCACGCAAGGCCGCGTGCTCCGTTGGCTTTTCCCTGTTGCTGCTGGTGCCTTGTTTCTGGCAGCAGCGGATCCAGGCGGGCGATCTTTCCAGCCACCTCTACAATGCTTGGCTGGCGCAATTGATCGAGCGCGGGCAAGCGCCGGGCCTGACGCTGGCCAGACAATCCAACAACGTCTTATTCGATTTGATGTTGAGCGGGCTGTTGCGCGCTTTCGGCGCTGCGGCGGCGCAACGCATTGCCGTATCGATGGCGGTGCTGGTGTTCTTCTGGGGCGCCTTCGCATTTGTATGTTGCGGCTCGCGACTGCAGCCCAACAGAGCGCCGTGGCACCTGGCGCCATGCTTGGCGATGCTGACATACGGCTGGGTCTTTCACATGGGTTTTTTCAACTTTTACATCTCGCTCGGCCTGTGCTTCGGGGCGTTGGCGCTGGTGCGTCAAAGCGCGCGGTGGACGATAGCTGCGGCGATCTCGCTGTTCGGGATCGCGTATGTGGCGCATCCCCTGCCGGTGGCTTGGGGGGTGAGCGTGCTCGTTTACGGGCGAGTCGCACAGGCTTTGGCGCCACGGCGCCGGGTTCCCCTGATGATTGGCACGCTGGCCGCGTTGGCGCTGGCGGGATTCATTTTGGGCGCGCTCTTTCCGACGCGCCGGAGCGCAGACCAGCTCGTGGCCATGACCGGAGCGGACCAGTTCTGGATTCACGGAAGATACTACATCGGCGTTTCGGCGGCGGTTCTGGCGGCATGGGCTTTGTGCTTCCAGCGCGTGTTGAGCACACGCGGCGCTGCGCGCACGGTGTTGGATGTCCGCTTTCAACTGTGCGCCTTGAGCGCGGCTGCGGTGGTGCTGCTGCCCGGCGGCGTGCTACTGCCCGGTTTTCGGCAGGGGCTCGAGTTTATCGCCGAGCGCATGTCGCTGGCGAGCGCGGTGCTGTTCTGTGGGCTGGTGGCCTCGGTGCGGCTACCGGGGCCGCTGGTGGGAGCGATGGCTGCGGTCGCGGCCGTGTTCTTTGGGTTATCGTACACGGACGAGCGCGCGCTAAACCAAGTGGAAACCGAGGTGGAGCGGGTGGTGGCGCAGCTACCGCCTGGACAGCGCGTGGTGAGCTCACTGGCGGATACCGAGAGCCGCGTCAACCCGCTGGCCCACCTCGCCGACCGCATTTGCGTCGGCCGATGTTTCAGCTATGCCAACTACGAGCCTTCGACGGCGCAGTTTCGCGTGCGCGCGTACCATGAGAACTCTTTCGTGGTTTCGGACTACGGCGAATCCTGGAGCATCCAGACGGGCGGGTATGTGGTCAAAGCGCGGGATTTGCCGTTGTACAACATCGACCTGTGCGAACCAGGCAGTGCGCGGATCTGCGTGGCGCCGTTGCGCGCCGGAGCTACGCTGCGCAACACGGGCTTGCGGGTGGCCCCGATTTTGGGAGGAGGATAAACGCCATGAGTAATGGAAGCGCGGCTGGGTGCGTGGTCGCGTACGATGCGCCGGATATAGCGATAGAAAGGAAGGGCAGAAAGACAATGCTCCTGAAAGCGATTCCCTAGACGCGCATCATTGTCGATGCGCTTCTGGTAGCGAGCATACTGCTGGCCTCGTCGAGTTTTTTGTCCGTGAGATAGCCGCAGGACCGGGCCCTTGATTGCACGGCGACTGCGGCTAGTCTGAAGCCGGGCCACGCTGGTGGTCACACTTTGTGGAGCTTCGCGGTATCCCGCAGGTTGGATGTTTCACTTTGATATTCCTACGTATACTTCTCTATAATTAGCACTTGCTCTAGCTCGCGCCGGCACGTCCGAAGTTGTCCGGTACGGTGAGGCGCCAAGCAACACGGTTCGGGTATTCCGCTCCCGTACCGGTCAGTAAGTGGCCGTTCGGTTCCTCGTCAGATTGATCGGCGCCGCTACGAGGGCGCGGGACTGGTGGCAGAGAAGGCGGGAACCGTTCACTTTTGAGCTATCCAAAGATAGCATTAGGGTGGTGCCGCTATGTTCATACCTAACAAGGCTCCGCCTATCGCTGATAAGATGTACTTCGTCGGACCCAGCGAATAGCGCATAAGACGAAATCGTTCCGGTTAGGGGAAGGAAGTGCAAGCGGTACATCATTTCATGCAAGCGGACCTGCTCGCAAGCCTGGCGGCCATTTGTCTTTATCCACTTTTGCTTGTCATTCCCGGTTACGCCATCGGCTGGCTGACCGACTTGTTCGCC
>Ga0181536_10002694_pt1 | contig 19785 bp, 14 predicted proteins | sample PEATcosm2014_Bin_41_FD_121105 | JGI IMG/M metagenome (GOLD analysis project Ga0181536, IMG submission 121105) | Peatland microbial communities from MTU Mesocosm Facility, Houghton, MI, USA - PEATcosm2014_Bin17_60_metaG | ecosystem: Environmental > Terrestrial > Soil > Wetlands > Peat | place...
CAGCGCGCCTTTTCAAATCCAGGTGGTGGAAAGCGCCTTTGGCCTGTTGACGACGAACAACGGCTCGGGACCGGCGCAAGGCTACGACGCCAGTATTAATCCCAACAATCAATACATCTTATTTAACTTCTCGGAGGCTGCCAATCCGGGCGACGTCCTGGTGCTTTGGGGAACCGGGCTGGGCCCGGTGCCGAATGATGCCACCGGGGTCGCTGTGAGCGGAAAGGTCGCGGTCTATATCGGCGGCGTTGCGGTCACGCCGCAATATGCAGGACGGTCGGGGTTCGCCGGGCTGGACCAGATTAACGTCGTGGTTCCCTCGGGGGTTTCCGGCTGCTATGTCTCGGTGGAGGTAGTCACCGGCAGTTACGTGAGCAACTTCGGGACGCTCCCGGTGGCCCCCAAGGGCAGCCGCGCCTGCTCCGATCCCTTTAATGCGATCACGGCCTCCATCCTGAATGAAGCCGCCCAAACCGGCACTCTCAGCATCGGCTTTGTTGCGCTGAACGAGACAACCACGCCAGCGGAAACCATCGACGGGATAACCGTGAGCCCCGGCGGCACGACCGACAGCGGTGATGCCGCCTTCTTGAAATTCACGTACTCTCAACTTACTCAGGGCGCCTCCGCTTCGGGAGCGACTGCCTCGATCGGCAGTTGCGTCGTCACTACCTATACCGCAACCGAAAGTTCGCCCCCGCCGACGGCATTTACGTACACCTACCTGAACGCCGGCCCGGACGTCGATATCACCGGTGCTGCCAGCATTGCCATGCCTCTCCGGACCATAACGAGCGGCGGCACCAACTTCCTCATCTACAGCACTCCGTCCGCCGACACATCCTTCATTCCGGCTGCCGGCGGCAGTTTCGGGTTCAACAACGGCACCGGCGGTCCGGACGTAGGGCCATTCACGGTGTCGCTCGACTTGACGTCTCCGCTGGTGTGGTCGAACATGAACAGCATCTCGACGATAACCCGGTCGGCGGGGGTCACGGTGAATTGGACCGGCGGCGATCCCAGCAGCTCCACCACCATCTCGGGCCTTTCGTACGGATCCCTCAACGGCAGCGACACCAACTACGTGGTGGGCAGTTTCACGTGCCAGGCGCAAACTTCGGCGGATACGTTTACAGTGCCTTCCTTTGTGTTGCTGGCGCTGCCCCCGAGCGCCAGCGTCGGCGGTATCTCCTTTTCGACGCTGGCGGTGTCCAACGTTACTGCCCCGGTGACTTTTCAAGCGACGGGGATCGACGTGGGCTGGGCGGAGGCGAGCTTCGAAAGCTCCATCTTTGTGACCTACCAGTAGGCCCGCCCTCCAGTGACGATGCTTGACAACGGTCCACTTCCCGCCGTACACAGGTAGTATGTCTACGGTAGACGATCCACGGGAGCGGCTCGAATTCCTGCAGGGGACGCTGGAGGTCCTGATCCTGCGCAGCTTGCAACTTGGCCCCAACCACGCCTACGGTATCACCCAGTTCCTCGAACAGCAGTCCGGCGACGAGTTTCTGGTGGATAACGGCTCGCTCTATCCCGCCCTGCAACGCCTGTTGCAGCGGAGTTGGATCGCGGCGCAGTGGAAGACCTCGCCCCATGGCCGCCGCGCGAAATATTACCGGCTCACGCCTGCCGGCCGCAAGCAACTGGTAGCCGCCACGTCCCGCTGGCAGCGCTTCGTCGAAGCCATGGGGCGCATCCTCGCTCCGGAGGGCTGAACATGCTGCGGGAATGGTGGTCCAAACTCTGCCGCACCCTGGCCGGCCGCCGCGGCCTGGCCAGCGACCTCTCGGCCGAGATCGATGCCCACCTGGAATTTGAAATCCAGGAGAACATCGCGCGCGGCATGCCGCCCGACGAGGCCCGCCGGGCGGCGCGCCGCCACGTCGGCAACCTCACCCTGATCCAGGAACGCGCCGTCGACGCCTGGAGCTTCCCCTCGCTGGAAAGCACCGCGCAAGACCTGCGCTACAGCCTGCGCGGCATCCGGCGATCTCCGAGTTTTTCACTGGTCGTGGTACTGACTCTGGCGCTGGGCATCGGTGCGAACACCGCCATCTTCAGCGTGGTGAACGCGGTCCTGCTGCGCCCGCTGCCGTATCCTGCCGCCGAACGCCTGGTATGGCTTGGCGAATCGGACCCTAAGGCCGAAGGCATCAGTGTGACCTGGGTGAACTATCGGCATTGGCGCGACGAGAATCACAGCTTCGAAGACGTGGCCGGCTTCGACGCCGCGCATCTCACCCTCACCGGCCGCGGCGAGCCTCTATTCACGCGCGCGGGCCTGGTCACCTGCGGCTTCTTCGGCCTGGTGGGCGCGCACCCAGTGCTGGGCCGCGTATTCAGCGCCGCCGACGACTACCCGGGCGCCGCCCCCACCGTCGTGCTCGATTACCAGTTCTGGACCGGCAAACTGGGAGCCGACCCGAGCGTGCTGGGCGCAACGCTGGCCCTCGATGGCAAGCCTTACGAAGTCATCGGCGTCATGCCGCCCGGATTGCACTTCTTCCAACCATCCATCGATTACTATCTGCCGCTGCACCAATTCGAAGGCGAAGTCGTCGATCGCGCCCGGCACGGATCCATGCGGCTGGTGGCCCGTCTGAAGCGTGGCATCACGTTGCGCGCCGCGCTCGCGGACCTGGACGTCATCATGCAGCGCCTGGCGCAGTCGGACCCCGGACCCGAGGCCCAGCATCGCGCTTCTGGAGTTTTCCTGACCGAATACACGGCCGGCGACATCCGCCCCACGCTGCTGGTCCTGTTGGGAGCCGTGGGACTGGTGTTGATCATCGCCTGCGCCAACGTGGCCAGCCTGGTGCTGGCGCGTGCCACCGCCCGCGCGCGCGAGATCGCCATCCGCGCGGCCATCGGCGCCGGCCGAAGGCGCCTGGTCCGGCAACTGCTCACCGAGAATCTGCTGTTAGCGGTGCTCGGCGGCATCGCCGGAGCCCTGCTGGCGCAATGGGGATCGGGCGCGCTCATCGCCGCGGGGCCGCGCGACATTCCGCGCCTCGCGGAAACCACTTTCGATTGGCGCGTGCTGCTGTTTGCCGCGGCCATCACCCTGCTTACCGGATTGTTCACTGGTATCGCCCCGATTTTCACCGCCGGAAGGTTGGATCTGGTCTCCGCCCTGAAAGACAGCTCCCGCTCGGCCACCGGCCGTGGCGGCCAGCGATCGCGGAGCGCGCTGGTGGTGGCGGAGATCGCCCTGACGCTGGTGCTGGCCTTCGCCGCTGGATTGCTGCTGCGCAACCTGATCGTGGCGCAGACCGCCGATCCCGGCTTCGTCCCCGAGCATGTGCTGGCGCTCGATCTGGTGCTGCCACCCGCGGCGTACAAAAGCCCGCAGGCTATCGGCGGTTTCTACAGCGAGCTGGAACAGGATTTGCACGGCCTGCCCGGTGTCACGGCCGTGGGCGCGGTGCACTGCCCGCCATCGGTGGGCGACTGCGGCGACTGGTTCTACTCGATCCTGGACCGGCCGGCGCCGCAACCAGCCGAAGTGCCCATCGCTCTATTCAACGCCGCGGATCGCAATTACTTCGGCGCCATGCGCATTCCGCTGCGGGAAGGCCGAGATTTTGCGGACACGGACCTTCCCACCGCGCCGCTGGTCGCCATTGTAAACGAAACCTTTGCGCGCAAATGGTGGCCGAGGGAGTCTGCCGTAGGGCATCGCATCAAGTGGGGAGGCCCATATCGTGACGGTCCTATCTACGAGATCGTAGGCGTGGCCGGCAATGTAAGCCAGATGGGGCTGGGCACCGAACCCTACCCAGAGGTCTACCGGCCCATCTCGCAGTCGCCGAGCGAAGCTATGGTGGTAATGATCCGCGCCGGCGGAGACACGTCACCGCTGGCGCCCGCCGTGCGCCGCCGCGTAACGGCCATCGATCGCAACCTGCCCGTGGAAAGCTTGCGGCCTTTCGAACAGACGGTGGCGGCATCGCTGGCCGAGCGGCGCTTCAGCACTCTGCTGCTGGCTTTGTTTGCGGGGCTGGCGATGGCTCTCGCCGCCGTAGGCATATACGGACTGCTGAACTATTGGGTGCGCGTCCGGGAAGGCGAGATCGCCATCCGCATGGCGCTAGGCGCGCCGCGGTCTTCCATCCTGCGCTGGGCGGGCTGGCAGGCTTTGCGCCTGTCCCTGATCGGCGCGGCGATCGGCATGCTTGGAGGCTGGGCCGTGTCGCGCTGGCTGGAGAATCTCGTGTTCGGTGTCTCGCACAATCTCACGACGCTGGCGGCCGCGGCCCTGGCGGTGATCGCCATCGCCATGATCGCGGCGGCCATCCCCGTCTGGCGCGCCACGCGGGTCGACGCCGTGGACCAACTGCATCGCGCGTAACGCAAACCACTCCCTGACGGTCGCGGCTCGGAACTGCATTTGTAACGCCGTTGCCCTTGGGCGCGCCTATAATGAATTATCGCTTCAGGAGCCGTGCGACTCGCAATATTCTTTCTGATGGTGGTGTGCCCGCTCATCGAGGGCGGCGAGCCTGCGCTGCGGCCGCTGACTGTATGCGACGTGATGCAGGATCTCTCCGCCTATGACGGCAAGGTGGTCGCCGTTGTCGGACGCTTCTCATCCCGCCAGACGGGGCGCTGGCTCGGCGAACAGAAGTGCGGCCAGAAGCTGGTCACCGGCGACCAGGAGTGGCCCAACGCCTTCTGGGTGGTGTACGATCCGGCGGCTGCCGCGAAGCCGCCCGCGGTGCTGGCCGTCGACGCGGCGATTCTGGCTCAAAAGCTGCGCGCCGTGAAGCTCGGAACGTCGCTGACCAAGCTCCGCTTCGGCAGCGAGGATTACGACAACTGGGCCCTGATATACGGCCGCGTCGAAACCCGCAAGGATCTCGTCACCGTAACGCCCAGCGGTACGCGGAAGAACGGCTTCGGGTACGGAGAGTCCTCTCCCGCGCGCCTGGTCTGTCACGGCGAAGCCGAGGTCGTGTTTCTCAACGACGATGCTACTGCGCCCGCTTCGCGGTGAATTCCTGGGGTTGCCCCTCGCCTCCGTCGCGTGTCCTGGTGAATTTGATTTCGTTGCCGGAAACCGTTCCCTTGTACAGGAATTTCATCGTGTTGCCGTTGAACTCCATGGTTTGCGTGAAGGAAATCGTATCGCCGTCGATCTTGCCTTCGGAAATCGGCATGTCTCCCATGCGTCCGCTCACCGTGCCGGTCAGCGTATTGCCGTCGACCTTGAAATTGAATGTCTGTTCCCGTGTTTGTCCGCCGCGGCCGGGCACCTGCGCGGTCCATTTGCCGCTAACATCCGCGGCCAGGGCCGTCAGCGCGAGCAAGCCGAGCAGAAAGCCAGTGGTCATTAGTTTTCGCATGCAGAAAGGGCGCTTCCGAAGCGGTGAATGTTACGCGATGGCGCGGATTTACAATGTCTTAACAGGTAACGGCTGGGGGTCTGCGTTCGTCGTTGCTTGTTGAGGCACCTGGGAATCTTGCCTAAGCATCGTTTTCTTCTCCTTGCACTCTTCGCTGCCGGCGGAGGGTTGTATGCCCAGAGCGGCTTCGTCAAGTCGGCGAACCAGCCCATTCCGGGCGCGACCGTCACCGCCGCCATTGGCGATCGGAAACTCGTCACCATCACGGACCAGAGCGGTCACTACGCGTTCTCCGCCGCGCCCTCGGGCGATTGCTCCATCGAAGTGCGCATGTTCGGCTTCGAGCCTGCCAGCAAGAAATCGAATTGCGCGGAGACCGCAAAGATCGATTTTGCGCTGCAGTTGCAGGAATCGCCGGCGATCGAGCGAATGGCTCGCATGGGCGGCGCGCGGACCGGCGCAAACCAGCTTGAAACGCAATTGCAGAGCGAGATGAATGAGCCGGAGACCGCGGCCCCCGCCGCGCCGGCGGTGGATGGCCAGAACGAGGCCTTCCAGGTCTCCGGCAGCCTGAGTCAGGGCTTGGCGCCAAATGCACAGCCCGACTTCTTCATGATGATGGGCGGGCCGGGAATGCCCGGAGGTCCCGAAGGACAGTTCGGCGGACAGGGCGGTCCGGGCGGCGGAGGCGCAGGCGCCGGCGGTCCCGGCGGTGGCCCGGGTGGCGGCTTCGGCGGCGGCGGTCCGGGCGGCGGCGGTTTTGGCGGACGCGGGGGAGGAGGATTCGGCGGCCAAGGAGGCAACCGCAGACAAGGCCAAGGCCAAGGCCGGCCCGGTGCGCAGTTCGGCAACCGGCGGGCGCCCAGCCAGATCCATGGCATGGCATTCATGACGCTGGCCAACTCGGCGGTGAATGCCAAGCCGTTTTCCATCACCGGACAAGACGAGCCGCAACCCGCCTACGCCAGCGCCCGCTTCGGATTTCTGGTGGGCGGACCGCTGGTGATCCCCAAGATCGTCAAGGACACGTCCACCTTCTTTTATTTGAATTACACCGGCACGCGCTCCCGGCAGCCATATTCGGCCGTGGAGACGGTGCCGACCGCGCTGGAGCGGAGCGGTGATTTTTCGCAGGCGCTCGGATCGTCCGGACCCGTTCAGATCTTCGATCCCACAAACAATACGCCGTTCCCCAACAACGTGATTCCGTCCAGCAAGTTGAGCAAGATCGCACTCAGTCTGCTCAGTTATATCCCATTACGGAATCAGCCCGGCACGGTGAATAACTATCAGTACTTCGCGTCGCCTCCGAGCGATACCGACAACATGAACGCGCGCGTGATGCGGAACCTGAACCAAAAAGACCGCCTGGCATACCATATCTCCTACCAGCGCCGCGACGGCGACAACGCGCAGCCCTTCGCTTTTTTCGATACCGTCAGCGGCTACGGCATCGCGACCGACCTCACCTGGACCCATAACTTTACACCCGCCACGATTCTCAGCTCAAAGGTCGCCTTCAACCGCAATCGCAACGAAACGATTCCGTACTTTGCATACAACACCGCTGCCGAGGTGGCGGGTATTGAGGGCGTGTCGACTAATCCGGTGGACTATGGTCCGCCTAACTTGAACTTCACGAATTTCGGCGCGCTTAGCGACGGGCAGCCGTTGCTTTCGCGCAACCAGAGCCAGAATCTGACCGAGAGCGTCATCCTTTCGCGCGGCAAGCACACACTCACATTGGGCGCGCTCTATGGCCGGAACGATACCAGCACCAGCACCCAGCAGAACGGACGCGGCACCTTCAACTTCAACGGCGAGGCCACCAGCGAGTTGGGCGCCAACAAGCTGGGCGTTCAGGCGCCGGTGCAGGGAACCGGCTTCGATTTCGCCGATTTCCTGCTCGGGATGCCGCAATCCGCCTCCATCCAATACAGCCCGGCGATGTATTTTACGCAGAATACCTGGAATGCCTACGGGGTCGACGATTGGAAAGTGAGCGCAAATCTGACTGTGAACGTGGGCCTGCGCTGGGAGTTCTTCGCGCCATTGCAGGAGAAATACAACGAGATGGCTAACCTGGACATCGCGCCCGGCTTCACCAACGTGGCAGTGGTCGCGCCCTCGGTGGCGGGGCCGTACTCCGGTTCGTTCCCGGCCGGTCTCATCAATCCCGACTACCGGAACTTCTCGCCGCGGGTGGGGCTGTCGTGGAAAGTGCCGTTCATTAAACGTTCGACCATCGTGCGCTCCGGCTATGGGATCTATTACAACGGCCAGTCGTACATCCCGTTCGGGCTGAAGCTCGCCCAGCAGCCGCAACCGCCGGGGCTGCCGCCCTTCGCGGTATCCGAGAGCGTGAACACCAGCACGGGCGTTCCGCTCACGCTGGCGGATGGCCTGATCGCGGTGTCTCCGCTGGCGATCACTAATACGTTCGCCGTGGATCGCTACTATCGCACCCCTTACGCACAGACATGGAACCTCACTATCCAGCATGACCTGGGAAGAGGCTTCTTCATGGAAGTTGGATATCTGGGCACCAAGGGAACCCGCCTGGATATTCAAACGCTTCCCAACGAGGGACCTCCCGGAACCACGTCCAAATCCGGGAACCAGCTTGCGAATGCGACGGGATTCACTTACGACGCTCCCATTGGCGATTCCACTTACGATGCCTTGCAGACTCACCTCATGCGGCGCTTCCGCGGCGGGATTTCGATGAATGCGCGCTATACCTTCTCGAAGTCCATCGATGACGCGTCCAGCTTCGGGGGAGTGGGCGGCACGGTCGCCCAGAACTGGCTGGATCTGGCGGCCGAACGCGGCCTGTCCAGTTTCAATCGCACCCACGTCTTCACCATGAGTTTTGTCTACACATCGCCGTTCGGCAACCCGAATTCGCGTTTCGCTTCGAGCGGCTGGGCCGGGCGTCTGCTGCGGAATTGGTCGCTCTCGGGCGGCGTCACCGCGGAGACCGGGACGCCGCTGACGGCCCGGGTTTTGGGGAATACGGTTTCCTTGGCGCAGACCAACGGCGTGGGCAGCGAGCGCGCCGATGCTACGGGGATGCCTGTGGAGTCGGGTCGCGGGCTCTTCAATACGGCTGCGTTTACGGTGCCGCCGTCGGGCCAGTTTGGCAACGCCGGCCGCAACACGATTCCGGGTCCCAATTTGGTGTCGGTGAACGCCGCCTTCGGCCGGTCGTTCCAGTTTGGCGATACGCGCCGGCGGCTGGAGTTCCGCGCGGAAGCCAATAACGTTTTGAATCAGGTCAACTACACGAATTACGGCACGGTGGTGAACGCCACGAACTATGGCCTTCCCACCGCCGCATCCGGCATGCGCACGTTGGACATTGTGATGAGGTTCCGGTTTTGAAATACCTGGCAATCGTAGTGACGGTAGCTCTGCTGGCCAGCCAGTTAAGCTCACAGCAGATGCCGACCTTCTCGACCACGGCCAACGTGGTCGTAGTGAACGTGACGGTGACCAGCCGCGACGGCAAGGCCATCGGGAACCTGGGCAAGAGCGACTTTCTTCTTTACGAAGACGGCAAATTGCAGACCTTGCAGAGTTGCGAGTTGCAGAAATTAGACACCAAGCCGCTCGAGCCGATTCTGCCGGCGAAAACGCTGCAGACCCGCGAGGCGCCCAAACCGGCTCCGGCTGCGCCTGCGCCCGAGGCTCCCCCTAAGAAGGCGGACCTGCGCGATCACCGGCTGATCGTGATGCTGTTCGATATCTCGTCGATGCAGCCGCAGGAGCAGACCCGTTCCGTCGACGCCGCGATCAAATTCCTCGGCACGCAGATGACCACCAGCGACATGGTTTCGATCATGACTTTCGGAACCGATCTGAAGACCGTTCTGGATTTCACGGCCGATCGCGACCAGTTGATTTCCACGCTGCACGCGTTTCACGTGGGCGAAGCGAGCGAGTTGTCCACTCAGGCGGACACGGGCGGCGACACACAGGACATCAGCGGGTCGTTCGTGGCCGACGAGACCGAGTTCAATATCTTCAATTCCGACCGCAAGCTGGCCGCGCTGGAAGACGCCGCCCGCCGTTTGGCGCACTATCCGGAAAAGAAGGCGCTGGTCTATATCTCGAGCGGCATCCAGAAGACCGGCGTAGACAATCAGTCGCAGCTTCAGGCCACGGTGAACGCGGCTATCCGGTCGAATGTGGCCTTCTATCCGATCGACGCGCGCGGCTTGATGGCCACTCCCCCGGGCGGAGACGCCAGCCAGGCGGCCTCGGTGGGATCGAACCTGTACAGCGGCTCCGCGCAAACGTCGCTGATGGACAACTTCCATAATACGCAAGAGACTCTGGATACGCTGGCAGCCGATACCGGCGGCAAGGCGTTGCTCGATTCCAACGATCTTACGCTGGGCATGACTCAGGTGCAGAAGGATATCAGCAGCTATTACATGCTGACTTATGCCAGCACCAACGCCGCCGAGGATGGCAAGTACCGCCGCATCCAGGTGAAGCTGGCTTCCAAGTTCACGGACTTGCGAGCCAAGCTGGATTACCGCCAGGGCTACTATGCGCCCACCACTTTCGCCAAGATGACCGGCACCAACAAAGAAGCGCAGTTGCAGGAGGCGCTCGAAAGCGAAAATCCGGTGACCGATCTGCCGATCGCGGTGGAGGTGGATTATTTCCGCCTGGCAAAGAGCAAGTACTTCGTGCCTATCTCGGTGCGTATCCCGGGCTCGGCATTGTCGTTCCGCAACAAGGGCGCCAAGGCCGCCACCGAGATGGATTTCATCGGAGAGATACGCGATGCACGCGGGAAGCAGGCGTCGGCGGTGCGCGACACGATTCCGCTTAAGGTGGCCGCGTCCACCGCGGGGGAAGTCACCCGCAAACAGATCCAATACGATACCGGGTTTACCCTCGGGCCGGGCAAGTATAGTTTGAAGTTTGTGGCGCGCGAAAACGGCGAGGGCAAGACCGGCACGTTCCAAGCGCCCTTCACGGTTCCGGATCTCGGCTCGGGGAATGCGTTGCGCCTGAGCTCGGTGATCCTGAGCAACCAGGTGCAGGCGGTGAAGGAACAGATCGCCGGCGCGAAGAACAGCAAGAAGCTGGTGGCGGAGGATCCGCTGATCGACGACTCCGGCCAGAAGATCATGCCCAACGTGACGCGCGTCTTCCGGCCCGGACAGAAGCTGTCGGTCTACCTGGAGCTTTACGACCCGGGCGTGATGCAGTTCCCCGCTCTGAATCAGAGCCAGTCTCAGGGCCAGAGCCAGGGCCAGGGCGCCGGCATCACCAGCGTGACAGCCACCGTGGCCTTCTATCAGGGAGATCGGAAGGTGATGGAAACGCCGGCCGTGCGGGTCAACCGCATCAACGCCAAGCGCCAGGGCGTGGTGCCGCTGCGGCTGCAGACGCTGTTGAAGAACTTGCCGGCGGGGCAATATGTGTGCCAGGTGAATGTGATCGATCAGCTCGGGCACAAGTTTGCGTTTCCCAGGAGTTCGATCGTGGTGCTGGCCGACGAGGCGGACTCAAAGCCCGCGGCGCCCGCCGATCCGGCGCGCAAGACCGGCTAAGTTTGGGGAAACCGCTCCCTGATGGTCGCGGCTCGGTAGGTCTTGCGTGACTGTTACCGAGCCGCGACCGTCAGGGAGCGGTTTTATACGACAATAGACTATATGAGGTTTTGCCGCATCGCTGCCGTCTACGTGATGTGCTTGAGCGTCTGGGCTGCTTCCGGCTACACGGTGGAGCAGATCAAGCAGTTCGTCCAGTCCGCCATCCAACTCAAGAATCCGGACAAAGAAGTCGCCGAAATGCTGCGCAAGATGAAGCTCTCGGAGCGCCTGGACCTGGATACCGTGGAAGCCTTGCAAGGCCAAGGCGCCGGCCCCAAAACCGTGGCGGTGCTGAAGGCGCTGGCGACCGAATCGGCCAGCCTGCCCGTGGCGCAGCCGCCGGCTCCGCCGCCCGTGTATGTTCCTCCTCCGCCACCCTCGTCGGAAGAGCAGGCGAAGCTGCTGGACGAGGTGCGCGATTACGCCATCAACTACACGCACAGGCTGCCCGATTTCATCTGCCTGGAGCAGACCCGCCGCTATGTCGACACCACCGGCCGGGAGTCGTGGCGGCAGGCGGACATCCTTACGGCGCGTCTCTCCTATTTCAACCAGAAGGAAGATTACAAGCTGGTTTCGCAGAGCGATCGCCCGATCACCGGCGAGTCGTACACCTCGGTGGGCGGCGCCCTGTCGATGGGCGATTTCGGCACCACCATGCGCGACATCTTCGACCCGAAAAGCCATGCCAGCATAGCGTGGGAGAGATGGACCAGGCTGCGCGGGCGGCGGACGCACGTCTTTTCCTACCGCGTACCGCTGGAGTTCACCAGTTATACCATCGAGTACCAGGGCGAGCAGAAGGACGATGTGCAGAGAATCAAGGTGGGCTATCACGGTTCGATTTTCGTGGATAGAGACCTGAGCACGATCGTGCGCATCACGCAAGACGCCGACAACATCCCGCCCACGTTCCCCGTCCGGGAGGCCAAGGAAACGCTGGACTACGACTTTACCAAGATCGGCGACAGCGAATTCTTCCTGCCGCTGACCGCGGAGGTGCGCATGCACGCCGGTAGGGAGTGGACGAAGAACGTGAAGGAATTCCGGCTGTACCGCAAGTTCTCGGCCGACGCGGTGATCAAGTTCGACGGCCAGGAACTGCCGCCGCTGCCCGACGATAAGACCAAGGAACAGCCGCCTCAGCCGCAGCCACCCAAGTGAGCTTCTGGCGGCAGGTCCTTCAATTCCAAAAGGAAAAAATCGCGCCGTGGATCGCTTTGCGGAACACCCTGGGCTTCGCCCTTCCGCTCGCGGCAGGCATCGCGCTGGGCCACATTCCGGCGGCGCTCATCGCGAGTATCGGGGCGCTGAACGTATCGTATTCCGATAGCCACGATCCATACGTGGAGCGCGCGCGGCGCATGCTGGCCGCCAGCGCACTGGTGGGGTTGGCCGTATTCGCCGGCGCGGTCTGTGGCAACCATCACCTGCTGGCGGTGCCGGTAGCCGGCGCCTGGGCGTTCGCGGCCGGTATGCTGGTGGCGCTCAGTACCACGGCGGCGGATCTGGGGATCATGAGCCTGGTGACGCTGGTGGTGTTCGCCGCCAAGCCACTGCCTCCGGAATCGGCTGCGCTCTCGGGTCTGCTAGCGCTCGGCGGAGGGTTGCTCCAAACCGCGTTGGCGCTGGCCTTCTGGCCCGTCCGGAGGTACGTTCCGGAGCGCCGCGCATTGGCTGCACTCTATGCAGAGCTGGCGCGCGCCGCAGTGGCGCCCCCGGATGTGCGCCAGCCTCCTCCGGCCAGCGCGCAGAGTACCCAGGCGCAGACGGCGCTGGCGTCGCTCGGAGGCGATTATTCGATCGATGGCGAGCGCTACCGGATGCTGTTGAGCCAGGCCGAGCGCACCCGCCTGGGCCTTTTCGCTTTGGGCCGCCTGCGGGCGCGCATCGCGCGGGAAGCTCCGTCGAGCGCCGAAAGCGCGCTGCTGGATCGTTACCTTGAAATCGCCGCACGGGTGCTCCAGGCGATCGGCGATGCCCTGCTTGCGGCGCAGCCGGCGGAATCCGGGCGCGCAGAATTGGAGGAACTGCAAGCGCTCGCCGAGGAGTTGCGCGCCTCAGGGGCCACGCTGCGGGACGCCCGCCGGCAAATGGACGCGGTCACCGGCCAACTGCGTTCCGCGCTGGAATTGGCGGCCTCCGCGACGGCGGCGGGCCTGGCGGCCTTCGCGCGCCAGGAAGTGCGCCGGCCCTGGTATCTGCGGCTCGGCGGGACCCTGGCCACGCTGCGCGCGAACCTGAGCTTGCGATCGGCCGCGTGCCGTCACGCCATCCGGCTGGCGGCCTGTGTGGCCCTCGGCGATGCTGTGGGACGCGGCTTCGAGTTGCACCGTTCCTACTGGCTGCCCATGACTGTGGCCATCGTCCTGAAACCGGATTTCGCCTCCACGTTCAGCCGCGGGGTACTGCGATTGGCCGGAACGTTCGCCGGCCTGATCTTCGCCACAGTGCTGTTTCACCTGCTGCCCGCGCCGCCCGTCGCACAGGTGGCGGGGATCGCGGCGCTGATGTTCGTCCTGCGGTGCTGGGGTCCCGCCAATTACGGGATCTTCGTCACCGCCATCACCGCCATGATCGTGCTTCTGCTGGCCATGGCGGGCGTCTCGCCTAAGGAAACCATCGCCGCGCGCGGGTTGAACACCGCCATCGGCGGCGCAATCGCGCTGGCGGCGTATTGGCTCTGGCCCACGCGGGAGCGCACCCGCGTGCAGGAGGCGATGGCGCAAATGCTGGACGCCTACCGCGCATACTTCCGCGCCATTCGCGAGAGCTACATCCAGCCCGAAGCATCCTTCGAAGACGCTCTGGACCGCGCGCGCCTGGCGGGCCGGCGGGCGCGCTCAAACCTGGAAGCCTCTTTCGACCGTTTGCGGGCGGAGCCTGGGACCACCCCTCAGACCATGGCGGCGCTTACCGGCATGTTGGCCAGTTCGCACCGTCTGATCTACGCCATCATGGCGCTGGAGGCGGGTCTCCACGGCAGCCGTCCGGCGCCCGCGCGCGAGGCGTTCCGGCGCTTTGCCAACGACGTCGAACTGACGCTGCATTCTCTGGCCGGGGCCTTGCGCGGGTCGCCTCTCCAGCGCGGCGACCTGCCCGATCTGCGCGAAGATCATCACGCGCTGGCGCATTCGGGAGACCCGGCTACGGAGCGCTACGCGCTGGTGAATGTGGAGACGGACCGGGTGACCAACAGCGTGAACACACTGAGCGAGGAGTTGCTGAGATGGCTGGAGGCGGGCGCGCCGGGCTACTTCGGATGAGCCGCCATCTTCTTTTCGAGCGCGGCTAGCAGGCGCGATTCGACTTCCGGCGAAATCGGATGCGGCTCCATTCCTTTGTAGATGCGGACGGTCTTCTTGGTGGTATCGCAGACTACCCAGCAGTTGGGGCACTCGGTAATGTGCTGCTCCAGCTTGGCCCGGATCTCCGCGTCCACGTTCTCGTCCAGATAATCGCTAAGTTCCTGCAAGAACTGCTTACATGTAAGCAAAGGCGTCATCCTCCTTATGCTTGAAGAAACGGGTTAACTTATCGCGGAGCTGCAGGCGCGCGCGCAGCAGCCGGCTCTTGACGGCCGGGATGGACAGATCGAGCGCCTCGGCGGTTTCTTCCGTGGAAAGCTCTTCGATGTCCCGCAGCACGAAAACCGCGCGATAGGGGGGCGCCAGGCTATCCACGGCGGAGTTGAGAATCTGGTTCATCTCCTCGCGCGAGTAGCGCTCTTCCGGGTCTTCGTCCCAGGCGGCGATTTCGCGCGCCACGGTGTCCTCGCCGGTGTCGATGGTCTCGTCCATCGACACGGTCTTATCGGTCTTGCGCTTGCGCAGTTTCATCAGCGCCTGGTTGACGGCGATGCGCACGATCCAGGTATAGAACTTCGAATTGCCCTGGAACTGATCGAGGTGCTCGTAGGCCTTGAGGAAGGTTTCCTGCAACACGTCCTCGGCGTCTTCGCGGTTCTGGGTGATGTGCATCGCCAGACGGAAGATCTTGTTCTCGTAACGGCGCACCAATTCCGAGAAGGCCTTGGCGTCGCCTTCGCGAGCCTGCAGGACGACCGCGGATTCATCCGGGATCTGGCTGGTGGCTGGCATCCTTAGTTTCAGTATCGCACGGCGGGGCTAAAGCCCCGCGCGGAAGTCCGCCTTCCACTCCGGGCGGCGATTATAGCCGCGGTACGGGGACCTCCCCGGGGACGAGCGCTTGCGCGACGCGCAGGATCAAGGCTTCTTCGAAGGGACGGCCCACGATCTGCAATCCGATGGGCAGGCCGCGGCGGTCCGCGCCCCAGGGAATCGACACCGCGGGCAAGCCCAGCGCGTTGATGGCGCGCACCAGGCGGGTGGCGGCCAAGCGGACGTCTTCGCTCTCGCCACCGGGCCCGAAGGGCACCCCGACCGTGGTTTCGCCGATACGCGGGGCTGTGATGGGGGTGGTGGGGGTGAACAGGCAATCCACGCGCGACCACAGGTCCGCGAACCCGCGCTGCATAGCGCCTCGCAAGCGCTGCGCGTTGATGTAATCGGTGGCCGGGAGCAAGCGGCCCTGATCGAGCAGGGCCAGCACGTCGGGGCCGAATCGATCGCGCTGCTCCAGATGCGGGTCCAGGAGAGCGGAGGCTTCCGCCAGCAGGATGACGCGCGCCACGGTGTTGATGGCGGCGATATCCGGCACGCGCAGCGGGACGATTTGCGCGCCGCGCGATTCGGCGGCATCGAAGGCGGCGCGCACGGCGGCGTCCACGTCCGGGTCGAGGCGCTCGAAGTAGAAGTTCTCCGCCAGGCCGATGCGCAGGCCGCGGATGGAGGGTTCGATATCCGGCACGTAGTTCTCGACGGGGCGGCGGGAAGAGGTCTCGTCGCGGGGATCGTAGCCGGCGATTACGTTGAGCACGGCGCCGGCGTCGCGGACCGAGCGCGTGAGCGGGCCCATATGGTCGAGCGAGAAGCCCAGCGGCATGACGCCGTAGCGGCTGACGCGGCCGTAGGTGGGCTTCAATCCGACGACTCCGCAAAAGGCGGCGGGGATGCGGATGGAACCGCCGGTGTCGCTGCCCATAGCCATCGCGACCATGCCCGCGGACACGGCGGCGGCCGATCCGCCGCTGGAGCCGCCAGGGATGCGGTCCCGGTCCCACGGGTTGCGGATCGCGCCGAAGTGCGGATTGCTGGAAGTGATACCGTAGGCCAACTCGTGCATGCCGGTCTTGCCAACCAGCACCGCGCCGCCGGCGCGGAGCCATTCGACAACGGTGGCGTCGTGGTCCGGCACATAATCCTCGAACAGCAAGGAGCCGCCGGTGGTGCGCACACCTTTGGTCGAGAACAGGTCCTTGACCGCGATGGGAATGCCATGCAGCGGACCGCGGCCTTCGCCGCGCGCCAGTTCCTCGTCGGCTTGTTTGGCGCGCTCGCGGGCAGCCTCGGCCATCACGGTTTGCATGGCGTTGGTGGAGGGATTGAGGCGCTCGATGCGCTGGAGCGCGGCGGCGGTCAGCTCCGCGGACGATATTTCGCGCCGGCGCAAGGCAGCGGCGGCTTCGAGCAGGGTCATTCGGCATCCTCCACTCCCTTACGGTCGTGGCTCAGTATGCGGTCGTGGCTCAGTATGCGGTCGTGGCTCGGTTCGATGTCGGCGTGGAAGACGACGGCCGGCTCGGCGTCCGGCGGGAGGGCGCGCGCCAGCGGACGGAATTCCGCTTCCAGGGCGTCAAGCGATTGCGCGATGCGCTCCAGGGCGGCGTCGGGAATGGCCAGTCCGTTAGCGCGGGCTATCTTTTTCCAATCCTTCTTCCAATCGGTGCTCATTTTGAATCTCCATTTGGGCCGCCAAATGCGCGGCGGCCAGGACGATGATGGCGGCAGCGAAACTCCAGATGAGGATCGTGACCGAGTTGTGGAACACCCCGTACTCGCGCTCCAGCTTGACGTGCAGGAGCGGCCAGATCAGCAGGAACACGTACTTCATAGCCTCCAGCACCAGCCCGGCTAGAATCGCCACGGGGGCCACGCGGGCGGCCGGGATGCGGCGGTTCGGCAAGATCCAGTAGATCAGGAACAATACCACGATGCCGATGGGGATGGCAGCCACCTTGAAGATCAGGAGCTTCACCCACATCTCCAAATGGGCGTGAGAACCGCTGAGGCGGCGCATCCACTGGGCGTTCATGCCGGTGAGGACCAGCGACAGCAGCGCCAAGCCGCCGCACAGGAAGATCATGCCGAGGCTGACCACTTGATTGCGGAGGTACGAGCGGTTGCGGGCGACCCCCCAGGCGCGGTTGAGGGCGACTTCCAGGGGCTCGAAGACACCGTTGGCGGTGACGAGGAGCAGCAACATGGCGACGGGCTGAAACACACCGCGCGAGGGCAGATTGCGCTTGAGGAAGGCAGCCAGGTCGCCGGGAAGGTAGTCGTTCATGGCCAGATAGACGGCGTCCACGGCGGCCGGCCAGCGGAGCACGTCGCGGCAGAAGGAAAGCATCACGTTCAGGAAGGGATAAAACGACAGCAGGACGCTGGCGGCAACGGCCAGGGCGTAGACGTGCACCTCGGTTTGCATGCAGTAGTGCAGCGTGGGGCGCCCGGCGTCCATGGCGCGGGACCAGCGGCTGGGCGGGCGGGGGGAGAAGAGGGTTTCCAAGACCATAGCTTAGCGCCAGGGCGCTTTGCGCACCGTGGCGAGCTGAAGCTCGCCACACCCGAGTTTGGCCATCTTCAGCTAAAGCTTGCGCCACGAGCTTCGCTCGCCGCAGAGCGGGGCTAGAAGCCCCGCGCGGGCTCAAGCCCGCCCTCCATTGCGGTGCCCACCGAATGGCGAGCTGAAGCGTGCGCCACGGTCTCGCGGCAGCTAGCGCGTTTCCCGTTTTCTGCCGATAAGCGACTTGGAATGGTGCGATAAAGCGTTGCGCAACGCTAGCCTGCCCGGCACTTGGCCACAATGAGGGTGATATCGTCGTACTGTTCCTGAGGGCTGAACCGCCGGACTTCATCCACGATCGATGCAAGCATGGCCTTCGAAGACTGTTCCCGATGCCGCCGCAGCGCCTCGATCAGGCGCCCATCTCCGAATTCTTCTCCGGCATCGTTGAACGCTTCGGTCACTCCGTCGGTGTAGAGCGCCAATGTGTCTCCCGGGAAGAGCCGGCGTTCCTCGATCGAGCAATCCCATCCCGCGAAAAGTCCCAACACCGGACAAGTGGATTCGAGCCGTTCCAGGGTCCCATCGTGTCTTAATAGTAGTGCGCAGAGATGCCCGCAATTGGCGTAACGCAGGCGTCCCGTCCGATCGTCGTATTCGGCGAAGAAGAGCGTGGCGTAGGCGCTGTCCGCCGTATTCCGATAGAAGAGCTGGTTGACCGAGCGCAGGAAACGCTGCGGCTGATCGAGGGCCATCGCGCACTGGCTGCGCAGATTCGCCTGCAGGTTGGCCATCAGGAGAGCGCCTGCGATTCCTTTGCCGGCAATGTCGCCGATCACCAACCCGAGCCGGTCCCGGCCCAGGCTGAGGAAATCGTAGTAATCGCCGCCTACCTGGCGGGCCTGGATGCAAACGCCCCCGTATTCCAGTGTCTTGTGCGGCGGCGCCTCTTGAGGGAATAGCCTGGCCTGCACCTGTTTTGCAATTTCGAGTTCCTGGGCGGCGCGGCGTTCCGATTCCAGTTTCTCCGCAAGGGCGCGGCGCTGCGCTTCGACTTCCCGGCTCACTTCGTCGAAGCCCACCAGCGCAAAGGAGTTCCCATCCACATCCTGGAAGCGGGTGACCACGGCGCCCCAGACCGGCGTTTCCGCCGCGGGCGGTCTGGACGGCGCGGTGGCAGGCCGCTCATACTTGAAACGCCGCAGGCGCGGCGGATGACCAAAACGTACCCCGCGGGTGCGCCATTCGCGGTACTTGGCCAGGACATCTTCGGTAACGAAGGCAACCTGCGTGGCGCGGCCGATGAGCTTGTATGCCTGGGTGCCGCGTTTGGGTGCGATCAGGATGAGCACCGCGGAACCGTCGGGTGGCGCGACGGCTACCCAGCGGCCACCGGTTCCAAGATTGGCGTCAAAGGCCAGGTTGAATCCGAGCTGGTCCAGATAGAATCGCAGGCTGCGATCCTGATCGTGGACGTAGATGTTGACGGCGTGAATTCGCAGGTGCGGTTGGGGCGCGGCGAAGTTGCCCATCGAGGTGATTATAAGCTCCCTGCGCGCTCTCCAGGGCGGCGTCTTCATTCGCTAGCTGTGACAGAAGTCCAGGGCCGATTTCATCGGCGTCAGGGGTAATGGGGTTCGCTTGCCTGGGATGGCTTGTGGGCAGGCAATCCCGACTGCCCCACAAGCAACCGACCCACGCCCGCTTCAGCAGGACATCTTGGACACATTTCCGGATCGCGGTGAACTGAGAAAGCTGGCGGAGCCGGCTGTCCTCCGGCAATGCCGAGGGCTTCGGTTCGCCCTCGCCGCGATCGACTCCTCCCAAGCGGCTGCCGGGTCTGCCTCGTGCTTCTCAAGCTGCGGCCCTGCTGCATCCGTCTCGAGGCGACCAAACCACAGCCAAAGACCGTTTGCCGCAACTCGACAAGCAGCGCCCGTCAATCACAGCCGCCCTGGAGCAACCGGCCGCCGCCGTGGGCCTCGAGATCGCCGCTTGATTTCGCATTACGAGAACAGAGTTCTCGCGCAGGGGGCCCCCCATCACGGTCTCTTAACACAGCGTCTTAAGTTATTGCGCATAGGCGGCGCAGAGTTTCGCTGGCGTCCGTCCATTTGTTGAACTGTTCCTCAACCGCCGTGATGACGTCCTCCAATGCATTGAAGTAGCGATTGTGC
>Ga0181536_10002699_pt1 | contig 19767 bp, 17 predicted proteins | sample PEATcosm2014_Bin_41_FD_121105 | JGI IMG/M metagenome (GOLD analysis project Ga0181536, IMG submission 121105) | Peatland microbial communities from MTU Mesocosm Facility, Houghton, MI, USA - PEATcosm2014_Bin17_60_metaG | ecosystem: Environmental > Terrestrial > Soil > Wetlands > Peat | place...
ATCCGGGTACGAGGTGCGGGGGCCGTCTTTCAGGGCGTGGCGCCGGCAAAGCTTGTGTCGGACGCCACTGGTTCACTCTCCGCGGACGATCGAAGTTCCGCGATCAGTTCGGGGTGCTTGTCCAACAGCCGCAGAAGCTGGATCGTGGGGCCACTTGGCTCGACCAGGCTGCGTTCGTATTTGTCGAAGGCCCGGGCGCCGACACGGAACACCGCGCCGGCCGCGCGTTGACTAAGCCGCAGCTTTTGGCGAATGCGTCTGATCGTCGCCGGGGAAGGCACGCCATCGACCCGCTCCTTCAAAGCGCGCAGTGCGTCATCCGCGGCCGCCATGTCGGTGCCGACATGCACGGACTCGCCATTGCCGGCCGGGTAGTAGCCGGGCAGGTCGACAACGATCTCCTGCCCCTTATACCGCACGGTGAAGGGACGCGTGTCCCGGTGCAGCGTTTGTCCCGTCTCCGGGCACGGCATGGAATCCGGCAAAGGGTCCTGATGGTCAGCCATTGTCATCTCTCCTTGAACGACATGACCCGGAACTCGGTCACGACGTCGGCCTGGAATTTCACGTAGAGGACCAGGCCGTCCGCCGGTACGTGGTAAACATCTTGCCAGGTTCTGTGATCGCGCAACGTGGTCATGGACTTGTAGAACATCGGCCGCCGAATGGCCTGGATCGTGGCCGCGATCCCCGCTCGGCTGAACCCGAGCGACAGCGCATCGGCCAGTGCCGACCGGGTGATGGCCAGGGTCTCGGGCGAGCCGATCGCCGCCTTGATCGCGTCGAGATCGTAGGTCGGCCGAAGCTTCTCCATGGGCGGGATTATGACACCATATTGGTGTCAAGGGCAAGGATTGGCAAGTCCTGGATTGGAAAGATCGTGGAAGGCCTCAGACCGGGAGTTTGCGCCGGGCTGGCGTCCTGGCCGCTTTGGGCGTGGTTGTGTCTTCCAGAATCTCTCCCAGGCGATGGATGCGGAGCGCGGGATGCGACGGCAGCTTCACCACCAGCTCCAGCTCTCCGCCGATCGCGCGGACATAGTCGCGCAATGTCGAGAGATACATGTCGGCCTGCTTCTCGATCTTCGACACCGAGGGCTGCTTGATCTTCAGTGCCGCGGCGACGTCGGCCTGGGCTTTGCCCGCGAGTTGGCGCAGCTCGCCCAGGGTTTCGACCTGGTGTTTGAGGGCACGGTATTTGGCCTCGATGCGGGCCTGGCGGGCGGGCGGTAGTTCGGCGATGATCTGGGGCAGGGGGCGGGGCATGTCAGGTTTCCTGTTTGGCGGCTTTCAACCGCCGCGAATGCGCGGAATATCGCCGGTCCGCTTTCGCGATGAGCCGCTTGTAGAAGCGCTTCTCACCGCCGCCGGATTTGTCACCGGCGACCAGAACGATCGCCGTGCGGTCAGGATCGAACGCGAAGGCGGCCCGCCATTCTCCACCGCCGCCCTCAAATCGTAGCTCCTTCATGTTCGCGTATTTGGACCCCTTGAGCGTGTCCGCGTGCGGACGTCCGAGTTGCGGCCCATAATCGGCGAGCAGCTTCGCGACCGCGAGCAAAGCGTCCTGAACATCGTCCGGGAAAGCCGCGAATTCGGCCTCGAACGCATCGTCGAAGGCGATTGCCCAGGCCATTTTCATATAGCTTTCAAGCTATGTCGTCAAGCATGGGATCGATCCTGGCCTGGCTGGAACCAACCCGTGCCCAGGGGAGGCCGCGCTTGCCTTGGGGCCGAGGCGTACAAGAGGTAGTTGAAGAAATGGCTAACGCTGGCCGCTCGTTGTCCGCTCAGACCCGGAAGACGCGCATCGCCTCATCGCCGCGAAGGACCAATCGACCTGGTTCGTCAACCAGAGGGAGGAGCAATCGGCATACGCGGCGGCGCGGTGGCCCACATGAGATGCTCGTCTTCTTGCGTCAGCCCATATGCCCGATTCACTAGGCAAGAGAGTTCATTCTCCAGACGTGACACTTCGGCAAGTCGTGCGGCTACCGGCGCGACCGTTTCAGCGTACTCAGCGCGTATCGCAGCCACCGCCGCCGCCGAGAGATTACGGCGGCGCGCGGGTAACGCGGCGCGCAAGGCCTGAGCGAAAGCATCGACGGACAATGCGAACGGGTCAGTCAATATCCCAGGCGGCCTAGTCATTTCCCAGGTAATGGTCAACCAATCCCGCAGGGCGCGCTGCGCCGCGTGTTTCCCTCTGGCAGTATTCTCCAGGATTTCGACGTGGCTCTCAGCAATGAGGAGAGAACGCTCATCGCCGCGCGCGATCGGAAATCGTTCCATAAAGGTGCTGAAATAACGGAGTGCCTCGTCCTTGCCGTGTTGCGCACCTCTCCAAGCAAACCACCAACCGAGCGGAGAATTCAAACAGGCAACAATCCAGGTATCGCCAGTCGGAAGAAAATAGGTTGTATTGGAACTCAAAGCACCTGACCGGTCTCGACAAAACTGGGCGGACCACGTGATGTCAGAGTAACATATTTTTGGCTGAGCAAACGCGGAATAATAGGCGCAAGATCGAAGTTCCCACCAGAAATGTCCCTGATCTTCCCGCTGAATGAGCCGCTAGCGCCATGGGCGAAAGTGATCATATATGGCAGGGAATGTTTCGCGAAATTTCTCCTCCGCTGGCTGGGCTGGCAAGCCTGTCCATGGCCAGCGATGATCGCCGCTGCTCTGCAAGAGAAGCAGCCACAGGCCAGCCCAATCCGCGGACCACCGGTCTGTGTCCTGGCCCCGTAACAACGGCTTCAATAGTTCCGCACTACGCAGATCGTGCGACACCAATCGCTTGTGCGTCGGCGCATCAACGAAGTAGGCTTCATTCAGGCCAGTCTTCACGCCGTACAAGGGTGCCACGCCCCCATAGTCAGCCAATGGCGTGCCCGCATCGCGAAGCCGTTGCAGCAGTGCCCGCACCTCCAGCGGTTCCAGCACCCAAGCGCCACGCCCCAGCTCAATCCGGGGCAGCGGAAACGCTGCCCCGGCGACCTGCGTTCCAAGCGTTTCCATTCTTACCAGGTCGCGGGGTACGACGGTGATTTGAACCTGTTCAGGTGCGTCCTGATCCGGTCTCGGTCGCCGTGCGCACACCACTGAGGGGAACACGTCTGTTCCCGGAAAGAACGTGCGCGCATGGCCGAAATCGATGACGCTAACCAGCCATGCACGCTCAACCAGCAACTCGCGCAATTCCTCGGCCTAGCCCGCCTTCAACCATTTGTTCGTTACCGTAAACGCGAAGCGTCCGCCCGGGCGCAAGAGCCGTAAGGCCTGCTCGAAGAAATACACATACAAATCCGCCGTGCCGTCATAGGCGGCATAACGCGCCTTCAATGCACGTTTGATCGGAATGAGTTGCTCCTGCCGCACGTAGGGCGGGTTGCCGATCACCGCATCGAAGCCGCCGCGTGGCGTGGGGCCGGTCCAGGTATCCCAAACACCTGGATACGCCGGCTGCCAATGCAGGAACCGCCGTTGAGCGGCCATTTTTCGCGCCAGCAGCAGCAGCGGGTTTAGCGCCGCCGCGTCCTTGCCGCGCGCCGCCCTGCCCGCCGCCAGGTCAACCGGATCGCCACATGCGCCATCCAGCCACGCGTTGATCAGACGCTCGCGTTCCCGCTTCTTTTCTTTGCCAGCTTCGACCGACAGCCAGTCGAGCGCATACCAACAGTCAAGAAAAGCGCGCAGCGGAGCGGTCGCGCTTTCCATTTCCGCGAACAGGCTGGCGCTCTCGCGAACCTCGGCGATGTCGGCATCCGCGAGGTCCTCGATCCGGCCCATCGCCTGAGCCGAGGCTCGCGCTTCCTGGATCGAGTGCGCCAAGCCGATGCCACCGCGTTGGGCACGCCCGCTGCCGCTGGTTACGGCGTCCAGGTCCGCGACCCAGGCGCCGAAGAGGCTGTCGCCGTCGCGCAGGTGGTGATTCAGAAATGATAGGGGTGCGCCAACCGTGAAGCTGTGCAGCCACAACGACAGCTTCGCCAGTTCCACCGCGAGCTGATTGAGGTCCACGCCGTAGATGACCCGCTTCAATACCAGGCGGCGAACAATGTGGCGGTCCTCCAATTGCTCGCCGCGCAACGGCCAACCATGCAACGCCGCGGCTGCCTCGATCCGGGCGCGTTCCTCGGCGATACGATCGGTCAGTGGGGAGCGATACCCGTATGCGGCAGCCTCGTCCGCTGCCTCCACCGTGGCACTCAGCGTTTGATCGGCGAGCCAGTCCACCAGCGAAACGAGAAAATGCCCTGAGCCCATGGCGGGGTCACAAATCTTCAGTGCGAGAAACGCCTCGGCCGGGTCAAAACGGCGGAGGTCGGCGCACTTGTCGCCGGCCGATCGGCGATCCTGCTTCACGCGTGCGACCGCCTCAGTGAATGCGGTACGCCTTTCCACCAATAGCGGCGCCACCGCCTCGTGCGTCACCAGCCGCACCAACTCCTCGGGCGTGTAGTAGGCGCCGATGTCGTGGCGCAGCGCATCGTCGTGGACCGGCGCTACACCACCGTCACGCACTTCCACGCGGCGTTCCAACAGCCCCTCGTAGATTGCGCCAAGTTGTTGCACTGAAAGGTCGCGATAATTGACCCAGCGCGGCTCCTCGCCGCCCTTGCGGATCACCGACAACCGATCGAGCACCTGGGCGAAAGCGGCATCAGGCAGCGCAACTCGGGCTAGCAGCGGCGCGCTCTGCGCCTCGAACAAGCCGCCGTTATAGGGCGGCATGCCCATGGCGTCGTTGCCGCCCGCCACGGCTCGAAACAAAAGGTTCAGCCCGCGCCAGAACGTGGTTGCCGTGGCGGAAATTTGGCGGTCAAGTGCGATCGCATCAGCCACCTGATGCCGCATGGTGGTGATCGCAACGGGCCGGTAACCGTCGTGCGTCACCGGCAGCAGGTCGCGGTCTTCGGCGTAGAGCAGGAATAAGAGGCGATACAGAAGGATCAACGCGGCATCGCGCACGGCATTCGGCCAGCCGGTATCCGCCGGGCGGGGCTCGGGGTCGGCCGCCGAGAGGGCCGCGAGCAGCGCGGGAAACACCTCGTCGAACACCGCGCCGGCCAGATCGGCGGTGACCTGCTCACGCCAGGCCTGCGCCTGATCCAGTGCTGTCTGGAAGAAGGTGCGGCCGTCCGGGCCAGGCACGAAACTGTCCCGCTGAAACAGCAGAATGAACGTCGCGAGTGCTGACTCCCCGCCCGGTTCCAACAATGCCAGCAGATCAGCTTCCAGAAACTGCTCGGCCTTGGAACCCGCACCTTGGTAATACAGGCGCCAGAGGCGGCCGTTGGTCAGCAGCGCCCAGTGGACCCCGCCATGCGAGAGTTCCTCGGCCAACCGCAGGTAGCGCAACGCCTGGGAGGCGGGCGTACGTCCGCTGGCATCGGTTGCCCGATCGAGGTTGAGTTCCCAGCGCTTGCTCTCGTGCACGATCGTGGCATGACGGAAACGATCTGGCCGCCGCCGCGTCGCCATGGCCTGGCGCAGAGCCGCCCCCTCGGCGAAGAGCAGGGCATCAGGGATATCCTCCCGGCGGTCGGTTCCTTGCTGCGGCAGCAGGTCCCAACCAAGCAATCGCAGGACGGGGAAGATCAACCGCTCCTCGGTGACCGCTTCATTGGGTTCGGAAGCTTCATGGAATTCAACCATGCGCCTCCGAACTTCGATCGCGAAGGTTTCGGTTCCGGCTTGCCGCAGGGCGTTCCAGGCCTGCGTGGTCCGGATACCGGTGTCAAGGAAGTATCGGCTGAACAGCCCGCCGCCGAGCATCCGGTTTCCCCTGTTATCGCGAGATCGGCAATCTGGCGGGTCCTGTTGGGGTTTCGGAAGAGGGATGCCGCTCGCGCTTTGTGAGCGGCCGTCATTTCGCCATAACCAGCATCACACGGCCTACTTTCCGTCTACCCCCCGATCTTCCTTGGCCGCCTGCCTCGCCGCCCATTCGCCCGCGCCACCTCATCGGCTCGCCTGATGTCCTCGTCGGTCAGCGCCATGGATCGACCCTATCCGACCCGGTCCGCCGTCGCGCCAACCAGCGGCCCAGGGGGCGGGCCGGCGTAGCCCGTCGCCTGGTCGGCGATGGCGAAGGTTTCGAAATAGGTGACCCGCGGCTCGCAGCCGTAGCGCGCGCGGATCCCCTCCAGCCACGGCCCGTTATAGAACGCCTGCGCCGCCGCCAGGCTCTCCCAGATATACGAGCCGCCCGCCACGCCGCCGTTCACGTCGTGGATGAACTGCTTGCGGATGAAACCAGGCACGCCGAGAAAATCCGGGGCGATCTTCAGGAAATGTTGGCGGCAGGCCTCGCGGTCGATATGCGCCGGCAGGTCGTACAGAACGAGTGCGGTGATCATCCAAATGCCATCCCCTTTTGGTCATCCCCCTTGCGGCCCGCGCACCAGCCCGCCCGGCAGTGCCCCCGTCGCCACACCGTTGCGATAGGTGACCTGACCCGCCTTCACCGTCGCCACATAGCCGCGCGCCTTCTGCATCAGCCGGCGGCCGCCGGCGGGCAGGTCGACGACCATCTCCGGCCGCTCCAGCGCCAGGTTGGGGAAATCGATCACGTTGATGTCCGCCTTCATCCCCGGCGCCAGCACGCCGCGGTCGAGCAGCCCGGCGAAGCGCGCCGGCTCCCGCGTTTGCCGCCGCACGAGGTCGGGGATCGACATCCGCCCGTCCTCGACGTCGCGCCCCCAGTAGCTGAACAGGAAGGTCGGGAACGACGCGTCCGAAATGAACGCCACATGCGCGCCGCCGTCGCTCAGGCCCGGAATCACGTGCTGCTGGGCGTAGATCGTCTTCACGGCTTCCAGGTCGTAGTTCGTGTACTGGACCAGGGCGGTGAAGATGAAGCCTTTGCCGTCATCGTCGATCAGCATGTCGTAGGCGACTTCCTGCTCCGTACGGCCCTCGCGCGCCGCGATCGAGGTGATCGATTGTTCTTTCGACGGCGTATAGTTCAGCGGATTGGTGAAGCGGAACATCCGCTTGTAGCTGACACGGTTCAGTAGCGACCAGGTGTTGAACTCCTGGGGGTCGTCGGCCAGGATTTTTTGCCGAATCTCCGGATCGCGCATCGCGGCGACGCGCTGCTCCAGCGGCAAATGCGCGATCGAGCGATAGGTCCGCGTGCCGGCGAACGGATTTTGCGAACCGGTCAGGCCCAGCAGCGCGCCGATCGGCCGCGGCGGCGACACACAACGGATCGGCAGGCCATCGGCGGCGGCCTGGGTCGACAGCGCCAACAGGTCCTTCCACGCCTCGGTCCGGTCGTGGCGTTGCGTCAGCGAGAACACCAGCGGCCGGCCGCTGGCCTCCATGATCCGCCGCACCATGGCGAACTCGGTGGCGGGATCGGGGGTGTTCCAGTCCGAGGTCAGCTCGATGAAGCCGGACCCCGCGTCCTTCAGCCCCATCGCGATCCCCATCAGCTCGCTCTCCTGCGCCCGCAGGCCGGGGTGCGGGTCGCCGGCGAGGGTCTTGTGCGCGAGCGTGCGCGAGGTGGAGAAGCCGAACGCACCGGCGCGCACCGCCTCGGCGGTGATCTCGCGCATGCGGGCGATGTCTTCCTGGTTGGCGTCCTCCAGCGCCATGGCGCGGTCGCCCATGACATAGACCCGCATCGGCGCGTGCGGTAGCAGGGCGCAGAAGTCGATGTCGTGTTTGCGGCGTTCCAGCGCGGTCAGATATTCGGCGAAGCTTTCCCAGGTCCAGTCGAGGCCTTCGTTCAGGCAGGCGCCTGGCAGGTCCTCCACGCCCTCCATCAGGGCGACCACCCGGTCCTGGGTATCCTTGCGCACCGGGGCGAAGCCGACGCCGCAATTGCCCATGACGACGGTGGTCACGCCGTGCCAGGACGAGGGCGCGAGGTGCGAATCCCACATCGCCTGGCCGTCGTAGTGGGTGTGGATGTCGACGAAGCCGGGTGTGACCGACAGGCCGCGCGCGTCGACCTCGTCGGTGCCGGAGCCGGCGATGCTGCCGCCCACTGGGCCGATCGCGGCGATCTTGCCGTCCTTGACGGCGATGTCGGCGATATAGGGAGTGCCGCCGTTACCGTCCATGACGGTTCCGCCGCGGATGACGACATCGAATTCGTTGGACATGGACTCTTCCTTCGGGGTGGATTTCCCGCACTTTCCGCCGATTGGCCGGGATCGGCAAGTGTCGCGGACCGGGCGGGCGGCTGAGGTGATGCGAACCGCGCGCTGGACGCGATCACGGCTTGTATGCCTGGATGCGCGCGCCGGAGAGAGTGTTGGAGCGCCATGCTGACGAGTGTCGAGTTGTTCGCGGGGGCGGGGGGGCTCGGCATGGGCCTGACGCTGGCGGGGTTCCGGCACCGCGCGGTGGTCGAGTGGAATCAATGGGCCTGCGATACGATCCGGCGCAATCAGTCGCTGGCCCACCCGCTCGTCGCTGGTTGGACACTATATCAAGGGGACGTGCGCGGGATCGATTATGCTTCGATCCAGGGTCCGATCGATGTCGTCGCGGGCGGGCCGCCCTGTCAGCCATTCTCGATGGGCGGCAAGCACAAAGCGTATGCCGACGCGCGCGACATGTTTCCGGCGATGGCCGACGCGGTCCGGCGGCTGCGGCCGCGTGCCTTTATCGTCGAGAACGTCAAGGGCCTGACCCGTCCCGCGTTCGCGGATTATTTCGTATACGTCCTGGCGCGGCTGGAGTTTCCTGAGATCGTTCGCGCCGATGGCGAGGCCTGGACCGATCATGCGCGCCGTCTGCTGCGGCATAAGGCGTCGGGGCGCCGCACCGGTCTCGGCTACGCGGTTTCATTCCGGTTGTTAAATGCCGCTGATTACGGCGTGCCGCAGAAGCGGGAGCGGGTGTTCATTGTTGGTTTCCGAACCGATCTGAGCATGAACTGGTCCTTCCCGGAGCCAACCCATTCGCGTGAGGCTTTGTTCGTGGATCAGTGGCGGAGTGGAGACTACTGGGAAAGGCATCGTGTCCCGCAGTCCCTACGAGGCCCCGCGCCAGGCGCCATTCCGGGTTCGCGAACCGAGGGAGTTTTCGGAGGCAGCAGGCCATGGCGCACAGTGCGCGATGCGCTTGATGGATTGCCCGATCCGGAGTTCGCACCAGCGGCGGCGCGCCAGATCCAAAACCACGCGTTTCAACCCGGCGCGAGATTTTATCCCGGCCACACCGGAAGCCCACTCGACCTCCCGGCCAAGACTCTCAAGGCGGGTGATCATGGTGTGCCTGGCGGCGAAAATGCGCTGGTCCGATTGGATGGGACCGGCCGGTACTTCACGGTTCGCGAATCGGCGCGGCTGCAAACCTTTCCGGACTCCTATCTTGTCGATGGCAGTTGGTCCGAGGCGATGCGCCAGCTTGGCAACGCGGTCCCCGTGGCGCTGGCGCATGTGGTGGGCGGGAGCGTCGCCCGGACGTTAATCGCACATGGCGCGGCGAGACAAAGCAGGACGGCGGCGCTCGTTTGACCGGAATGTTCCGATATTGTTCTGACCAGTCATCGGGTTAACGAGTTGGCGGCTGGTCGCATCGGCCCCTGGGCTGTATTCCAGTACCAGCATCGCGCGCGGTGCCCGTGTTGGCACTAGATCCAGATCAAAGCCCCTTTCTGCCGGTTGACGGCTAATTCGGGTCTGCTTCCCTTTCCATGACGGCCGGCCGCGCCAGTGCTACGTTGCGCGCGCTGGCCCCCGAACCACGGAGTGCGACCAATGACCATCGCCGTCACGCTGCTGATGTCCTCGGGCGAGCCCGACCCCACCTGGACCCTGACGCCGGACCAGGAACAGGAGTTCCTCGACCGGCTCGCCGCCTCTCCGGTGCCCGCCGTCTCCGTCGGCCCGCCTGGGCGCCGCGCCGGCTATGCCGGGATCATGGCGCGCGACGGCGCCGGCGAACGCTGGGTGGTCTATCGCGGCTGGATCCGCGGCGGGCTCAATTCGCACGTGGACGACAAACGCGTTCTGGAGCAATGGCTGCTGGACACCGGACGTGCCGCCGTCGCGCCGAAGCTGCTGGCCGAGCTGACACGGCAAATCACCCCACCCACCTGACCTCCAAACAGGATGACCGCCACGATGCGACGACGCACATTCCTCACGGCTTCGGCCGCCTCGCTGGCTGCCCCGCACGTTGCCCGGTCGCAGGACAGCCGGGTGCTGAAATTCATTCCGCAATCCGACGCGACCGTGCTCGATCCGATCTGGACCACGGCCTATGTCACCCGCAACCACGGCTACATGATTTTCGACACGCTGTTCGGCACCGACGGCGCGTTCAAGGCGAGCCCGCAGATGGCCGCCGGCATGACCGCGGACAACGACGGCAAGCTGGTGCGGATCACCCTGCGCGATGGATTGAAATTCCACGACGGCACCCCGGTGCTCGCCCGCGACTGTGTCGCCAGCATTCAGCGCTGGTCGAAACGCGACACATTTGGTGGGACCCTGATGGCGGTCACCGATGAACTCACGGCGGCCGACGACAAAACCATCCAGTTCCGCCTGAAACGTCCGTTCCCGCTGCTGCCCGACGCACTGGGCAAATCCCCCACCAATTTCCCCGCCATGATGCCCGAGCGGCTGGCGCGAACCGACGCGTTCACTCAGGTCGCCGAAATGGTCGGCAGCGGGCCGTATCGCTTCAACGCGAAGGAGCGCGTGGTCGGCTCGCTGCTGGTGTATGAGCGGTTCGCCGATTACGTGCCGCGCGCCGACGGCGTCCCCGACTGGACGGCCGGTCCGAAAGTCGTGCATTTCGACCGGGTCGAGTGGCACGTCATTCCCGACGCCAGTACCGCGCTGGCCGCGCTGCAAAAGGGCGAGGTCGACTGGTGGGAAAATCCGACCAACGACATGCTGCCGATCCTGCGCAAGACCGCTGGCATCCAGGCGGTGATCCAGGATCCGACCGGATTGATGGGCTGCATGCGGCTCAATCATCTGACCGCGCCGTTCAATAACCCGGCGATCCGCCGCGCCCTGCTGAAAGCCATCGACCAGCGCGATTTCTGCATCGCCAGCAGCGGCGTCGACCCTTCCATGTGGCATGTGCCGACCGGCCTGTTCTATCCCGCCGGCCCCTACGCGAGCGACGCCGGACTGGAGGTGTTCGCCGGCAAGCGCGACTACGACGCGGTGCGCGAGGAAATCGCCGCCGCCGGCTACAAGGGCGAGAAGACGGTGATCCTGGCGCCCACCGATTTCCCGCTGCTGAAGGCGATGGCGGATGTTTGCGCCGACCTGTTCCAGAAGATCGGGCTCAACGTCGACTACCAGGCGATGGACTGGGGCACCGTGGTGCAACGGCGCACCAAGAAAGATCCCATCGAACAAGGCGGCTGGAGCGTGTTCAACACGTTCTGGAGCGGGTTGGACCAACTCAATCCGGTGGGCCACGTGTTCTTGCGCGGGATAGGAGACGCCGCCGGCGCCGCGCCCGGCTGGCCCTCCAGCCCGCGCATCGAGGAACTCCGGCAGCAATGGTTGGACGCTCCCGACATGGCGGCGCAGCAAGCGTTGGCGCGCGACCTGCAGCTACAGGCGTTCATCGACGTGCCCTATGTGCCGTTGGGCCAGGTGCTGGACGCCACCGCCTATCGCTCCAACCTGACCGGTGTGCTGAACGGGTTCGTGCTGTTCTGGAATGTGAAGAAGACCTGAGCGGCGTTCACGGCTGGTTGGCCGAAACGGTCACGCCAAGCAGGATGGCCGCCGCGGCGGGCGCCGTGGCCAAACTCTGCAGCGTCATGACCGGGACCGGAACCGGCGGCGAAAGCTCGATCGTCAGCGACCGCGGCGATGCGATGAAATCGCCGGCCGCCTGCGCCGCCGCCGCCATCGCCGGGTTGCCGCCACCGTCCGCGACGCTTTGCCGCCGCACCAGATCTTCGATCTGCCGCCGGTAGGTGGCGGGGGCGGTCCCGGTCCGCGCCGCGCCGGCGCGCAGCAGCCGATCCACCAGGGACGCGTCCTCGAACCGCAGCGTCGCATGCGCCAGCCGTGCCTGAGCCAAAGCGCCGGTGCCGGCGGCCACGTTGGTCAGATCCGCCGAGAGGGTGAGCGTGCCAAGCTCGTTGACCTTGAGCACCGTGTCATGAAGCGCCGCGCGCTGCCGCGCGACATCCCAGTCATAGGAGAGGGCGAAGCTCGTCGTGATCGTGTCGAGGTCAAGCTTCTCGAAGGCATCTCGCGCCTGAGGATTGGTCAGTTGCGATTCCGAAACGCTGACGTCGTTCCACGCGAGTTCGCCGGCGACCGGCATGCCCTCGGTGAAGGCGATGGGCCCGATCGAAACGCCGCCGATATGCAGTGTGGGCTGCCCCGGCGGCTGCGCGGTGATGCCGTGATACTCGATCCGGCCGATCCGGATCCCATCCAGCAACGCGGGAGACAGCGCCTCGCCGTTGACGAGGCGGACCAGGGGGGCGCGAAAATCGGTCGCGCCGATGGCGACGCGATCGATGGAAACCGCGCCTGGCAGAGTGCCGCGGACGGTGATGCCCTCGCCGGTCCCGCCGCGCAGTACCCCGCGATCGAACGCCTCGCCGGTCATCTTGTGGATGTCATATTCGATGTCGATTCCGGGGAGCGTTTCCGTGGCCTTCGCGGCCCCGGCTTCATAACCGTCATAGGCGACCCCGAGCATCGCCGCGGCTTCGGCCCGTAAGATCGGCCGTAGGTCGTCAAGCCGCGGCGGTTGGGACCTTGGCGCCAGCGACGCCTGGATGTCCTGCCACGACGGCATGCCATCATGCAGCAGCGCCCACGGATAGACGCGCAACGCAGTGATCCGGATGGACTCCTCGGTCAGGTTGAGCACGGCGGAGCGGACGGTCACGCCCTTCATCGTCACGGAGTCCGCGACCGGAAGCACCGTATCCTGGGTGGACGAGGCCGGGTTCGCGGCGGCGCTCGCCCAGTCGAAAGGGAAACTCAGGCTGGGATGGTCCGTTTCAAGGGATGCGACCGTGATGTCGAACGGTTGGGGCGGATTGCCGGGGATTTCGCCGTGCAGGGTCAATCCGGTCACCACGGCCCGGCGCGACAGGACCGCGTAACGCGCGTCCTGGTAGGTGGCGGTCGTGCCGGGCGGCAAGGTCGCCAGCGCCTGATCGAGGCCGGCGTGAAACCGCCGCTGCGAGTACAGATCGAATCCGTAATAACCGCCGGCGGCCAGGGCCAGGATGACAACCGCTCCGGCCACGAGGGGTGTGCGCATCGACAAGGTTCCGTCGCGGTGATGGGCTGACCACCCTGCCTTGGGTCTGCCGGCAAGGCAAGGACGCGACACCGGCTGCCGGAGTGCCGGTGCCGGATGGGCGAAGCGGACCGCGCGCGTTCCGCTGGCGGGCCACCTGTCGCGGCGATTGCCCGCCAGACCACCCTGAGCGGCGTATTGGCGATGCGCGGGTTCGGCCGCGAACTCCGGGCGGACCGCGCCGTCACGGATAGCGGCCGCGCTCCAGGATCTCCAGTGTGTACTCCCGGTAGGTCATCCCCACCGCCTCGGCGCGCGCGAGCCGCCGCAACGCGATTTCCCGGGGCGGGGTCTGCCATGCGGCCTTGTGCGCCCGCCGCCAGCAATACCGGCGCCAGCCCTCGTTCGGGTCGTCGGGTTCGAGCGGCGGGCCACCGTTATGCCCAGGCGGCATCAGTCGGGGGCGGGTCCGGCCAGCATCTTCTGCATGAACAGCAAATCCAGCCAGCGGCCGAACTTTCGCCCGACCTCGCGCAACACGCCCGCTTCCTCGAAGCCGGCCCATTTGTGCAGCGCGACAGAGGCCGTGTTGCCCGCCTCGATCCCGCCGACCATGACGTGGAAGCCGCGGCCTTCGGCATGCGCGAGCAGCGCCGTCAGCAACGCCCGGCCCACGCCGCGGCCTTGCGCCTCCGGATGCACGTAAACCGAGTGTTCGACGGTGTGCCGGTAGCCCTCCCACGGGCGAAAGTCGCCATAGGAGGCGAAACCGAGGACATCGCCGTTTTGCTCCGCCACCAGCACCGGAAAGCCGCGGCCCGTCCTTTCCTCCAGCCACGCGCGGCGGGCCGGGAGCGTGGTGGGCGCCAGGGTCCAGACAGCGGTGGTGTGAAGGATCGCCTGGTTGGTGATCTCCAGAATGCGCGGCAGGTCGGCTTCGGCCGCGTCGCGGATGGTGGCTACGCCAAGGGGTATGCCAGAGGGCATTCCAGGGGCAATTCCAGGGGGCATGGCAGGGGGCATGGCAGGCTCCATCGCTTGCGGCACGGCATGATTCCACTATAATGTCCTTATGTCCACCATACTGGAAATTCCCGATACCGAGGCGATCCTGGCCAACCGGCTCCGCGTGGAGCGGGAAACTCGCGGCTGGACCCTGGCCGACCTCGCCGCCCGCTCGGGGGTCAGCCGCGCCATGCTCAGCAAGATCGAGCGCCGGGAGGCCAGTCCGACCGCCGCCTTGCTCGGCCGTCTGTCCGCCGCCTTTGGGCTGACGCTCTCGCAACTGTTCGCCCAGACCGAGGAGCAGCACCTTGGCCAGGTGATGCGCGCCGATCAACAGCCGGCCTGGCGGGATCCGGCAACCGGCTTCCTGCGCCGCTCGCTCAGCCCGCCCGGCCCAGTACCGTTGGAACTGGTCTGGGGCGAACTGCCGCCCGGGGCCGAGATCGCCTATCCCGCCGCGTCGCTGGCGTTCATCGCGGACCAGCAACTGGTGGTGATCGGCGGCGAGCTGACCATCGTACTCGGCGGCACGATCCACGCGCTGGCCCAGGGCGATTGCCTGCGGTTCGGCCCGCCGAGAGATGTCACGTTCCGCAACCCGGGGGCGGCGCGCTGCCGGTATGTCATCGCGGTGCTGCGGGCCGGGGAAAGCCCAGGGGCGCGGAGGTGATCGGCCGGGTTCATCCGGCGGTGCCGCGCCCCGGGCACACCCGCCGGAGCGGGCTTCCCCGGCCCATCGGATTGCGGTAAGGCCACGGCAGGAAAGTCCACCTTGAGGCCGCCCGAAGCAAACGAGGCCGCCCTGGCACGGGGAGTGCGCGATGTTAAAATCAGGGAAAATCTCACGCCGGAACGCCGTCAAACTGGGCGCCGCCGCCGCCGCGCTGCCGCTGGTGCATATTCGTACCGCGGGGGCCGCGGGAAAACTCAATATCGGGTTCTGGGACCATTGGGTGCCCGGCGCCAACGACGTCATGCAGAAGCAGGTCGATGCCTGGGCCGCGACGAACAAGGTCGAGGTCACCGCCGACTTCATCACCAGTTCGGGCGGCAAGTTGCAGTTGACTCCAGCGGCCGAGACGCAGGCCAAGGCCGGCCACGACGTGATGACGTTCTTTACCTGGGACGTGCAGAACTACGCCGACAAAATGGAGCCGGTCGACGACGTGATGAAGCGGCTCACGGATGCCAATGGCGCGGCGAACGACGTCGCCACCTACCTCGCCAAGGTAAAGGGGCATTGGGCCGCGGTGCCGACCAGCAGCGGCACGCAGACCAAGCCGCCATGCGCGCGCATCAGTTGGTTCAAGAAGAACGGCCTGGATGTGCGGGCGATGTATCCGGCAAGGGAGGAAAAGAACGCGCTGCAGGACGGCTGGACCTGGGACGCGCTCCTCAAATTCGCGGAACTCGCCGCCAAGGACAACATGACCTTCGCGTGCGGCATGGGCAGCGGATTGAACACCGACGCGACCGATACCCATGGCGCGCTGTTCCAGGCCTTTGGCGCGACGCTGATCGACGCCGAGGGCAAGTCGCAGCTCAAATCCGACGCGATGCATCAGGTGCTGGAGTTCGCCCAGAAGCTGGTGAAGTTCTATCCGGCGGATGCCGTCAGCTATGACGACGCCTCCAACAACCGCGCTTTGATTTCCGGCAAAACGGCGCTCATCTTCAACCCGCCCTCCGCCTGGGCCGTCGCCAAACGGGATGCGCCCGACGTCGCGGCGGATTGCTGGACCTTCCCGGCGCCGGCTGGCCCCAAAGGCCGCTTCCTGCCGTCGCTGAGCTTCTTCTGGGGCGTGTATGACTTCAGCCCGAACAAGACCGCCGGCAAGGAACTCATCGAATTCCTGATGCGGCGGGACAACGTCGAGGCGCGCTGTATCGCCAGCGTGGGCTACGACCTGCCGCCCTATGCCAAACTGACCGACTTCAAGATCTGGGAACAGGTCGAACCGCCGAAAGGCACCGTCTTCAACTACCCGTTGCGCCCATCGAGCGGACAGAAGCCGTCGTTGGCCGCGTCCGAAGCGGCGCCGGAGATCGCGGTGCAGATCTACAACCGCGCGATTCACAACCAGATGCTCGCCCGCCTGCGCGACGGCCAGACCATCCCGCGGGTCATCGCCTGGGCGCAGGACGAGCTGGAAGGTTTTGTACGATAATATTGAGGGCCGGTCCGTCCCGTCAAAGTTCAGAGCATGACGGTACTGGGCCGGCGCGTGAAGTCTGTTGCACCGCGGCGCGCCGGCCGTTAGCGTCGGGGTGATAGTATTATTTGTCGCGAGGCGCTTGCGGTCGCCGCGGTTGACGGGCAAAAGGATCGGTGCGCCCGGTTTTCCGGGGGGACGATCACGGCCCGCGCATGGCGCTTATGACGGCGGATTAATCCGCCGCGACAGGGCGGTTTTTTAGCCGCGTGGGAGGGCGTTGGGCCCGGTCCTCGCTCGCGGCAACGCCGTATGCCGGGAAAGGGCAGCGGTATGGAGGGACGTATGGCGGACGGCACGAGCGTACCGGTTGGTGTGATGGCTTCAGCACCTCGCGTGGTGACGCGGCCCAGTTCGATGAAATTACTCGCCCGGCGCAAGTCGAGCGTGGCGTTTCTGCTGTGCTTGCCGTTGATCCTGCTGGTCTGCGGGTTCGTGATCTACCCGGCGTTCTACGCGCTGTTCCTGAGCATGCTGAACAAGAAGATGACGGCCTTCGTCGGGCTCGGCAATTTCGCGTTCCTGCTGAAGCGCCATACTTTCCAATTGGTCATTTTCCAGAGCTGCCTGTTCGCGGTCACCGCCGTGGTGTTCAAGGCGCTGCTCGGGTTCATCCTGGCCCATCTGATGCACAACATCCCAGGCAAGAACCAGCGCATCTGGCGCGGTCTGCTGCTGGTGCCGTGGGTGATTCCGCTGGCGTTGTCGACGCTGACCTGGTGGTGGATGTTCGACCCGTCCTATTCGGCGTTCAACTGGATCCTGAACCAGTTCGGCCTTGATAACGTACCGTGGCTCGGGGTCGGCTGGATCGCGCGCGCCTGCACCATCACGGTCAATGTCTGGTTCGGCACGCCGTTCTTCATGATCATGTATCTCGCGGCGCTGAAATCGGTGCCCGAGCAACTGTATGAGGCGGCCTCGATCGATGGCGCGGGGGCACGGCAGAAGCTGTTCTTCGTGACGCTGCCGATGATGCGCAACATCATCGCGATCACCGTGCTGTTCAGCCTGATCGTTACGTTCGCCGACTTCGACATCGTCCGCATTCTGACCGCCGGCGGACCGCAGGACATGACCCATGTGTTCGCGACCTACGCGTTCCAGGTGGGCATCCAGTCGGGCGACATTCCGTTGGGCGCGGCGGATAGTCTGTTCATGTTCCCCATCCTCGCGTTCGCGGCGTTCTTCGTCCTGCGCGGCGTGACCCAGCGTACCAAGGATATCGCCGCATGAGCGCCCAAATGGAAAAACCCAGGGGATCAGGGATCGGGCCGGCCGTCGCGGGCCTGGCTCCCGCGTCCGCGGGCGGGGGAGCGGTGGTGTCCGGGCGTGCGACGGCCGCCGCGGTGGGAACGCCCGCGTCACGGGCGGCTACCCACCGCACCAGCCTGCATCGCCAGAGGCAATGGGCGTTATGGGGCAGCTACGCCGCGCTGGCGGTGTTCGTGGTGATGTTCCTGATGCCGCCGTTCTACACGTTGGTGACCAGTCTGAAGTCGTCGGCGGAAATCTCGGCGCAGACCGGCAGCCCGTGGCTGGTGCGTCATCCGACGCTGGAGAATTTCTGGTACCTGATCACGTATCCGAACTTTCAGACCTACTATCTGAATTCGGTGATGATCACGATCCTGACCGTCGCGGTCTCGATGGTCATTTCGGTGCTGGCGGCGTTCAGCCTGTCGCGCATGGGGTTCTGGGGCAGCAACATTCTGTCGACCGGCGTGTTCCTGACCTATCTGATTCCGCCGTCGCTGCTGTTCATTCCGCTGTTCCAGATCGTCGGCAAGATGGGGCTGATCAACAGCGTGTGGTGTCTGGTCCTGCTGTATCCGACACTGGCGGTGCCGTTCTGCACCTGGATCATGATCGGTTACTTCAGTTCCATTCCGAAAGAACTGGATGAGGCCGCGTTGATCGACGGCGCGAGCTATATCCAGATCCTGCTGAAGATCTTCATCCCGGTCGCGATGCCCGGGATCATCGCCGCGACGATCTTCGCCTTTACCGTCGCCTGGGGCGCGTTCCTGTATCCGTTGGCCTATCTCTACACGTCGAACCAGATGGTGCTGACGGTTGGCATCATCTCCGACCTGATTCGCGGCGACGTGTTCCAGTGGGGCAAGATCATGGCCGCGTGTTTGCTGGCCTCGTTGCCGCCGATCATCATTTACGCGTTCCTGATGGACTACTACGTCGCCGGTTTGACCGCCGGCGCGACGAAAGGCTGATCCACATAACCTGCTTCTGGGCACCCGCCCAGGGGGTCTTGACCGAGGAAACGAACCAAAATGGCTGAAGTCTCGTGCCGTAGAATCGTCAAGGAGTATGACGGCGGCGTACAAGCGGTGAAAGGCATCGACCTCGACATCGCCGACGAGGAGTTCGTCGTGCTGGTCGGCCCCTCGGGCTGTGGCAAGTCGACGACTCTGCGGATGATCGCCGGGCTTGAGGAGATCACCGGTGGCGAAATCCTGATCGCCGGAGAGGTCGTCAACGACGTTCCCCCGCGCGACCGCGACATCGCGATGGTGTTCCAGAACTACGCGCTCTACCCGCACATGAGCGTGTTCGACAACATGGCGTTCGGGCTGAAACTGCGGAAGTTTCCCAAGGACGAAATCAAGCGCCGGGTCGATGAGGCCGCGCGTATCCTCGACATTGGGACGCTGCTGGATCGCAAGCCGCGCGCTTTGTCGGGCGGTCAGCGCCAGCGGGTCGCCATGGGCCGCGCCATCGTGCGTAACCCCAAAGTCTTCCTTTTCGACGAGCCGCTGTCCAACCTGGACGCCAAGCTGCGCGTGCAGATGCGTACCGAGATCAAGAAGGTGCATCAGACGGTGAAGACCACCACCGTTTACGTCACCCACGACCAGGTCGAGGCGATGACGCTCGCCGATCGCGTGGTGGTGATGAACGCCGGTAACATCGAGCAGGTTGGGACGCCGCAGGAACTTTACCACAATCCGGCGACTCGCTTCGTGGCGGGTTTCATCGGGTCCCCGGCGATGAACTTCATGCCGTGCCGGATCGTGGAGAGCAGCGGCGGCGGGATCGCGGTGCATGTCAACGAGCAGATCCTGTTGCCGGTGCCGCCGGGCCGCGTGGAGCGCTACCGGCCGTACATGGGCAAACCGATGGTGTTCGGTATGCGGCCGGAACATCTGTTCGAATACCACGAGCAGGGCAAGCCGGGCTGGGAGCGGGTCGATCTTAAGGTGGATGTGGTCGAGCCCATGGGCATGGAAACCATGGTGCACTTCTTCCTCGGCGGTGACCCGATCTGCGCCCGCGTGGCGCCGGAAACCGATTGCCATCCCGAGCAAATCCTGGCGCTG
>Ga0181536_10002700_pt1 | contig 19756 bp, 12 predicted proteins | sample PEATcosm2014_Bin_41_FD_121105 | JGI IMG/M metagenome (GOLD analysis project Ga0181536, IMG submission 121105) | Peatland microbial communities from MTU Mesocosm Facility, Houghton, MI, USA - PEATcosm2014_Bin17_60_metaG | ecosystem: Environmental > Terrestrial > Soil > Wetlands > Peat | place...
CGTCGCCACGCACGATCCGACCGTCAGCACAAACAGTGGGATTTTCTCGGCCACCCGCCGGAACAAAACTTGGGGGCATAAGCCTGAAAGACGGTTCAACGGCCAGTAATCCAGCAGCAGGAGAACGAAGGGCATCGTCACCAGCATGTTCTTGGATAGCAGTCCCAAGGCGAAGAACAGCACCACGGCCCCATAGCGGATCATCGAGGGTGGCCGGCGCACATAGCGGACGTATGCTCCGAGCGTCAGCATGAAAAAAAACGCGCTCAAAACGTCCTTGCGTTCGGCGACCCAGGCCACCGACTCCGCCCGCAATGGATGAATGGCAAACACCGCCGCCACAAACGCACTGCGCCACAGAAACCCCGTCATCCGCCGCAGCACCAGGAAGAGCAGGATCGCCGTCGCCGTGTGGAGCAGGATGTTGGTGAGATGATGCCCGCCAGCATTCAACCCATAAAACTGGCAGTCGAGCATATGGGAAAGCCAGGTCAGCGGGTGCCAGTGGCCGATGTTACCATAAGTCAGCGCCCAGCGAAATCCCTCCCAAGTCAGGCCCTTTTGGACGACAGGGTTCTCATAAACATAAGCATTGTCGTCGTAGTTGACAAACTCGTGCCCCAGCGTCTGGCCGAAGACCACCCAGATGATGGTCGCCAGAAAAAGGCAGACTCCGGAAACCAGCCAGCGGTCATTTAAACCCGCCGCAGGGCTTTCGGATTTCCGCGGGCGGGAGTCTGCCACTTCCGGCATTTCATCGGCGGGCGAAGCGGGCGGGTTCGAGTGCATGGCAGTGGCTCTTTTTCCCGGTCCTTCGCTCATGAAAAAAGCAAAAAGGAATCCCACGGATTGACAGTTTTTCCAGCGAAAATGGAATCATGTAAAAGAATGATCATCCAAGCCACAGTTTTGCATTCAACATTTCAGCGGTCATTTTATCGGCATTGAACAACTTGCAAAGCCCAAATTTTCCACGGGTTACCCCAGGCGCGTTGGAGACGCCGCTTCGGCTGCGTGTTCAGGCGAGGATGTGGAGTAGCTGAAGCCGTATCCATTCAATTAAACCACGGATGCACACGGATGCACACGGATTAAGACAAGGCAAAAGGTTTCTTCAGCGAACCCGGGCGGCCTCACTGATTGGTGAACTCATTTGCATTGTTGAAATCCTTTTCCCATCCGTGCCTATCCGTGCCCATCTGTGGTTAAAAGATTTTTTCTTTTGCATGGATACGGCTTCAACTGTTTCGCAACTTTTACCGGCGGTTGGTGTTTGAATCTTTCGAAGGACGCGGTATATTGGGAAAATCATGAAGCGTTTGGTAAAAATCGCTGTTTGCCTTGCGAGCGGGCTGGTGTTGAACGCCGGCGCGCGCGCGGACGACAGTGTATTACCGAACAATCCCTATGCGCCGATTGTGGTTCGCAATGTTTTCGGCCTGAACCCGCCGCAATCCGTTGACCCCGCTTCCCTGGCCGAGCCGCTCCCAAAAATCACGCCCAACGGCATCATGTCCATTTTTGGACGATTGCAGGTGTTGTTCAAAGTTACGAGCATCGCCAAACCGGAACAACCGGCCAAGGACGAGTTCTACATTCTCAGCGAAGGCCAGCGGCAGGATGAAATTGAAGTCGTTCAGATTGACGAGAAAGCCGGTCTGGTGACGTTCAACAACCACGGCACCGTGCAGGAACTTCCCCTGGTCAAGGCCACCGCGCCGGTGGTCGGCACATCAACGCCGGCACCGGGCGGGCCGGTTCCAACCCGTAATTTTGCAGCGCCCAATGGTGAGACCGGTGGGCGGGGGCATTTTGGCGGCCATGCCGCCGGCGGTCCTCCCGGCGCGGCGCGAAATCGCGGCACGGGCAATAACAGCAACAATTCCAACAATGGCATGGGTGGTGGTTCAACGATGACAACTGCTCCGACGCCCGCTGGCTTTTCTGCTCCGACGGGCACCGGCTATTCCGGCCAATCCGGTCAATCCGGTCAATCCGGCCAACAACAACCTCAGAGTACATTAACGCCGGAGGAAGCTGCCCTCCTGATTGAAGCTCAGCGTCAATATTACGATGCTCAGAATAATCCCAGGATTAAAGGCATCGGCGGCATTTATCCACCCACGCCAATGACACCGCCCAACGCCACTGGTCCCACGGGAAACCCTTTAATTATACAGCCGCCTGCACCGTAAACATCGTCTCAATAAAATTTTGAGGTTTCCCGAGTATGGCCGCAATTGTTTCCCCAAGTTTACACCGGTTTTAGCATGTAATTGCACTGTTTCGCATTTTTTGTAGCGGCGCTTTGTGAGCGCCGGTGAAATCAATGGCAACGGTCGCAGACCGCCGCTACAGTGCTTAGACCTTGGCGGAAGTCTTCGCGGATTCGATCAATTCCCAAAACTTTGGATTTTCCTGCAAAGCGGCGTCCTCGCCGGTCTTCAGGCCGGAGCGGAACAGAAAATCCTTGAGCGTGTGGCGGCTGAGAATCCGGTGGACGAGCACGCCCAGTTCATGCCGTTCAAAATAGACGCGATAATCACCCACGCGAAAACGGTGCAACGTCCGCCCGCCCAGTTCCAATTTGCCGAACGCGTCCAGTTCGGTGCCGAGCGCCTGCTGGGGGAGTCCGCGGAATTCGCCGAGGATTTGCAATTGCAGTTCCTTGGGCATGCGCGCCAGTTCGGCGGCGCTGGTTGGCGTGAAGATGATTTGAAACGCGTTCATAGTTGGTTAAGCGATGAGGGTCGAAAGCCGGGGGCCAAAAGTCAAGCCGCGTAAAGCTGCGCCACGCGGCCACGCGGTTGCCGAGCCGCGTAAAGCTTCCAACGTCGCCGAGGGCGCATCCGCACACTGCCCCCGACTCCGATTGGCAGTAATGGAGCGCCGATCTCCGGTCCGGCGCGTTTCTGAGAAAACTCAACACCTGCCGGGCCGGAGGCCGGCGCTCCGGGGGCAGTGCGCGGCCACGCCCCTTCGCAGGGTCGAGAAGGCGATTCCAATTCTGCCGCCCGTGAATCAGCGGCCCGCCGGAATGTTCTTCATTCCCAGCACGCGAGCGAGATTGTTGTGGGCCTCGACGTAATCGGGTTTCAGGCGGATGGCTTCCTGAAATTCGCGGATCGCCTCGTCGGTCTGGCCTGTCCGGCCGAGGGCGATGCCGAGGTTGTTGTGGGCCTCGGCGTAATCGGGTTTCAGGCGGATGACTTCCTGAAACTGGCGGATCGCCTCGTCAGTCTGGCCTTTCATGCCGAGGACGGTGCCAAGGTTGTAGTGGGCGCTGGCGTAATCGGGTTTCAGGCGGATGGCTTCCTGGTATTGGTTGATCGCCTCGTCAATCTGGCCTTTCATGCCGAGAACGGTGCCGAGGTTGTTGTAGGCGTTGGCGAAATCGGGCGCCAAGCGAATGGCTTCCTGGAATTGGCGGATCGCCTCGTCGGTTTGGCCTTTCCGATTGAGGGCGGTGCCGAGGTTGTTATAGGCGTTGGCGTAATCGGGTTTCAGTCGGATGGCTTCCTGGTATTGGCGGATCGCCTCGTCAATCTGGTTTTTTTTGAGGAGAGCAGAGCCGAGGTTGTCGTGGATGGCGGCGTTATCCGGTGCCAGTCGGATGGCTTCCTGGTATTGACGGATGGCCTCGTCGGTTTGGCCTTTTTCCCCAAGGGCGTTGCCGAGGTTGTAGTGGGCGCTGGCGAAATCGGGTTTCAGTCGGATGGCTTCCTGGTATTGGCGGATGGCCTCGTCGGTTTGGCTTTTCCGGTCGAGAGCGACGCCGAGCCCGTTGTGCGCGAGGTAATTGTTCTCCGTGACTGCGAGGACATGCTGGAAAAGGGTTTCACTGTCCTGCCAATACCCGAGTTGTTGCCGCGTCAACCCGAGGCAGAGGATAATCGCCGCCCAACCCACCGCCGACAACGCAATCACCTGGTACCGCCAGCGCCGCGTCAGTTCGCACGCGCCCCAGATGGCCAGGATCAGCAATCCCAGCGATGGAATGTAAGTGTACCGATCCGCCATCGCCTGTTCGCCCACTTGCACCAGCCCGATCACGGGCACCAGCGTCCCGCAAAACCACAGCCATCCCATCAGCAAAAAGGGAAATCGCCGCCGCTTCACAAAAAGAAGCGCCGAAAAGCCCAGGATCAACCCGCCCGCCAGCAGCACCTGCTCCAACGGCCAATACCCGGGGTGGGGATAGAAAATGGCCAGGTCCGCCGGCCAGAACAGTTTCCCCAGATAGCGGCAATACGAAATCAGGGCGTTTCCGCTGCGTGCGCCGAGGGGCAGGTTTTGAACCATCTTCATGGCACCGCTGTGGTTTTGCACCACAAAGGTCACGATGCACGTCACCGCCGCCAACCCGAAGAACGGCAGCTTTTCAAATAGTAATTGGTTGAGCGTCGAGCCGCGTAAAGCCGCGTAAAACTTCGCCACGCGGCCACGCCCCTTTACGGGGTTGAGGGTTGAGGGTTTTCCATTTTTTCCACCTGCCACCCGCCACCCGTCACCCGCCACTCGTCCAAGCGGCCAGTAATCCAGCAGCAGCATGACGAACGGCCAGGTCACCAGCATCGGCTTGCTCATCAGCCCCAGCGCGAAAAACACCAAAGCCAGCCAGTAAAAAAGTGACGGGTGACGCAAGACGCGTGACGAGTCGGGTACGGTAGCGGCTGTTTCTGTTCTTGTCACTTGCCACTTGCCACTTGTCACACACTGCGCGTAGCGCGCATACGCCCACAGAGTCAGCAGCGCAAAAAACGTGCTCAACACGTCCTTCCGCTCCGACACCCAGGCCACCGATTCCACATGCAATGGGTGCAGCCCAAACACCGCCGCCACCAGCAAACTCCGCCAGAGCGCGCCGGTCAGGCTGCGCAGCAGCAGAAAGACCAGAACGGTGTTGACGGCATGCAGCAGCACGCTGGTCAGGTGATGGCCCCAAGGCTTCAAACCGAACATCTGACAGTCCAACATGTGGGATAACAGCGTCAACGGATGCCAGTTGTCGGCCACAGGATTGACGAAAGCCCATTTCACCCCCTCCCAGTTCAAACCGCCTTGAACGTGTGGATTCGCAGTGACATAGTCCGGATCATCGTAGCTGATGAAGTCACATTGCGTCGCCGGCCAGTAAAGGGCAATCGTCACCAGCACCAGCAAGGCCGCCACCAGCCACACCGGAACTCGCGACCGGGCCATGACCGGGACGGATGCCTTCGTCGGTGCGGAGCTGGATTTCGTTTCTGGCCTGCGCATAGGACTCCCTCAGATTACCAAGGGGGCGGGAATTTTAGCACGCGCATTTTATAGCTGGCACAGCGGCACCTTGATCGGGTTGGCCGCGCTGCCATGAACTACTGAAGGAATGGGCGGAGGAGCAGAGGCTGTCTCAAAACCATCGGAGGGATGAGCTCTGCGAGTCCCCAACTTACGAGTTCTCCGGGGAATTGGGGCTCGTGTAACTCGCCCCTCCGACAATGAGATGCTTTTGAGACGGTCCCGACAACGCAGCCCCAGGCGATTCGGTTTCAGGAAGCAACGCCAGCGCTCCCGAGACGGATAAAAGTGGTAGCGCGTACGGGAATCGAACCCGTCTTTCAGCCTTGAGAGGGCCGTGTCCTGACCGATAGACGAACACGCCAGTGCGGGTATTTTAACGCAATACAATTGCCTGTCAATCGCCCGGAGAAATGGGTGGTGGTCCGGGGCGCACCAAAGCTGAATTACGAATTTGCTCGGGAGCGCACCCGCGCGGAAAATATCGGACGTAAATCTTCCAACGCAGAGGCGCGGAGAACGCAGAGTTTCGCAGAGTTTAATTTCCTCCGCGGTCCTCGGCGTCCTCTAAATCTCTGCGTTAAGGCTTCCAGACGTTTGGCTGCGGCCATTGCCGCGCTAAGTTCTTTGTGGTGAAATTGCTCCGGCCAGAGACAGGGAGGATGCCTGTGCCACGTTTTGCCGATTCGGAGATCGGCGCTCCACAAATTGAGAAACAAAAAAAGCCCCGGATTGCTCCGGGGCTTTTTGAATCGAATACAAACCTACTTATTTGCGACGGCGGAACAACAAGAGCGACAGACCGCCCAAACCTGCCAACACCATTGTGCTGGGTTCAGGAATCGGCGTTTCGAACATTTGGACCCCAGCAGTCAACCCCGTCCCACCAAATAGGCTCACAGCGGGAACATTGTTAGGACCACCACCGGCGAAATCATAGCCAACCGCCGACCAGCCAACGTAATTAACACCAGTCCAAGTGTTATTGACGATATCATTGTAAACAGTCGTCCATGAACTGCCCAAACTGGATGACCAGCCAACCAGCATGAAATACATTTCAGTGCCACCTTGCGAAGCAGCTGCACCCGTGGGAGCGCCCCAATTGGCTACTGGGGCACCCGCTGCACCGCCAGGACCTGCGACGGCGCCGTATACAGGAGCGGCACTATTCGTAATAGACGGTGAGCTGGCAAATTGTGCTGTAACCCAACCATTGGCCGCATTCGGGTTGTCAACCACCCCGCCCCCAGTGTATGCCTGAATGAGCAACTGATAATAATAGATTTGCCCACTGGACAATGGCCCTGTTTTGCCACTGACGCCACCCGTGCCCGGTCCACCAAAGTTAAGGCCTACGGCGGTGTTGGTGTACATTGCATACGCTGCGGTAGAGGTGCTGGTGTTGACTGTCCCTTGTCCATAGCTCATTGTAGCTAGAGCTCCGATACTGATTATTGCTAGTATTTTTTTCATAGTGTGTTTTTTGTTTGTCTAAAGTTAGATTTCAGATTTGTTATGTTTCAGTTTTGTTCTTCCGAGGTTGCTGTTTATGGTACTACTACAGTTTGGGTCCAAGTTTCATTCCCTCCGGACCCGTTGTTATAGAAAATGCCCTCTCCCACACTTATACTCGGAGGGGGAACCGTGAGATAGCTTAGACCGTCATACCACGAACCGGGGGTGCCGGTGTAAACACTAAAAGTGTATGCCTGTTGGACAGCATCCCATGTAGCAACGAAATCACCGCCCTGCAAGGCAGTTAGAAGGCCATAATTTGGGTCTTCAACAGAAGCAGCAATCGGAGGCATCGAACCAACCATGTTGTAATAAGATTGAAGGGTAACAGTCTGCGATAACACCACAGTGCCGGCGTACGTGTTAGTTTCAAGTCCACCTGACCCGTTGTTATAGAAAAGCCCCGTACCAGCAGGCAATAGCGGTGAGTTAACCGTGAGATAGCTTAAGCCATCATACCACCCACCGGGGGTGCCGGTGTAAACACTAAAAGTGTATGCCTGTTGGACAGCATTCCATGTAGCAATGAAATCACCGCCCTGTAAGCATGGAAAAACAGCTTCAGCGTTGTTTGAGGAATTGACCGTAAACGGAACCACATACATATTAAAATAAGGTTGGACAGTCTGATTGACATACCCAACAATATTTTGTGAATAGGTCTGAGCTGAGGAGGTCAGCATACCTGCTGCGAGAGCAGCAGCCGCAATTAGTAGTGTTTTAGTTCTCATATTTTTTCAATGTTGTTGTTTTGTTGCTACCGTGTGTGCATCAATATCTCAAAGGAGCGAGTGGAAGTCAACAATTTTTTTAAGTTTTTTTGAACGTTTTTCTGACAGGCAAAGCCCTTGTCTGCCAATGACTTAGCCATAAAAACGCACATAATTAGCACGAAGAAAAACGGCGTTCTTGAGGTTTTTAGTGGGTGATGTGAAGTGAAACCAGAATTCTTCAAGCGCGGCCACTACATTAAGGATGACGCCTGACCTCTTAAGGAGGACACCCGACTTCAAACATAATGATGCAGTTGGAATTGGGGAGCACACGCGCCCCCGCAACGTAATGGATGCGGCTCACGGGCTGTCTCCAAACCATCGGAGGGACGAGCTCTGCGAGTCCCCAACGTGCGAGTTCTCCAAGAAATTGGGGGCTCGTGGAACTCGCCCCTCCGACAAAGATAACTGCAAATCCGGATTCAAAGATACCGCTTGACAGTGTGCGAAGATGAGCTATTTTTATACCAAAATGGTATTTGAGTTCCATGAACCCAGGAGTGCGGCGAACAAGGTGAAACACGGTTTGGATTTCTTTGAAGCTCAAAAATTATGGCAGGACGTGGATGCCGTGGAGTTGCCCGCCCGTTCCGATGTGGAAGAGAGAAAAATACTGATTGCCAAAAAAGAAGGCAAGACATGGGCGGCAGTGTTCACGGAGCGCGCGGGACGGATCCGAATAATCAGTGTGCGTCCCGCGCGCACCAATGAAGAGGCAATTTATGAGCAAACCGAAGACGACAGCGCGGAATCTTGAATCCCGGTTCGATGCCGGCGAAGACGTGTTGGATTACTTCGACACCGCCAAAGCCGTGCGCCGCAACCACTCCAAAGCCCGCATCAACCTGGACTTGCCGGAGTGGATGATTCAAAGGATAGATCGCGTGGCCGGCCGGAATGGAATTGCGCGACAAGCGCAAATCAAAACGTGGCTGGCGGACAAGTTAAAAGCCGAGGCCGGGAATGGAAGGTGACGGGTCAGGGGGCGTAATAAATGGCCAGGATGTCGGTCGGAACCGGGTTGGAGCTGGTGGCGAAGGATGGCGGAAAGGTCCCGACAGCGGAATTCGTCCAGTAAATCGCGTCGGCATTAAATTGCCGGTAGAATTCCACGTAGTTTGTTTTCCAACTGGGAGTGCCAAAATCAAATTGCAGGATGCCACCGCCTTCCGTGAACTCGTAAGGGTTAAGCGGCAGGTCTTCACCGCCAGACGATTGCCACGGGGGAATGGCATTGTCACACATGATTATCCAGGTGTTCTCAAATGCTGCCTGGACATGGGATGTGTCCACCGAACCCCAAAGGCCGATGAGCACCCCGGGCTTGTTGGTGACGTTCAGGAAAACCAGCGGCGAGTTGTTGGTAACATTGCTCCGCATAAAACTGCTCCGCAGCCGCCAATTCGAGAAGGGAAAATTCGCCAGGCTGGAACAAGTGGAATAATTGACGGTGGAGAAGGCGCTGGTGGTGCTGATGTCCTGTCCCAAACTGGAATCATACAATGAAATGTAGATGCCGTTGGTAAAGGGACACGTCAATTTCAGGTTGACCATCATTTCCGGCACGCTGCCGGGGTTGCCAAAGCTGATGTTGGTCTGCGCGATTTGCACATCAACATACCGCGAACTCCAGGCGTAGTTGATGGGACCGGCCGCAAGATATTTGCAGGAGGCGAGCGTGACCAGCGGCGCGTTGAACACCAGACAATTTGGGTTTGGGAAGAGCGGGGACATGCCGCCGCCATCGGCATAAATCCGGAGCCAATAATTGCTCCGGTTTGCCCAGGTTAAACCGGCGGTGGGCATCACTTGAATTCCCCTGACAACGCCGGCACCGCCCGGAAGAAACAGCAAACCAATCCGGGTCAGGGTGTTGGTCATGTAAGGAATGTTATTGAAGCCGGCACGGTTCACGAACGATTGAGACGGCCCCACGACCGGGAAATTGAGCAACGAACTCAGCGGGTTGTAAATTGACGGATTGGACACGTATGGCGGCCCAACCACCTGGGAGTTGGTGGCAGAGGTTATTGAGATCAGATTAAACCCAAAATCGGCCACAATGATTGAGGGCGTGCCCGGTAACGCCGAGCCAACACCATACTCCCACGGATTACGTGGTGAATAGGGGTAGGCTCCGCTTTGGTCAAAAAGGTCGGTGGAAAAATCTGAATCATTGGTTGAAGAATCAAACTGCCAACCACCGAAGTAACTCCCGTTTGGATTATAGACCAAATAGTTTGTGTGATTTGCAGCATTGGTGTAGATGCCCATGGTCAGAGGCACGTTGGTCATCCAGTAATACCAATCGCCAATCAGGGCTGGCCATTCCGCCTGATACACAGTCACCTTGGCCGGGTTGTACATGAAGTTGGTCGTGGCAGTGCTGACGGAGGCAAAGGTGAGGCCGACAAGATTCGTGGCCACCGCTGCCGTGGCCGCGTTCACATTCAGCAAGCCACCACCATTGCCGCGGAAGGTGCCGGTCAGGTTCACTCCGTTTGCGTTGTTGGTGAGGACTGCGCCGGGCAATTGCGACAGCGGAACCGTGCCGCTCAAATGGCCGGCGGGCACCGGGCCGAGCAGATTGCTGGCCGTGTTGGCCATGAAGGCATACGGCATCGGCAGGATTTGCTGGCGCGGATGCAGCGTGGTGAACGCGCCTTTGCCCTTCGTCCGCACGTCCTGTTGCAACCAGCGCGGCGGCCCGGTGAAAACACCGTTGCCGAAATCGAGCATCACCGCGAACAACCCGTTGGTGACGCCGGTGGCGGAATTGGTCAACGGCCCGGCGACAAGGTTGCCGTTGGTGAGCGCGTCCCAGATGGTGAATCGCATATCATAAAATCCGCCGGCCGGGCGGCCACTGGAATTAAGCTGGCCTTGATAGCTGAAGAGCGTGCCCTGGGCGCCAACCGAGAGCGCGACAACCGCGAACAAAGATGTGAGCAGCAATTGGTATGGTTTCATAACCGGCATGTCGCCGATACGATAGCGCACATGATCACATAATAACAGCGCATTGTTTGCAACCCGCCATTTTTGGGCGCAACCGGATATTCCCACCAATGCACGATGCCGCGTCCACGTGGAACGCCGGACCCATCCGGCAGGTGTGCAGCCGGCGCTTGTTGCTGCCGGATAAATCCGGCGTTCCGGGGGCAGTGCGCGAATGACCGCCAATCACGGATGATGCGCATGGTTTTGCGAATGTCAGGCACGGAAACATTTTAGCCACGAAATACACGAAATATCAACCATCCATCCTCCGTCCCGTGCTACGAGACTATGGAGGACAGGCGGATGGACGCGGATCCCGCAATGCGGGACGGATTTTTCAAAGTTATCCGCAGATGACGCCGAAAGCCGCAGATTGGGAATGAAAGTGCCACTTAATCTGCGTTCATCTGTGAAATCGGCGGACAAAATTTAATGAACCACGGTTCGGGTGGGCAGGAAAATTCCCTGGGCTGGCCGCGCCAGCTTGAGCCTAGGGATCGCCCGACGCATCAACCGTTCTGCCCGCGGCGTAAAGACTGCACAATCTGGCATTCTTTACCGCCACCTCGGTTTGGCCCGTGACCCGGGCAAGATTGCGCGCGGTTGTCGCCGTTTTGACCGCTTCCGGGAATTGACCGGCCTGGGCACGGGCCGCGGCCAATGTCCCGATGAAGATGGGCCATCTGCTGTCGGTCAGTTCAACGGCCCTGGTGGCAAGCCGCACGGCTTCCTGACCATCACGCAATCCGGGTTCGGCGGCGGTTGTCAGCATCCAGGCAAGATTGTTCAACGCCACCGGGTCATTGGCGTCCAGGTCCAATGCCTTGCGGTAATGCTGAATTGCTCCCCGAGAATCCCCGTCCATCTGACTCCGGTCAGCCAGTTGCATCTCTCCGGCCACCGCGGGTTTTACCGGGTGAAACGGTTCATCCCCGGCTGAGAAAGTGATGTTAGTATAGGATGGCAAAGCGCCGGTTTGCATTTCCCGGCGGTTGACGGGCTGGGCGTTGAATTGCACTTTGGAAAAAACTTTTACAATGCAATAGGCATGAGGAGCAACTTCTCCGACAGCAAAGGGGACCGGGGCCGTGACGGAACTGTAAAATCCGCCAGCTCCGTTTGCCGCGCCAACCGACAGATTTATCCACGAACCCGGCGAATACTGCAAATCTTTGACCCATCCCACGCTGCCGGGCGGAAGCGGTATGGGGTTGTAATTGTCGAAGGGGACAACGACAACATCTCCCGGTTGAAGCAAGGACCGCTCGACATCCAACGGCTGGCCGCCGAGTTTTTCCATGTAGTATTGGAACCCCCAATGCCCCTCGAACCACAGTTTGTGATTGGGTGATTTGTATTGGGCGGTGATTTGTTCCGCCGCGGTTCTGGCTGAATTGGCCACCCGATAGTCAGCCACGGCAAGGCTCAAGGCGATGACCGCCGCAGGCACAAGCGGCCACAGGAACCACACCTCCCGCTTAAAGGTCCCGGTTGCCGGTCTCAATCGGCGCACGAGGAGAATGGCCGCTGGCGGAACGACCAGAAGAAAGCTCCGGGCGCTGATCATGAAGTTCAGCACAATTATCGAGAAGAGTCCGCTGACAATCCAGAGAACGAGGATCAGGGAAACTGCATCCCGCCGTCGCCAGGCTTCTGCGCCAACGAGCAGCAACAAGTGGAAGCCGCCCGCGGTCAGCAACACCAACTGCAACACGAAGCCCCATCGGTGCATCAAGAGGTTCATCAATTCGGGAGGGACTTTCATTAACTGAAAGTTGCCGAGCCGAATCAGTCCGAACAACACGCCGAAAACTGCCGCGCCACCCGCCACCAACGCCTGCCATCGCCACACCAATGGTGCAAAGAACAGCAGCGGCAGCAGGCTGCCGCCGGCAAAGGCCAGACCGATGATTCCTCTCGCTTCCCAATCGAATCCATCACGGTTGTTTTGAGTGTGATTTACAGCGGCGGAAAACAGCCCGGTTCCATACATTCTGGCCGTTATCAACTCGTAACCCGCCACCATGAACAACGGCACCGCCAAACCCACCCACCACCATCCCAATTTGCGGGTTCGAAGAATACCCAGGATGGGCAACAGCGGCAGCAGGGTCACGGCGCTGTATTTGGTCAGCACGGCCAGACCCGCCAGCACTCCCGCCACGACGAATTGCCACCAACATTGCTCCTTTGCCAGGGCACGCTCCCAGAGCACCAGCGCCCTGATCCAGAAAGTCAACATCAGCACGTCGCACATCAGGGTCGTGCTGGAAACCAGGAATGCCGGCGTGAAGATCGCGACCACGGTCGCCAACAGCGGCCGTTCGCACCACATTTTGGCAAGCGAGTAAATGCCGACGGCGGCCGTGAACGCGATGGCCAGACCGGCCAGGTGGAGAATGATTTCGTTCCAACCAAACAACCAGGCCACCCCCGCCAGGAAGTAAGCCATGAGCGGCGGGTTCCAGTTGACCACCCACATGGGGATGGCTGATCTCTGCCAGTTCACATCAAAACCGAAGCAGTCAGCCGGATGCTTCTGAATCCACTGCCCCATCCAAACGAAGAGCGGGTCATCCACATGAATGGCCTTGTTAATAAACGGCCCAAGGCAGACGGCCAGAACGAGGCCGATCACGATGTGGGGGTGTTCTGAAACCCAGGATTTTTTCAAATTTTCAGGTTGCGTTTCCATGCCTGTTGAAGCACCAGAAACCTTACTGAATTCACCTTTCATGGGCAATCTTATAGTCCCGTCCGCTGACGGCGCACATGGTTTTGGGAATGTCAGGCATGGGAATTTTTTTGCCACAGATGAAACACGGACTTTTCAAAGTTATCCGCAGATGACGCAGACCGACGCAGATGACAAACTTTTGCGTTAAAAAATCCGTGTTAATCGGCGCAATCGGCGGACAAAAAGTTTTTGAACCACGGTTCGGGCGGGCAGGAAAATTGCATGGGCTGGCCGCGCCAGGTGAAGCGGACGGCGCAGGCGTGAAGCGCCTGGTGCGGCAAAATGAGCCGGGCCAGTTGCTCCGGCGTCAGGCGATTTTCGACCAGCGCCAGATACAAATCCTCGTCGCCGCCGTAAAGTTTGTCGCCGACGATGGGATGGCCGAGGTGGGCGAGGTGAATGCGGATTTGATGTTTGCGGCCGGTGCGGGGAACTACTCGAAGCAATGAAAACGAGGATGGAGAATAGTGAATGGAGGATGGAGCCACCTCACCCGCAACAAACAGTGTTTCCCCTTCAACCCTCACCCGACCTTCGGCCACCCTCTCCCGCTCCCGCAGGCGAGGGGTCTGGCCCTCGCCCCCGCAAGCGGCGGAGAGGGAGAATTGTCCGCTGTCACACTGCCGTCTTTCGTCCTGCCGACTTCCACCATCACACGCCATAATAATAGATTGGGCAAAGCGGTGCTCGACCCAAAATTCGGTCTGGGCGGGGGCGCCGTCGGGGCGGACGCAGTCTTTGACGGCGACCTTGCTCTGCTCATCCTTGCCGAGCGGCGCGTCAATCAGGCCGTGGTCGTCGCGCACGTGGCCGTGGACGATGGCGAGATATTCCTTCCAGACGGCGCGGCTTTCCCAGATTTTGCCGAGTTCGCCGGCGGCTTCGGAATTTTTGGCGACGATGACGATGCCGCTGGTTTCGCGGTCGAGGCGGTTGACGAGATGAGGTTGGGGTCTTGGGTCTGGGATCTCAGGTCTTGGATTTTGAAGGGCCGGAGCCGGGCCGGAGGCCGGCGCTCCATTCAGATAAATTCGGGCGCGGCTGATGAGGCTGGAGAATTCATCGCCCTTGGTCGGATGACAAACCAGTCCGGCCGGTTTGTTGATGACCAGCAGGCCGGCGTCTTCGTGGATGATGGCGAACAGGTTTTCCAAGCGCGGGAGATTTTAACCACGGATGGACACGGCGTAAAGCCGCGTGGCGGCCACGCCGCCATACACGGGTGAACACAGATTTTTAGAAGGCAACATAAAGGAATCATTTGCTACATGATTGACTTTCACGTTCTGCCTTCTTCATTCTGCCTTCTACATTTGAATTGAAATGCGACGAAACTTTTTCATCTGTCTGCTGCTGGCCGGGCTGACACTCAGTGCCTTTTGGCCCGTGGGTCATCTAGGTTTCATCATCTATGACGACCACGGTTATGTGAGCGAAAACCAGCACGTCCAGACGGGGATTACTGCCGACAGTGTCCGTTGGGCGTTCACGAGCCGGGACTGCAGCAACTGGCATCCGGTCACGTGGCTGTCGCACATGCTGGACTGCCAACTGTTCGGTCTGAACGCCAGCGGTCCACATTGGGTCAACCTGGGATTCCACCTCGCCAACACGCTGCTGCTCTTCTTCGTCCTGCGGCAGATGACGGCCGCCGTATGGTGCAGCGCGTTCGTGGCGGCGTTGTTTGCCCTGCACCCAACCCATCTCCAGTCGGTGGCCTGGATCTCGGAACGCAAGGACACGTTGAGCGCGTTTTTCTTCCTGCTGACGTTGTGGGCGTATGCGCGCTACGCGCTGGGGATGACAAGTGGCAAGTGGCAAGTGGCAGGAACAAAAGCTGTCACTCCTCCACCCGGCCCATCACCCGTTACCCGCCACCCGTCACTTTTCTACGGTCTGGCATTGGCATTTTTCATCCTGGGTTTGATGAGCAAGCCGATGCTGGTGACGTTGCCGGTGATTTTGCTGCTGCTGGATTTCTGGCCGCTCGGACGGATTGCGGATTGGGAGAACGCCGTTCAATTTCCGGTCCTCCGACGGTTGCTTTGGGAAAAGGTGCCGTTCGTGGCGCTTTCCGTGGGATCGAGCATTGTCACCTTCTGGGCCCAACAGGCGGCGGGCGCCGTCATAGCGCTGGGGGCCCTGCCCTGGTATTGGCGGACACCCAATACGCTCGTATTCTACGTGGATTATCTTGGGAAAATGTTCTGGCCGGTCAACCTGGCCATCTTATATCCGTATCCTTACATCTGGATACCGACTGTGGAGATTGTGAGTTGCGGCCTGTTGCTGCTGGTGCTGTCGGTTTTTTGCATCCGGCAGGCGCGGCGGCAACCCTGGCTGTTGGTGGGCTGGTTTTGGTTTGTGGTGATGCTGGTGCCTGTCATCGGCCTGGTGCAGGTGGGCATACAAGCCATGGCCGACCGCTATACCTATCTGCCGTCCATCGGTTTGTTCATCGCGGTGGCCTGGAGCATGGCGGGCGTGGCAGCGGTCTCCCGGTTTTGGCGGGCGGCCATGGTGGCGGGCGCAACGGCGCTGGTGCTGGCCTGTCTGCTGGACACCCGATATCAACTGCGTTACTGGCGGGACAGCGTCACGCTCTTCACCCACACCCTGGCAGTCACGGGAGAAAATCCGGCGGTTCGGCTTAACCTGGGCATGGCCCTCGTGGAATCCGGGGACCTGGCCGGGGCGGCAAGGAATTATCGGGCCGTGCTCAAAAGATTACCCGACTACGAAGATGTCCATTACCGGCTCGGTTACGTACTGATTCAACAGGAAAGGTACGAGGAAGCGAGGGCTGAATTTGGCGAAGTCCTGCGATTGAATCCCAACAATCCCTTTGCGCGCAAATTTTACGGGGACACCCTGGCCGCCCAGGGAAAATACGCGGAAGCCGGGGCGGAATACACCGCCGCCCTGGAACTCAAACCGGATGACGCCGTCATCCGCAATGCCCTGGCATTTGCCAGCGAGCAGGTCAAGGTGGATCAGGTCCTCACCAACCTTTACAACAACTTGAAAATCATGCCCACGCCGGAAGCCCACGTGCAGATTGCCGTCATCCGGACGACCCGGGGAGACTTCCGAGACGCCGTCGGGCATTATCTCGAAGCCCTGCGCCTCAAGCCCGACACCCCGGCGGTCCTGAACAACCTGGCCTGGTTGCTGGCCACCTGTCCGGACGCATCTGTCCGCGATGGCGCCCAAGCCGTCAAATACGCCGAACGCGTCTGCGAACTGACGGATTACAAGCAAACCATCCTGATTGGCACCCTGGCGGCGGCCTACGCCGAGGCGGGACGGTTTGACGAAGCAATTGCGACGGCGGAGAAGGCGTGTGCCCTAGCGTCTGAATCCGGCGACCAGAATCTGTTGAAGCGAAACCAAGAACTGCTGGAGCGGTACCGCCAGCACCAGCCGTATCACGAGACTCAATAGCCAGCTTGCCATCGGCTGCGAGTACAAAGCATAATGATGACACACATGCGGCCATTTTCCCGCCAAAGTTTTGTTATGGTTGCAATCCTCCTGCTCGCGTTATTGACAACGGCGGGCGGATTCTGGTGGCTCTGCACCCGCAGCAACGAGATTGCCTTCCTGCCCCGGAAGCCGGGAGCCGAATGGATTGTTTATCCGAAACCGCCCGATACCGCAACCCATCAGGCCGTTCCAGTCCGGGCGGTTTTCCAGCATGTTTTCACGCTGGACGCAGCCCCCACCAATGCCGCGGTGGCGGTCTGCGCATTTAAGAGCATCGCCGTCACCATTAACGGACAAAAGGTCAGTAAAATTGAAAGCACGGCAGAAAACTGGAAGTCGCCTTCGACCGCAGATGTAACCGGACTGCTCCGCGCCGGAACCAATGACATCACGGCGTATGTCACAAACGCCCTTGGCCCTCCGGCTCTGTGGTTACGGCTCCAGACCGGCCAATTGTCGCTGGGCACGGATGAGCATTGGCAGGTGTCACTCGCGGGCGCTGCATGGCAGGATGCACGTTGCGCCACACGGCCGCCCGTAATCCTCCCATGGAATTATATTTACGGAGGCGAAGGCATGCTGGATTCAGTGAAGCGCGTGTGGCCGGTTGTGGCGGTATTTTGTGCGATTTCCCTGGGTCTGGTTCTGGCCGCAGTTTGGTGGCGGCGCACGCAGGCCCCCTTCACGAGCCACACCCGGACAAAACTGATTTACAGTCTCCTGGTGCTGGTGGTCATCGCGCGGGCTACCCTGTTTCTCCATAATCTGCCACAATTGCCCCGGTCCATGGGTTTCGATACGCAAGGGCACGAGCAGTATATCCAGTTCATTCAGGAAAAACACGCTTTGCCACTCCCCAGCGATGGCTGGGAGATGCAACAGCCGCCCCTCTATTATGCGGTTTCAGCAGCGTTTCTGGACACCTGCGGACTCCCAGTAAACACCAGTGACGCCGGGTTCCTGTTGCGAACCGTGAACGGTGTTGTTGGGCTGGTTCATTGCTGGCTGGCGCTGTTATGTCTCCGGCTGCTTTTTCCGGAGAATCTCGCTGCACAAGCAGTGGGATTGGTGATCGCCGCCTTCCTGCCACCGCATTTGTATCTTTCGCAATATGTGACCAACGAACCGCTTGCGGGTCTGTTCGTAACCGTCGCCTTCTACCTTTGCCTGCTCGCGCTACGTTCGGAAAAGGAAAGCCGTTATCTGCCTGCCGGCATCGGCCTGGCTTTGGGCGCGGCGATGCTGACCAAGGTGTCGTCGTTGCTGGCAGTGCCGTTCTTCGCTTTGGCTTTGGGTTTGGGTTTGCGGTTGCTTTCGCACAAGAATTATTTTTTCCGTGACTGGCTGCGAACTGTGGGGGCCGTCGTGCTTTTGTGCGCGGTCGTCTGTGGCTGGCATTACGGCCGGGTTTGGGCGCACTTTGGCCGGCCCATCGTGTTGAACTTTGAGAGTGACGCCGGATCTCCTTACTGGCAGGATCCCGGTTTCCGAACCAGCGCTGAATACTTCAGATTTGGGCAGGTTCTGGTCTGTCCCTTGTTCAGTGCCTTCCATAGTTTCGCCGACGGCATCTACTCCACTCTCTGGGGAGATGGCCTCACCAGCGGTACGGTGGAATTTGCATTCCGGCCACCTTGGAACTATGACTTGATGAATGCAGAGTATCTTCTGGCCATCGGTATCTCCATTTTGTTTCTCGCCGGATTTGTCCTCACTGTGTTCAACCTCATACGGCGACCGACAGCGGAATGGTTCCTGGCATCCTGCCTGGTTGCTTCATTCAGCGTTGGAATTCTTTACATGTCTTTGAGTGTGCCGGCATACCCCAATGCCAAAGCCTTTTATGGTTTCCCGGCGCTGGTGCCGTTCAGCGCGCTGGTCGCGGCGGGATGGAACTGGCTGGGACAGAAAAACCGTGCTTTGCGGGCCGTGCTTTGGGTCGTCCTGCTGGTCTGGACCATGACTACTTACGCAACATTCTGGATTCGAAGTGACAATCCGGAAACCTATCGGGTTCGTGGCATCTATCAAGCCACGCAGGGAGATTATACCGACGCTCTCGTCAGTTTATCCCAGGCACTGCAACTCCATCCTGACGACGCAGCCATTCACTGCATCATGGCGGAGATTCTCAATGATCAATACCAGGTGGTTGAAGCGGTTCAGCATTACCGCACAGCGCTGAGGATCAAACCCGATTTTCCCGAAGCGCTCAATAATCTTGCGTTGATACTGGCTACCAGCAAAGAAGCTGACATCAGAAATGCAGCGCATGCCATTCAACTGGCCGAACGCGCCTGCGAACTGACACTCTACGGAACCCCGAGTTACATCAGCACTCTGGCCGTGGCTTACGCTGAAGCAGGGCGATTCGACGACGCGATTGCGACAGCGCAAACGGCCTGCGAGGTGGCGTCTGAGTCCAACGACAAGGATTTGTTGAAAGAGAATCAGGCATTTCTGGCCATCAATCTGAATAATTTGGCGTGGACACTGGCTACCAGCAAAGAAACCAATATCAGGAAAGGAACGCGCGCTGTTCAACTCGCCGAACGCGCCTGCAAACTGACGGATTACAAGCAAACCATCCTGATTGGCACCCTGGCAGCGGCCTATGCCGAGGCGGGACGGTTTGACGAGGCGATTGCGACGGCGGAAAAAGCCTGCGCCCTGGCGTCTGAATCCGGCGACCAGAATCTGTTGAAGAGAAACCAGGAATTGCTGGAGCTGTACCGCAAACACCAGCCGTATCACGAGGCGGTTGAAAATCCCATTCCCGCCGCACCATGAACAATCTTGCAATTGGAATGAATTCAAAGCAGTAAAACCAGATGCGCCACGAGAGTCTGATTTGTATTGTGCTGCTGGTCATTACGCTTGTCGGCTTCTGGCCGGTGGGACGCCTGGGTTTTATCATTTACGATGACCCTTACTACGTGAAAGAAAATCCAATCGTTCAGGC
>Ga0181536_10002701_pt1 | contig 19753 bp, 16 predicted proteins | sample PEATcosm2014_Bin_41_FD_121105 | JGI IMG/M metagenome (GOLD analysis project Ga0181536, IMG submission 121105) | Peatland microbial communities from MTU Mesocosm Facility, Houghton, MI, USA - PEATcosm2014_Bin17_60_metaG | ecosystem: Environmental > Terrestrial > Soil > Wetlands > Peat | place...
ATAGATTCGCCAAATGTCAAGGGGTTTTTGGGACTTTTTTTCTACTCCTCAATTCTGTCGCTCGGCCCGCCGAAACTGGAGAGCGCAGTTACCGCGGGACTTTCCGGATGAGTCTCTAGGAACTGCGCGAGGGCAAGGCCCAGCAACAGATAAGTGGAATGGGGATTCAGTGCTGAGCCTTGCGCGAAGACGCGTTCCGCCTCAGGGTAGGCATGGGTTTCGAGGTCGATGAGGCCAAGATCCAACGCGTAGTTCTCTTGTCGCGGATTTTTCGCAAACGCGGCGGAGAGGTCTTGTTGTGCAAGCTGTGTCCGCCCCATGCCGGCTTCAATTTTTCCCCTAAGATAGACGTGGGCGGTGGACTCGTCCTCGGACCGGGGCTGTACCTGGTCGATCGCCGCGAGGGCTTGGGGATAATGCTCCTGGGCCAGCTCGGCGAGCGCCAGGTTGTAGTGACCTTCGAACAGGGCCGGAAAGTCGCGAACGCAGCGCGTGAATGCGCGCGGCCTCGATCTGACGCTCGAGTGCGGACTCCGCAGCCGCCACCGCGGATTGGGGGAGGGCGACGCAAGTCCCGCGACAAAGAAACGCACCGAACAGACAAAACGCCAGCGATAACGAGGCCGGAACTTGTGACCTGCGAAGCCTTCGAATGGCGCAGTTTAAGTTGGAACGTAGTCTCATTGACGGCATTATATTATGGCATGATGAAACGTGATGTCGAGAGAGGCGGACGTAGCGTGGGCGTCCCGCCCGCTGTCTCGGGAGCGTCCCGCTCCCGTCAAGAAGGCGCGGGCAGGATGGCCACGGCCCAGCGGGCGGGACGCCCGCGCTACGTCAGAGGCACCGGCATTCTCTTCTGAATCTCGCTATACCGAGAGGCAGGCACGGTGATAAATCTTCTCCTTCCAATCCTATTGATTTTCGCCAGCCAGGGCGGGCCTCCGAGCTTAGCTGACCAACCCTCCGCTCAGGCTCACATTGGAAAGGGCTACGAATTCGAAAAGGACGATCGCTTCACAAGTGCGGCGGCGGAATTTGAGGCGGCGCTCGCCCTTGATCCCAAGTTGTCCCGCGCCCGCTACCAGCTTGGGGTTTGCTACTTCGCGCTTGCCCGTTACGATGACGCCCGGCGCGAGTTCGCGCGCCTGCGCACGGAAACGCATGCGGACCCCAGCGTGGTCTATTTCATTGGCCGCCTTGACCTCGTAGAGCACGATCTCGATGCCGCCATTCGCGAGTTTCAGACCGTAGTCGCGCAGCCTCCGTTTCCCGACACGGCGTACTACCTGGGCTTGGCTTTTCTTGAAAAAGGCGACCTGCCCTCCGCCAAGATGTGGCTCGAAAAGGCCCTTCCCCTGAATCCCCGAGACTTTCGCATTCCAGACCACCTCGCCCGCATCTACCAGCGCGAAGGACATGCTGCCGAGGCCGAGCAGGAGTATGCCCTATCGACGAAGTTGCGCCAGAACTACAATCAGGCTGCCGAAGACGGCGTGGCGTGCAGCGCGGCCTTGGAAAAAGGCGAGGCTGAGGTTGCGCGCGACTTCTGCGCGAAGCTCGACCAGCTCGGTGATCCCGACCGGCTCACGGTTCTGGGCATGATCTACGGTCGTCACGGGCACTATGACGAAGCGGTGGAGCCGCTGCGGCGCGCTTCATCCCTCGATCCCGACTCGTACGAGATCGAGCACAACCTGGGGCTTACTTATTTCCGCTTGAAACGCTATCAGGAAGCGCGCGGTCCGCTTGAGCGGGCCGTCGAGTTGCGGCCGGATTTCTTCGATTCAAATGCCCTGCTGGGCGCAACGCTCTTCACTCTCCAGCAGGATTCACGGGCATACGATGTACTCGATCACGCTCACCGGCTCAACCCCGAGGATGGCGACACTCGGGAATTGCTCTTCAAGGCAGCCTCAGTTCTTGGGATCAAGAGCCACAGCGCCAAAAACTATCATGAGGCAATCAAGTACCTGCGAGCCGCCGAGGAACTGAAGCCGCAAGACCCACAGGCGCATGCGCGGCTGGCCGTGGTTTATGGCGAGGCCGGTGATCCCACGAATGCCGACATTGAGAGGCGAACGGCCGAGCGGCTTGCAGCGCCCCAGTAGCAGCACGGCAGGCGTTAACCCCAATCCTGGTCCCTTAGCTCTGGCGGCTGAAAAGGGATTCCGATTGCGGGCGAAGCCCGCCTTGGACTGCGGTAGCAGCAGCTACCGCCTTCCGCCTTCGATTCATTCGTCAAAGGCGCCAAAGGGGTGCGGGAAGAAAGGCGGTAGCTGCTGCTACCGCAGTCCAAGGCGCTTCGCGCAGGTGAACATGAAAGCGTCCGCTATATGAACAGAATATGGGTTACCCCCTGGAGGTACAGCATGCGTTACATTCTCATCTTCTGGCTCGTGATACTTCCCTTTGGGGCCTGGGGACAGAGTGCGGCGACAAACCCACTTGACCCTCTGGAGTTTCCGCGCCTCAAGACCTTCGGGGCCTATCGAACCACCAGCAACAATCTCTATGTGGACAGCAACGACGACTGTAAGCATCCCATTCCGGGAGAAACCGTCGTGCTCGCGGACCTCGAAGGCCCGGGGATCGTAACCCACCTCTGGATCACCGTTGCCGATAACGAATTTGCCTGGCCGCGCCTCGTGCGCTTGCGCGTTTACTACGATGGGCACAAAACCCCGAGCGTTGACGCGCCGCTGGGAGACTTCTTCGCGGTCGGGCATGGCTACGAGCGAAACTTGAACTCGCTCGTGGTGCATAACGCCTCCTTCGGCCGCGCCCACAACAGTTATTGGCCCATGCCCTTCCGGAAGTCTTGCAGGATTACTGTGACCAATGAAGGCAGGCGCCGCGTGACCAGTCTTTACTATCATGTGGACTGGCAGAAGCACTCTTCGCTGCCGGAAGATACCGCTTACTTCCACGCTCACTACTCCCAAGCTCTACCGCCGGCACCAGGCAAGCTGTATCCGTTTCTGAATATCCGGGGTGAAGGCCAATATGTGGGCACGGTATTGAACATCGTCCAAACGCAAATGGGTTGGTTCGGTGAGGGCGACGATATGTTCTACGTCGACGATGAGCCGAAGCCCCGGATTGAAGGCACGGGGACAGAGGACTACTTTAACGATGCCTGGGGTCTGCGCGTCTCTGACGGAGCCTGGACCGGCACTCCCGTGGCGGAAGGCGAAGGCTTCGGCGCGCGGCTCACGGGATACCGGTGGCACGTCATCGATACCGTCCCTTTCAAGAAATCGCTGCGTGTCGGAATTGAACACATGGGATGGACCTACAATCCCGACGGCGCGGCGCGCTCGGGTTTCGAGGAGCGGTCCGACTTCTTTTCCAGCGTGGCCTTTTGGTACCAGAAGGGCGTAAACGAAGATGTCCCCGAGCCGCCTTACGGCGCGGCCCGCTTGCCACTGGGCAACACCTTGCAGATTGCCGTCCCGAATAACCTAAAAGATGTGACGGCCGAGGGAGGCGAGGTCTCGGTGCAGAAGGAAGTTTTCTGGTCGAAAGATCTGATGTTTCTCCAAGGGCATGGCGCGGGGACAAAGATGAATGTCCCGTTTGATGTCCCTGCGGACGGCTTTTACGAGGTTGTCGCGCAAATTGCCCAGTCGCCTGATTACGGGGATTACGTGGCCATGCTCGATGGAAAACAGACCAACTCCACAATGCTCACCTGGGGGCCTCTCGAAGCGCAAGCGCCCCCGGTCGAGATCCTGCACAACTATCAGGCGGAAACGTTCGTATCTATCGATCGACGGCTGGGATGGTTTAAACTTTCGCAGGGCCGCCACATTTTGACGCTCACCTGCGTGGGAAAAGACACTCTCTCGACAGGTTTCAATCTGGGAGTGGAGGGCGTGGTGCTGGAGGAAATCCCGAATGGGAAAGCGCTGGTCAAAGCCACCGGTCAAAGTCTGCCCCATTACGAAACGATGCCGGCGGGAATCCCTGCGCATGCCCCTGCCATCGGCGTCGTCTATCGGGGCCAACCTCTGAGCTTCTACCTCGCGCAGCTCCAGCAGGCTTCGGATGACCAACGCGCGGAGACGATCCGCGCCATAGGGGCGTTTGGTAAGGACGCCGCGCCAGCGGTTCACGCGCTTTCCGCGGCCCTTGCCGATCGCGATCCGGAGGTCCGCGCCGCCGGGGCCGTGGCGATGGCACAGGTGGGTCCTAAGGCTTCCGAGGCTGTGCCTGCTCTGACTGATCTTTTAAAGGATGAAAATCTGCAAGTACGTGAGTCTGCCACTTTGGCCTTGCGCGAAGTGGGACGTGGTGCGACAAGGTCGGTCCCGGCCCTCTGCGCGGCACTGAAGGACCCCGCGGGAACGGTCAGAATGTCCGCCGCGCTAGCCCTCGGGCGGATGGGCGCCGCGGCTACGTCCGCAGTCCCGGCACTGACGGCGGCTTTCGACGTTCCCGACGAAAATGCCCTCAACAACGAGGACGTGCAGGTGCTGCGCAACATCGCTTACGCCTTGGCCGACATCGGCCCCGGGGCGAGCAGCGCTATCCCTGTCTTGAGCCGTGCCAGCCACATTCGCATTAAATATATTGCCGATGAAGCGATCGCCAAGATTGAAGGCCACCCGGTTCCCACGTGGCACTAAGGAGGAAGGCTTCCAAAGAGGACTGGCGGTGCGGGCTTTGATGAGCGATCCGATTCGCGCTAGACTTCCTCAGAGACCTCTCGCGCGTGACGATGCGAACCTATTCGGGAGGCTTCATTCCCCGGAGGATGAGTTGACCCGCCACTCTGTAAAACCTCCGCAACTGGTCGGTAAGAAAGGAGACTCGAGGAGGTCTTGCGAACTGCACCCGTGATGATTCTCGCAGCAACGGTGACGTCTTTCGCAGCCGTGGTTGGACTTCCACAGGAACCCGGCCTCGAAGTCATGCACGTGCCGGCTCCCGAGTTTCCTTCGCCTGCGGGACTCCCGCTTCCCACCACCGATCTGGCGGGCGGTTCGATCTCCGGGCCGCCACCGGGTGTGCATGAGGGCGCGAGCGCGACTCCCGCGAGCCCGCCAGGCCAAATGGCAGAGCCCGGCGCCAATCTCAAGTGGATCAATAGCCGGGCCCTGAGCATGAAAGCCTTGCGCGGCGACGTGGTCATGATCGACTTCTGGGATCCTACCTCCATCAGTTGCATCCGAACCTCTGCAACCAACAAGTTGTGGTGGGATCGCTACCGCAAGTATGGCTTTGATTTGATCGGAGTTGAAGATCCTGAGTTCGACATCCCGGGGCTCGACATCCGCTCCCCAGTCAAGCGCTTCGGCTTGGCTTACCCCATCCTGGTGAACGCGCATTTCTGGGCCTTGAACGCTTACAAGAACAACACCCGGCCCAATCGATTCTTGATCGATGCTAGCGGCTATATTCGCTATCACGTTGCCGGGGAGGGTCACGACGCGGAATTTGAGCGGGTGATTCAAAAGCTGCTGAAAGAGGCTCACCCGGAAATAACGTTTCCGCCAACCTACACGATAGCGCCCGACGAGGACGTTTTCGCACCGGGATGCGGAGGCGCTCCGACTCCCCAAGTGTATATGGGGGATTGGCACGGACGCGGCGCGCTCGCCAACCCCGAGGGCTATCGTGACGGTGAGAGTACTAACTATCAGCCGCAGACTTCGGTGAAGGATGGGCGTGTCGTGCTCCAGGGCCGATGGGAGACAAACCGGGACGACGTCGTTTATCGCGGCAACCGCAGAGGCGACGAGCCCGGCAATGATCGCGTGACCTTGCGTTATCACGCCCGCGAACTGTACGCTGTGGTGAACGTTTTGCACGGGCACACCACGCGGCTGTACATCATGCAGGATGACAGCTACCTGTCCGCCGCCAACAAAGGCATCGACGTGCAGATCGACACCCAGGGAAAGTCATACATTGAAGTGCGGGAGCCGCGCATGTATTACGTGGTTCAGAATCCGGCATTTGGCAGCCACAGTCTGGCACTTTTCCCAACGCGGCCGGGGCTTGGCCTGTATTCGCTCAGTTTCAGCAACGACTGCCAGATGCAATTCGCTCACGGCGTTCGATCGCCGGGAACGCAGCTTCAGCAAGTGAATCCGACGTCGGACAGAGGAACCGAGCCCGCAAATGCTCCGAGGACATTCGTGGAGATGACCTCTGCTGAGCTCGCCAAAGCCGTCCCCGAGCTAAAGGACCTGCAGCCCGCAGACAATCAAGACATGTTGCCGCAAATACTGGAGCGCGTGGGAGCCACCGTCGCGACCTTCTTCCATGACTTTCTCGATACCACTTGCACTGAACACGTCACTTCCATAGTTCACACCGAGTTCCGCACCGGCGGTCCTCGACGCGCGGGGATTCCTGGCGGTCTGCATGATTATGAAGCCACGTACAACTATGTTGCGTTGGCTCAGGCCGACACGGCGAAAGCCCGCCTTCGCGAGTTCCGGACCGACCAAAGAGGCCGGCCAGTGGAGTCCGATGCCCCGAACGAGGTCATCACATCGGGTTTTGCCGCCATGTGCGAGCATTTTCATCCTGTCTTGCAACCGGACTCGCGGTTTCGGTATCTGGGGCGTGAGGTGACGGAGAAACGGGAAGCGTACGTGGTGGCGTTTGCCCAGCGGCCCAAAGTTGCGCGACGATTCTCCAGTATCGAATTCGCAGGGCGGACCGTAATCGCCTACTGGCAGGGCATTTGTTGGATCGATCCCGCGACCTTCACGATCCTGCGCCTGCGCACCGACCTTCAGCCGCCCCAGGGAGACGCCGACATCTTGAAGGAGACCACCGATATCCTCTATTCCCCAGTGGACTTCGAGCGAGGTGGCAAAACGCTTTGGCTTCCGCGTGAAGTCACGGTGACCGGTCAACTGAACCAGTATCTCTTTCGTAACCAGCACCGCTACTCGAACTATCGACTCTTCAAAGTCGAAGTCGAGCAGAAGCCTGGCTCCTGACGCAGGACCGGCAACGCGCTGGGGGGCCGATTGATCTTAAAGAGGGATCAGTTATGCGGTACCGGCTCGGCGGGTTCGGTCTTGCTGGGGTCAAAGGGTTCCATCTCGCCAGGAGTAAGGGCTTCGACCGGAGTTTCGGTGCGGCCGATAAGTTTCTTCTGGGCGCGGCGTTCGGCCTTCTCGCGCTGTTTATCCAATCTCTTCATTTCTTTCTGACGTTTCTGAAACGTGGCCATGGGGACTCCTTCAAATCCAAATGTAAGCGGGCGATGCCTCCGCCGCTTTGTGGGGGATTACCAGCGAGGTTCACGCGGCTTGCGCGGGGCTTCACTGTAATCTTCGTTGGAAAATCCGCCCCGTCCGCGCCCTCCCCCGCCACCGCTGCCGCGAGGTGGTCCGCTCCGCTCGGTCTTGGGACGTGCTTCGTTCACCTTCAGAGCGCGGCCCCCGACCTCTTTTCCATTCAGGGCAGCGATCGCCTTGGCGGCTTCTTCATCGTTGGGCATTTCCACAAAAGCGAAACCGCGGGCTCGCCCCGTCTCCCGATCCATCGCCACGTGGACCCGGGTCACTTGCCCGAATCCTTTAAACAACTCCGACAATTCGCTTTCCGTCGTTTGAAAGCTCAGGTTCCCTACAAAGAGGTTTTTCATTTTATTCCTTTGAACACCCTACATTGCCGATGGCGGACGGTTGCGAGCACCGGCGCGCCTCCCGGTTTGTCTTACACAGAATTCTGTACAAAGAGCCGGAAATGGCCCGACCGCGACGGATGGCGGAGTTTTCGCAGCACGATCGCTTCGATCTGGCGAATCCGCTCGCGCGTCACGTCGAACGTCCGGCCGACTTCTTCAAGGGTACATTCGCTGCCATCGCCCAGGCCAAACCGCATCCGGATAATGGCTTCCTCGCGGGCCGTCAGCGTCTTCAGCATCGACGCCACCCGCTCTTTCAGGTTAAGGTCAATCACCGCATCGGAGGGCGATGCCGAGGACTTATCCTCAAGTAAGTCACCCAGGGCCGATTCTCCGTCCTTCCCCACCGGGGTCCCCAAAGACACGGGCTGCTGGGCAATCTTCCGGGTGTTGCGCACCTTTTCGACGGCCACCTCCAGGCGCTGGGCAATCTCCTCCGCGGTGGGCTCGCGGCCTAGCTCCTGAACGAGTTGCCGGCTGGTGCGAATCTGCTTATTGATCGCCCCGAACATGTGGACCGGCACGCGAATGGTGCGCGCCTTGTCGGCGATGGCCCGCGAGACGGCCTGATGGATCCACCAGGTGGCATACGTGGAGAACTTGTACCCGCGGCGCCAGTCGAATTTGTCCGCCCCCCTCATCAGCCCAATATTGCCTTCCTGAATCAAGTCGAGAAACTCCAGGCCCCGGTTTGCATACTTTTTGGCGATGGAAACCACCAGGCGAAGGTTTGCCTCGGTCAGTTCCTTCTTGGCCCGTTCGGCGTCGGCTTCGCCGCGGCGGATGAGAGCCAGCGAACGTCTCAGGGCGGTGATGCCGACCCCGCCTGACTCCTCGATCTCCCGGAGCTGCGAGCGGCGCGATCTCAGATCCGCACGTGACGCGGCGGACTTCCCGCCGGCGGCGCCGGAGTGCCGCTCAAGCCGGGCGGACTCGCGCCCCAACGCTTCAGCCCGCTCCACCGTGCGGCGCAACTCATCAATCAGGCGCTTCCTTTCGAGCGGGTGAAACCGGATGGAACGCACCAGTTGCGACATCTCAACCCGCGTCCGCGACAACTTGCGACGGGCGCGCAGGTGAGCGCGGGCGCTCGATTTCGGAAGGTCATTCAGCCGGTCGGCCTGCCGCAGCGCCACGGCATAGAGCTTCTCGATCTTATCGATGGTCCGCAGCGTGTTCCGGGTGATCTTCTCGATTTTCTTTACCGTCAAATCTTCTTCATCGAACTGGACAACTTCTCGAATCGATCGCGTGCCTTTGCAAATTTCCTTGCCGAGGGCAATTACTTCCTTGATCACAAGCGGAGAACGAGAAATTGTCCTGAGGACCAGCGCGTGGCCACGCTCCATGCGTTTGGCGATGGCCACCTCGCCTTCCCGTTTTAGCAGCGGCACACGGCCCATCTCGCGGAGATAGACACGGACCGCATCGTTGTTCTTGTCTGTAGCGTGGGAGGTTTCGTCGACCTCGGCTTCTTCATCGGGGCCGGCATCTTCCCTCCGCTCGATTCCAGCCCGAGGAGTCTCCCCGGGCAAACGACTCGCAGACTTCGCCACGGAATCGTTTTCGTAGACTTGGATGTTGTGATGCTCGAACGCGGAGAACAGGCTTTGGGCCTCCGCCGATGTGCCCATCGCGGCCGGCAGGATGGCGTTCACCTCGTCATGAATAACATAACCGCGTTCCTTGCCCAAATCGATAAGGTTGCGAACGCGGTCATCCGTTTTTTCCAGCACACGCGACAAAGGATTCTCCCCTAAAGCGACGGCTGGAATCAGCCGTCCTTTCCTTAAGACCCTTTCATTACCGAGAAGAGGCCGTGGATTCCCCTATTGAAGGATCGGTACGACAATTTGCGGAAGTTGACCACAATTGACGATGGGCGATAGTGCTCCTCAGAGTCTCAAAACCGAGACTCGCCACGCGCGCCGCCCGCACCACCCCCATTGTTTAAGAACTTCACCTAACTATTCTACACCAGATGGCCGCTTCTCGCTCGTTTATTCGCGAGGCTGCGCCAAGGGCCGCCAGGGGACATACAACGCGAAGCTTTAGCGTGCGGCAGCTTGCTGCCGCTTTCTCCCGAGCCAGCTTGCTGGCTGGGAATTGCACACGCGCTCAAAGCTCCGCGAGCAAGCTCGCGGAACGGAAAGCGGCAGCAAGCTGCCGCACTCTAAAGCTTCGCAAGCTATGCCGGGCACGGGGGAAGATAATGATCAGAAAGGACTTGTAACGGCAGGGCTGAAACCGTGCCGTCCCACGGAGGCCCTACTCCGCATCGGTTGCGCCTGTGAGTTCGAAGAAATGGTGCCCCATGATCGCGAGCGTAATGGCCTTGCTAAAGTGGTGCCGATGTTGGCTCAGGGACTGAGCAAAGAATTTCCAGTACTCCTGGCGGTAGTTGCTGAGAAAGCCCTGCCGCCAGAGCGAGCGGCCCAGCGCCATGATATCGGAGAGGACGACCGGCGAGCGCGACCCCTTGCCTAACTGTCCCAGGAAAGCCGAGGCGCGTTGGAAGTATTCCTGCGGGTTGTAAATCGTCTGAAGGATGCGCCGGTAGCCATCCAGCAATTCCTGCGGATCCATGCGCGGGATAAAGTTCAAGTCAGCAAGCGTATTGCTCCCCAGGCTGGCCTTGAGGATCCGTCCCTCCGCTTTGAGCCGCCGCCACAACTGCGTATTCGGCAGCGCCGTGAGCAGACCCACCATCGAGAGGGGAATCGCGGCCTCACGGATAAAGGCGATCTGACGGTCAAAGACATCGGGCGGGTCGTTATCGAAACCTACAATGAAGCCCGCCATCACTTCCATTCCATAAGCCTGAATGAGTTTCACACTTTCCAGCAGATCCTTGCGGAGATTCTGGAATTTGGTGGTTTCTTTCAGGCTCTCGGCCACCGGCGTCTCAATGCCCAGGAAGACGCGGGTGAAATGCGCCTCGCGCATCAAGGCCAACATTTTCTCGTCCTCCGCCAGGTTCAGCGAAGCCTCCGTGTAAAACGCGAAGGGATACTTGTGTTCACGCATCCATTCCACGAGCCGGGGAAGGAGAAGCATAACGTTTTTCTTATTACCGATAAAGTTGTCATCCACCATAAAAACAGAGCCACGCCAGCCCATGCGGTGAATCTGGTCAAGTTCCGCGCACACCTGATCGGGGGTCTTCGTTCTTGGCCGCCGTCCGTAGATTTCGATGATGTCGCAGAATTCACACGTGAAAGGACAGCCTCGGGAGTACTGAAGTGACATGGAACTATAGCGCCGCATGGGGGCGATCCGCAGGTCCGGCAGCGGCACCTGGGTGACATCGGGCCATTGCTTTTTGAAGTAGTAGGGCTGCGCCTCTCCCCGTTCCAAGTCCGCCGCGAGCTGGGGAATAATCTCTTCGGCTTCCCCCTCGACGAAGTGATCGGCTTCGGCAATGGCAGGATCTTTGGCGCTGACAATCGGGCCGCCCACCACGGTGCGCAGCCCACGCCGCTTGGCGCGCGCGATCTGCTCCTTCATAGAGGGCCCCTGCACAATCATGCCGCTGAAGAAGACCACGTCCGCCCAGTTGAGGTCGGAGTCCTTGAGGCGGCGCACGTTCAGATCCACCAGCCGGCGTTCCCAGTGCGAAGGCAGCAACGCCGACACCGTGAGTAGACCCAAAGGAGGGAATGATGATCTTTTTCCTTCAAAGGGTAAGGCGTGCTTGAAGCTCCAGAACGTGTCCGGAAACTCCGGATAAACCATCAAGACTTTCACGAAGACCTCCGCCTCACTTTGGATGTCTCAAGCAGCCTGCCATTTAATACGCCAAGGGGGTGAGCCATAAGGGAATATTGTCCGGGATTTCCATTTCGGATCCCCCCCCCCGATGGGCTGACGGGAACCCAGGTTTTCCGTTTTTGGTGGCCCGTTGAATCATTAGAGCACACTTCGCGATGTGTCTGTACAAAATTGCTCACTTTTGCGGAAAATGATTTCGGAATCTGGAGGGGGCAGTTCGCCAACTCGTTAAAGTGGCACGATCAATTTATCGAGTTTCGGAAGTGCTGGGAAAACAACCCTTGATGCACGGAACGCCCCAGCGGACAGCGATGCGAAGCTTTAGAGTGCGGCAGCTTGCTGCCGCTTTTCCCCCAGCCAGCTTGCCGGCTGGGAATTGCATACGGTTCAAAATTCCGCGAGCAAGCTCGCGGGAGAGAAAGCGGCAGCAAGCTGCCGCACTCTAAAGCTTCGCACTTATGTCGTGGCGCTAATCTCTAGTTCAAATGGCCGGGTGCTTCACTGGTGGGTGGCATCGGAAGGCGCTACCACCGCTGGAGGGACCTTGGTCAGCAACTGCCGGTAAACGATTCGCAAAGTAGCGAGCACCGGAACCGAAAGAAAACTGCCTGCCACGCCGGCAATCGAGCCGCCCGCCAGGACTCCGAAAATAATCAGCAGGGGATGGAGCTTCATGCCGGCGCTCAGCAAGTGGGGCGACACGACATAATCCTGGAAGAAGCGGAAAGCCACCAGGAACACGAAGATCCACAGCAGATGGTGGGAGCCGCTCAGACCCGCGACAAGCAAAACGATGACCGCGCCGGCCAAAGGGCCCACCATGGGAATGAATTCCAGAGGAAACGCCACCGCCGCCAATAGAATTCCATAGGGAACGCCAATGATCGAGAAGAAGAGTCCATAAGCTAGAGATGCCACGACTCCCAACAACACCAGCGCCCGCATGTATTGTGCCAGCAACACGTGCAGGTCGGTGGCAATTTTCTCCACGGTGTCGCGGCGGGCCCCGTCGGAAAGAAAACCCAGCACCGAACAGCGCATCTCATGCCCATCTTTCAAGAAGAAAAAACTGAGAATCGGCACAAGAACGATGAAGATGAGGTTTCCGGCGCGCGACATGACCCCCAGGGCGGCATTTGAAAGCAGTGCCAGGATATCCCGCGAATGTCGGGCCAGTTGCTGTTGCACCGTCGACATGACCGTGCTCTTGATGGTCGCGGCGGGGGGTAAACCGGCGGGGGCCGTCGTGGGTTGGAATCTTGTAAGGAGATCCGGGAGCCTTGCTGCCAGCGCATTCGCCTGCTGGACGATCCGCGAGCCGATGGCAAACCCTATGACAATCAAAAAACCCACCAGCGCGAGGTAAACGAGGGTGAGCGCCAGGGCCTTCGACCGCCCCGGCAGCCGCCGGTCGAGAAGCTTCACCAATGGCCAGAGGAGATAGGCGAACAGCAGTGCCACGACAAATATAAACAGAGTCTCGCGAATGCGATACAACAGCCCTACCATGAGAAGAATGAAAACCGCTGTCCAGGTGTAACGTGCGGCGTTGCGATCAAGACCCAGCAAGATTCTGCCCCCTCAACTTCCGGCCATGGATTCTGTCACGAGGCCTCGAACTGAACTGATAAGTTACTGAATCAAGGGGCTCTTTAGCTACCAAAATCTTACCTGGCAACCATTTCGGTAGGGAGAGCGCGCCGGGGGGGGGTGGTTCAAGCCCCCCTACCCTCGAAACACAGGTTATTCCCGAGAAACCCATCCTTGTGGCAATGCCATCATGGCATTGACTTTATACGGACAGCATACCCGTGTCACCAAGGTGATTCCTTTCGTGTGGCAAAATTGCCCCGCCCGAAATGGAAGATGGCTCAAAGCGGCCACTAGGTGGCCGAAATCGGCCAGTCGGCTGCTGCCCATCTGAGGCGCTCCCAGGTGTGGCACAGGAAAAAAAGAGCTACCCTGCCCGAAGCTGCCGTTTGGCTCGGCCGAAGGGTCCGGCAAAGTGCGAGTTGCGAATGGGGCCTGGACCGTGCGCAGGAGGACGTAATAAACAATCGGCGTATCCACCCCTAAAGTGAAGCAAGTTAACGCCGATACATACCCGCTGGGGGTAATAGGTCATACCCATGTTCAGTCCGCGGGCGGCCCGACAACAATCGGTGGCGATTAGGACCCCGCAGTGTGGTTTTGCTGCGCAAGGAGCGCCCGAGCCCATAGACTTGATGGCCGGTCGCCGTGGAACCCCAATTGCACCTACCCTCCTTAGAGGTCAATAGAGCCATGCAACCAAATTCACGATTATTAGGCATATCTGTGCTGATTTTGGCGTGCCTCCCTTCCTCCGCCCAAGCCACCGCGCGGCTTCGGGTCGAGCCGGGAACGAAAATCCCGGTTCGGCTGGAAAGATCGGTAGGCACCAAGGATTTCTATCATTGGCACTCCTTTGGTGACGTCCGCACGGTTTCCGGAACCCTCATGCAGGATCTGGTAACCTCGGAAGGCCAAGTGGCTCTGCCAGCGGGGACGAAGATCCGTGTGGCGGTGCTCGAAAGCAAACATGCCGGGCAGGTAACGGGCCGGTCCCGCCTGCGCCTGGGCCTCTATTCCGTGTCCACGCCGGATGGCGAAGTGATTCCTCTCGACGGCTACCCGACTCAGCTCGGCCGCCACAAGGTTGACAACGAGGGCACGGCCCACGGCAACCGCGGATTGGTGAAGGACGCCGGCATTGACTTCGGGTCGGTGACCATCGGCGCGGGAGCCGGTTTCCTTGCCTTTGGGCCGGTGGGCGCGGCAGTGGGCGCCGGCGGGGGTCTGCTGGTAGCGGCCATTTGGACGGTGGCGCGGCGCGGCCCTGACTTGGTGGTCCCGGCAGGTACGGTAGTGGATTTCGTGCTGGGGCGGCCGGCATCCTTTATGGCCACCGATGAGTTCGTCGATGATGGCGCGAAGTTGCAGCCCACCCGGTGGGGCGCCGGCCAGCCGGTTCTACCTTCGGAGGATCTCCTGGAAATGGCGGATCGAGTCGACACGGACCCGCGCGGCGTACTGCACGAGTTGAAGGACTTGCGGTTCAAGGAACGTCCTTCCGTGGATCGCATCTTTGCCAAGTACTTGCAAGCGGTGGCGCGATTCCAGGCGGGCGACCAGAACTCCGAGACGCTCAACCTGATGCGCGAAGCCTACAGCGATGCGCAAAAATCCAGCCTGCCCGAGGCGGCGCGCACGGAGATGGCACGCAACCTGGTGCGGGTCATGCGGGTGACGGAAAGAGATTGGGAAAGGGACCCGCTCCTGAACGATCCCTTGGTGCAGAGCGCGCTGGTGGAGGAAGTCCAATGAAAGCCATCTTGACATTGGTATGTTGTGCGCTTGCTGGCGCGACGTTTGCCCAGCAGCCCCCTTCTCCTGACACGCCGCAACCCGCGGCTACGGAAACGGCTCCTGGGGCGGAGGCCGAGCGTCCCACGGCCCCGGAAAAGGAACTACTCCAGGTGCGGGTTCGACGCCTGCTCGATGACTTCGACCAGCGTCACCAGCAGCGTGTGCTCGAAATGTCTTCGTACGACAAGGTGGGTGACGCTGAGCCAGCCGTCAAGCGCCTCGCCAATCCCCGCAAGGTGAAGGTGGAAATGAAGGACGAACTCGATCGCGAACAGACTAGCCAGGCGCTCGCCAAGGAATATGCGCAGGAGGCCGTCCAGGTTCAAAACCAGGAACGGGCGCTTCAGGACTTCATTGCCAAGCGACAAAAGACCCTTGACGACTTGAGCAAGCGGGCCGGCGCCATCAATCGGCAAGATCTCGAATTGGCGGCCGCGAATCTGGCTCGACAACCCGGAACCGAGGCGCAGGTCCGCGAAATCCACCGCCAGTTGGCGGAAGCCGGCCGCGCTCAGGAGGAGCTCGCAACCGAGCAGCCGCAGAGCCAGCAAGAGGCTTCGAGCGCGGATGATGAGCTGAAGAAGCTCCGGGCGCTCGAACAGTCGCTCCAAAAAGAATCCAAAGCTTACCGGGCAGACGCGGCCTCGGCTCACAAGAACCAGTTGAATTTGGCCGACCGGCTCGAGTTTTACCTTGTTGATGCGCAGGCGGAAGACGTGATCGACCAGGACAGCAAGGCGGCGGAGGCGGCGCCTCATCTCGCGGCCAGCCCGGAGGTTCAAGACACCCTCGAGAGCCTGGGATCGCGCGCGAAGGCAGACGCCAAGCCGGACCAGAAATGCACCGAGACGGCGAGCGACACGAAGGGATGCCCCCAGACGCCGGCACCCGAGCCCAAGGAGTAAACCATGGGGTCACAGAGAATCGCAGGTTCAACACACTTGGCAGCCAAAAGGGGCGCACTCACGGTGGCCGCGGTCTTCGCCATGGTCCTGGCGATTGCTCCGGCGGCGTGGGCCCAGACCGATCATTCCAAGCCGGAGGAACTCGCCAAGCAGCGTTCCGACCTCTACCTACGCGCCACCCGTGCGCCTCTCGCGGACCTGGGCAACGACGTGAATCATATTGCCGTGGTGTCCGAAACTTGCCGCGTTAAGTATGGGTCTGCGGCGTGCGGCCTTTCGGACAAAGCCCTCGAATCGGACAAGCTGGAAGAACGCTATGCCTATTACGTCAAACAGCCGGTTGAGGCGCATGTTAAGGCCCGTCCGGTTAAAGTTGACAGGCGGAATTGGGCGGGGTCAGGCCCGCCGGCCCAACCTTGAGGCTACCATGACCCCCGGCAGCGTTTCCGGCTATATGATTCTTGCGGGCGCAGAGCTGTGCCTCCTGGCAGCGGGGGCGTTTTCAGACACGCCGCAGGCGCAATCATACCCCCACCCTTCCCCACCTTCGACCCATGCAAGAACGTTGAAGCGCACATGGCGCACCGGACCTGCTACAACGCCGCCTGACACCGAAGTAGTGCCGCCCCATCCTTCCTCCGTGCCCCCTCCCATAAGAGGTCTGACCCTTAGCGTGGAGGGAGAACAGAAAAGCGGAGAAGCACCGGGAGTGAGGCCCTCCGCCGGTTCGACTCTTGCCACCAAGCGCACGTCTCCCGCCCCCATCAAGCCCGTGCCCGCGAAGAATGACAAACCCGATTCGAGTTACGTTGACCCGGAGAAGCGCGCCAGGGATGAGATGAATTGTCTTAGCACGAATCCAAAAGCGCGCCAGGCCTTCTACGACGACCTGCGCCGCACCGTGGAGCAAGTGCGCGCAGGGTCAAAGGATGTAATCGAGAAGAATCCCGCCCCGTGCGGCCAATAGCCCGGCTTTCTTACCGGGCCGAGCCTCCTAATTCAGCGGCGGGAAATGCGAGGTTGAACGGGCTGAGGGAATACGCATCTCTGCTGGCATACTTTGCGGCGCTCTGGAGTGCGGCAGCTTGCTGCCGCACTCTAAAGCTTCGCAAACTGCCCGGCTCACGCTGTGGCGTCACTTCCCGCGCTTACGTGCGGCTTTCCTTGCCTTCACTAAAGCGCGGCCCACCGTGCGCGTGCAGATGTTGAATGCGCGGGCGCATTCCGATTGCGACTTGCCATCCCTGAGCATATAAAATATCCGTGCCCAATCCATTTCGCTCAGTTTTGGCGGGCGTCCACCGAGTTTTCCCCACGCTCTCCGCTGGCGCTTGCTGTACTTCTTCGACCGCGCGTGCCCTCCCTTGCTTGCCATCTCGCGTACTGTCATTTCCTTGGCCATGCGCCGAAGCCTAGCGGGCTCTGGAAGATGTGTCAAGACATATCTTGCTCGCACAATTCGTCCGGCAAAAGCGGATTACCCGCGCCGCCACCGCGACATCCCCGCGGTCCGCTTAAGCCCCATGGGGGGACCAAATCTAGCCCCGGGCGATGATACGGTGAAAGAATCCTCGCTAGGAAGACCGACCGTCTTCCGCGCGTCGAATCCGCCCATAGTGCGCGCTTCTCGACTAAGATTCAATTGTTGGATATAAGCCCTGGGGCTATTCGAGGCAAGGCCGATTTTATCTGTCAATCGGAACTCCCGATTCAGTCTTCCCTTTTCGCCCAACGCGAGCGTAGCGCGGCTGCCGCCGGTGCATAGGGCATGAGAAAACCCCATGGCCAGGACTGCACTGAAGGTGGCGACCTGCTCCCACATTGCGGTTGCAGTTTTAAGAAGCCCATGTGGTGCGTGCGGCGGAGGCTGCCGGTCCAGGCTTGGCTGTGACGGGTTCGGTTTGCAGACTCATGCCGGGCAAAGCAGCACACCCTTGTCCTGTTGACAACAATCGCCCGCAAAGGGCAGTGTCCCAAAAGGTTTGGTGATGGGATTTGGAGGGCGCGGGGAAGTTATCCTGGACTGGCCTGGGGCTTCACTCGGGACGGGAACAATCTCGCCACTTCAGAGTAGTCCTCGAATCTGCGCACGAAAAACTCGTGGCCCTCTTCGTCGGCAAATTGTTGAGCCTTGCGCTTGGCTCCGTCGAGGTTAGCGAAGGACCCTCTCCAAATAGACCTGTCCTCATCATCTTGAAATAGCCCGAACTCATGCTCGTGTGGCATCTGTGCCCTCCAAACGGGAGATACAGAATATGCCGTATGAATTATATTTTGGCCCTACGGATAAGGAATTTTACTTTGAGATTCAGGGAGCCGTCAAGCATGTCCTTGCCCGATCTGCGATTCAGACAGTGGGGGGAGGGCGCAAGGCTGGCGGGAGGCAGGAGCCGCGAGACGGGGGGAATTGGGCGCTGGAGTGGGGGCGTGTTGAGACGGGTGGCGGCTGTGTCGCAGGGTGAAGGCTCGTTGTGGGGAACAGCTCAGGCGACTGACTTCTGGCGATCAGTGGTGAGGTGAGAAGGCGTGGCTGGAGGGGCTAACCGATGGCTAGGGGGATCGGGCGTTTTCAAGCAACTGGTAGAGGTCGCGTTTCAAGAGGCGCATTTTCCTGAGCAATTTGGCGCGCGCGTCCTCAGTCAGTTCCAGCAGGATCTCGGCGAACTCGGGCAGTAGCAACAAGCAGAAGCGTTGGCGGTAATAGACGGCGACCACTTGCAGTGTCGGTCCGAGTCGTTGCAAGATTCGCGGTCGGGTGCGGCGGTTCATCTGGGGGCGGTGGCGCAAGAACAGATGTCCTTGGAACAGCGTATAAGCCAGCAGGACAAACAGCACCTGGCTGAGGATCAGGGAGAACTTGCAGGCGGTCATCCGGGTGATGTCCCAGAAACACTTGTATTGCCGATGGCGCTCTTCAATCGCGGTCCGCAGCTTGTAGGTGGTGCGCGTCTGCTCGGCACTCCAACGGGGCGCGGTGGTCGCCAGCACCCAGTCGTGGACCTCTCCCTGGGCGTTGATCTCGCGGTTGATGACCGCCGTTAACGGCACGGGACAGTCGGCCCAACTGGAGACGCCGCGGACGAGGCCCAGCAAGGTTTGCGCGGGGGGAAGCGGCGGCGCAGGGGATCGCGCTTGGCGCGCTTGCAGCTTTCGCTGCCGCTTCCGTTCGCGCTGGGCAATGACCGGATCCTGCGGTCGGTCCGGTGGCTCCGGCGAGGTGGCGGTCGGCAGCACAACCGGTTCCCAGTGGAAATCTTTCAGGCGCGTCAGGCCCATCACGTCCTGATAAGCGTCCATGTTGGTCTTCAGCGGGATGACGGTGTCGATGTGGTGTGCGGTTTTGAGCCGCCCGATGGCTTGGCCATCCAGCAAGCCGCGGTCCAGAATCAGGACCTTCATCACCCCCGTCCCGAGCGCTTTCACCAAGCCGTCGACCAGTTCATAGAGGAGGGGGCACTCATGCTGGTTGCCCGAGACCAAGCACGCGGCCACCACCAGGAAGAAATCCAGGTCGCGGTTGACATGAATCAGCGAGACGATCTTGTAGCAGCGATGCCATTGGTAGCGTTTGTCGCGTAGATCCACGGCCTGGGGGTCGACCGGATGGTGATGCTCGTCGAACAACATGACGGCGGAGCGCTCGTAGTGCTCCTGGTCGGGAACAAACAGGTAGCTGGCGTCGCCGATAAAAAGCCCCTCCGGGTCGAACAGTTTCAAGGCGCGGAGACCGCGTGGCACCTCCCGGTTGAACCATTCCTGTAATCGTCGGGCGTCGGTGTCGCGGGCGAACTTGCGCAGGAAATCCTGATCGCAAGGCGTCTGCCGGTCGTAGCGGTTCTTGTCGTTGAAGCCGGTGCAACCCCAGGTGACATCGTCGGTCTGCGGGTGCACCGCCTTGCGACCCACCTCGGGCCCCAGCGCATCGATCAGGCCGCCGGAGCGAAGGACGTAGGGGAAGGCGTGGTAACCGGGGGCGCCATGCAGCCGCAGGCTGATCTGGCTGGCCAAATAGAACCAGACGGGAACCTCCTCC
>Ga0181536_10002702_pt1 | contig 19751 bp, 16 predicted proteins | sample PEATcosm2014_Bin_41_FD_121105 | JGI IMG/M metagenome (GOLD analysis project Ga0181536, IMG submission 121105) | Peatland microbial communities from MTU Mesocosm Facility, Houghton, MI, USA - PEATcosm2014_Bin17_60_metaG | ecosystem: Environmental > Terrestrial > Soil > Wetlands > Peat | place...
AACCTTCCTCCGCGCGCTCATCCCCGCTTAGCCCAACTGGAAGTCACCGTTCGTCAGAGCCTACTCCCGGCCGAAGCCTACAGCATGGTCCCAGGCCGCGATCCCCAAAACTGTTAAGCACCCAGCACCGACGCCGCGATTGACAGACCGGCCGCTATGAGCACGCCCGCAACGGCGATCGCGCAATCCAGTTCCGTTTTCCGGCCGTCATCGGCGCTCCTGCCTTCGATTTTAACCGGCGCGGAATGCCCCGAGCATACTCATCCCATTCTCGTGGCAGGCCGCATCCTTCTGCGTACGGCAAGCGAGTAGGAGAAAAACGAACTTGGAACATCCGGTGGCAGGCCCGTCGATAGGGCACTTCAATCGCATTGCCATCCACGCAGTCGGGCTGGTTATGCTGGCCGGCGACCGGGGCGGTTGGCAATCAAGCAGGCCGCATGGTCGCGCCGGGTCTTGATCACGGAAAGCAGCCTGCCGGTTTCCTCGTTCGGAGTATGGAACCTGCCGCTCAGATAGAATGGCACGAGAGCTACATGCCGACCGAGTTCTTTGAAAAACACCCTGCCTCGCTTCGCCTGGAAATGCTCACCGTCATGAACGAGGGCTTCCAGCGCTGGGACCCAGCGCCGAAATCAGCGGACGCCAAAGCATTCCTGGCGATCACGGCTGAAGATCTCAGCGACGGAGCCTTCACCACCCAAATTGCCGGGTTGACCCTGAACGGGCTGAAGGACATGGGGAAAAACGGAATCCAGTACGTTGCGGAACCCACGGAGAAACAGCGGGCGATTGTCAATGGTTGGTTTGAGAATGCGTCCCGGGCAATGGTGAATCGGCTGGCGGAGAAGTTCGATCCGTTTATGCAGACCAAGGGGCCGTTCAATAGGGCTTCCGGGCGTCACCGTTGGAATGTTGCCCGGCGCACGGGCTTCGGACATTTCGGCCATGCGTCGAATACGTGAAGTTCTAAGCCTTCATCTTGAAGCCGCCGGCGCAGTGGTATCCTTCGTTACATGACAGTAACCGACAATCTGTTCGGGACCACTCAACTGAGCTCGACCCGAGCCGAGACCATCAAGAAAACGTACATGCTGCTTGGCCTCAGTGTGGCCGGCGGACTCTGTGGCGGGTACGTCGGCGCGCAATCGGACACCTTGGCTAACCTCTTCACCGGCTGGCTGGGTTGGATCCTGGCGATGGTATTGCTTAACGTGATCCCGCGGGTAGCGATCGCAGCGCGCCACAATCCGGTTTTGGGCGTCACCGCGCTCCTGGCCGACGGGTTCGTCTCAGGATTGGTCCTGGCTCCGATTCTCCGGATTGCGAGCCTCTACGCGCCGGGAACGATCAAGATTGCGATGCTGATGACCCTGATCGTCTTTGGCGTGGTCACGCTGTTCGTGATGTCGTCGAGCCGGACGTTCTCGGCGCCGCGAGGACTCATGTTGGGGATTTTTGTCAGCATCATCGCCGCGATGGTGCTCAACGCGTTTCTCAACATCGGCCTGCTGGGGATGCTGATTGCCGCAGGAATCGGCATATTAGGCGTCTGTATCCTGGTATATGCCACAAGCGCTGTGCTCCACAACCCGGATGCCGACAGCCCGATCCCAGGCGCGCTAATGCTGTTCGCAGGCCTCTTCAATGTGTTCGTGGCTATTCTGAACATTCTCCTGCGCTTGAACCGCAGACGCTGAGCGGAAATCGGCAGGTCGAGTAGCCCGGTCAAGTGCAGTTTTCAATCCGGAAGTATCTCGAACGCCACGTCATGCCCTTCGCAGGCAGCCGCCACCGAGATTTCCAGGCCGCTCCCAGTGCTGGCCCATTGTGACGTCCGGGCAGGGTCGTCGAACTTGCGCAATAACGTAAGGCGACATCTGCCCAAGCGCGCCGCCAGGGACCTCGGCACGGCGTGTATTAGCGGGCCGCACAAACCGAACGATCCAGGCATCCGGGAATCCGGAACATTGGATCGGATCCCAACCATGTGCCAGGCGCATACAATGCCATGTTCGTGCAGCCGGTCCGGCCGGCGTGGTTGGTGCTATGTTGGCTGGCGGATAGAGCCATGGCTGCGAACCTCAGCCCGGAATTCCTCGCGGCGGAACGGGAATACCAGAGCGCCCGCACGCAGGCCGAAAGGGTCGCCGCGCTTGAGAGAATGCTGGCCACGGTGCCCAAGCATAAAGGCACTGAGAAACTCCAGGCGGACATCAAGCGACGCCTCTCGCAGGCACGCAAGGAATCCCACAGGGGCGGGGCTCACGCCGTCCCGTTTTATCTGATCGAAAGGGAGGGCGCGGGACAGGTTGTGCTGCTAGGTCCGCCCAACTCCGGCAAGTCGCAACTCCTCTGTTCCCTGACGCACGCGCGGCCCGAAGTCGCCGCGTATCCGTTCACCACACGCCTCCCTACTGCAGGGATGATGCGCTTTGAGAACGTGCAAATGCAGTTGATCGATCTGCCGCCGATTTCGCCTGAGTTCACCGAGCCCTGGCTGCCTCAGGCGATTCGCAATGCCGACACCGGCGCGTTGGTGGTGGACCTCAACGACCCTGCCATCCTGGACGAAGTGGAGTTCGTGCCGAATACCTTGAACGCCCGCCGGCTTCCGGTTCCGAAGTTGCTGGTGGGAAACAAGGCCGACTTGCCGGGCGCCCGCGACAATTACGAGGCCTTGTGCGACCTTTACGGCAACCGCTATACGTGCGTCGCCATATCGGCTCTCACGGGCCTGAACCTGGAACAATTTGGGCGCGCGGTTTTCGAAGTGCTGGGGTTGGTCCGCGTCTACACCAAGCCGCCCGGGAAGAAGGCGGACCGGACGTCGCCGTTCGTGCTGCACCGCGGCCAGACCGTGCAGGATGCCGCCCGCATGGTGCATAAGGATTTTGCCGAGCATCTGAAATACGCGCGCCTTTACCGCGGCTCAGGCGAACGGGAGGGTCTCATGGTAGAGCGCACGCACGTTTTGGTGGACGAGGACATTCTGGAGTTTCACATGTAGGCGACCGGGAAGATCAATTCTGGAACCGCTATCACGTGCGCTATTCTAAGCAAAGCCGGCAGGGGCGTTAGCGCCGAATGGAAGTGAGCCATTTTGGCCGGTACATGCATTGAGACCCGTATTGGAAGAAGGCCCGCCAGCCGGTTTAAGGTTTTGACTGTCGCTCTTTATTCGCCTAATCTATGGCAGTCACCTACGGCAGCCCTCGCCCAAGCCCTTTCGTCTGGCGGTATTTCGCCGTGGCGCGAAATGGGCGCCTATGAAGCACAAGTTCGCCGAAGAAGTGGTGGGGATCCTTCGTCGAGGCAGCGTAACGAAGCGCCGCTCGTACTGGGCGTCGCGTTCTGCGGCGGCGGAGCGCATCTGGGCCAAGCTCTCGGCCATGTCGTGCTGGAATAGTTCCAGACTCTGGGTGAGGGCTTCGTGCCGTTCGGTGAGGCGTTCCAAGCGTTCATCGATGGCTATGCTTCTCCGGTATAGCGTTAAGGATCTGGCGTTACAGGCCGGCTTCCCCCTGGAACAAATCCCGCCGGATTCTCGTTAAGCAGGTTATGAAGACGCTGATCGGCCTTTTGCTGTTGACGGGACTGACCCTAAGCGCCGGAGAGCTGACCGGCAAATGGAGCGGCAAGTTCGACATCACCACCGCGGCCGGGGAAACCAAGCCCGATTCCGCATATATGAACCTGAAGGTGGATGGCACCAAGGTCACGGGTACGGCCGGCCCGAACGAAGACCAGCAATGGACCATTCGGAACGGCAAACTGGAAGCGGGCAAGCTCACTTTCGACGTTGTCATGGAAGGCGACAACGGCGACGATAAAGGCTCGCTGGTATTCGACCTGGTGTTCGATGGCGAAACGATCCGGGGGAACGCGACCGGAACCGGCCACGATGGCGACAAGATGTCCGCCAAGGTGGATTTGAAGCGGGTAAGCTGAAACATGGCCCCACGCGGGGCGGCGGGCGCGCTATACTGTATAGTTTGAGACAAGATGCCGAAACGTACCTTTCAACCAAACAATCGTCGGCGCGCTAAGACGCACGGGTTCCGCTCGCGCATGGAAACCAAGAACGGACGGGCAGTCCTGGCGCGGCGCCGCGCACGGGGCCGCCATAAACTCACGGTCAGCTCCGAGAGGTAAGCATCCCTGGCTTCCAGAAAAGCTTCCCGAAACGTGTTCGTCTGTTGCGATCCACGGATTTCCGGCGAGTTTACGATACGGGGTCCCGTTTTTCGACCCCCTTCTTCGCGGCGTTCTGCGTGCGGGAGCCGCAGGCGGGCGGTCCGCGAATCGGTTTTACCACGCCGCGCGCCCTCGGCAAGGCGGTGGTGCGCAACCGGATCAGGCGGCGTGTGCGCGAAGCCGTGCGCCTGCATCTCGAGCAATTGAGTCCAGAGTGGTCAATCGTTTTCAATCCCCGGCGCAAGGCGATGGAAGCCCCGTTTCCGGATCTGGAGCGGGAAGTGGAACGTCTGTTTCGGCGATGCAGTGGGCGGTGATCGCGGTCCTGCGTTTTTATAAGGTATATCTCTCGCCGCTGCTGCCTTCGGCTTGCCGGTTCTACCCGACCTGCTCGGAATACATGTTGCAGGCCGTCGAGCAGCGTGGAGTATTGCGCGGCGTTTGGATGGGGACCAAGCGGCTGGCGAAGTGCCATCCCTTTCACGCGGGCGGAGTCGATCCCGTCCGGTAAACACAAAACAGAATGGCTGAACCTAATAGCGGCGGAACGGGTGGTCTGGGACAACCCAAGAAAGAGTTGTCCATGGAGCTGCGGCTCCTGCTCGCCTTCATCCTGTTTGGCGTGGTCATGTTCGTCACGCCGTATTTCTACAAGACCGTGGCGCCGCCGGTGAAGAAGACCGCTCCGGTCTCGACCAAGAGCGAGTCTGCGCCGCCGCCGCCCAGCGCCACTACGGCGCCGGCGGAAACGGCCGCCACTACTGCTTCTGAAGCCGCTGATACTGAAACCGCCGCTCCGCCGGTGGCCGCGCAGAAAGAAGAAACTCACACCGTCGATACCGATCTCTTTCAGATCACGTTCAGCAATCGCGGCGGCGTGGTAAAGAGCTGGCTGCTGAAGAAACACAAGGAGCACAGCGGCGCGCCGCTCGAACTGGTGAATACCGCATCGCACGCCGATCCGCCGGCCGCGCTCTACTTCCCCGCGGAGAGGCCCGCCGTGGACGTCAACCAGGCGCTCTACGAGGTGCAAACCGATGCGGACGGGCTAGCCATCCGCTTCGATTATTCCAGTGGAAGGGTCGTGGCGCACAAATCCTTCCGGTTCCGGAAGTCCAGCTACCTGCTGGATGTTTCGACGGAGGTGACTGATGGCGGCAAGCCTATTCCGCATCAGATCGAGTGGCGGGGCGGCTTCGGCGATATGGCGGTAACGAACCCGGCTGGCGCGCAGCAGGCCCTGCGCTTCGACGTGACGGACGCCAAGCTGATCAAGACCGGAGCCAAGGTGGCCAAGGACGGTCCAGTCACAGTGACCGGCAACTATTCCTTTGCCGGCATCGAGGATCAGTACTTTGTAGCGGTGTTCTTGCCGGAGCAAGGCACTACGGTCGCCATGACTACCTTCAGCGATAACGCGCCCACCGCGCGCGATACGAAAGAATTGCCTTTCGCCGGCGCCGCGGTCGGCAACGGCCCGGTGAACCGTCTCTCGGCGTACGTCGGCCCCAAGGATATCGACATTCTGCGCGCGGTCAATCCCAAGCTGGAGCAAGTGGTGGATTTCGGCTGGCTCAGCATTCTGGCGAAGCCGCTGTTCCTGCTGGTGAATTGGGTTGCCGACCGCGCCATTCATAACTATGGCTGGTCGATCATCGTGGTGACCATCGCGCTCAACTTCGTGCTGTTTCCGTTGAAGATCACCAGCATGAAGTCGATGAAGAAGATGCAGGCCCTGCAGCCGCAGATCGCCGCCATCAACGACAAGTACAAGGGCATCGGCCTCCGCGATCCGAAAAAGGCGGATCAGAACCAGGAGGTCATGGAGCTATACAAGAAGCATGGCGTGAATCCCATGGGCGGCTGCGTCCCCATGCTGCTGCAGATCCCGTTCTTCATCGCGTTTTATAAAGTGTTCTCGGTGTCGGTGGAGATGCGCGGCGCGAGCTGGCTCTGGGTTACCGACCTTTCGCAGCCCGAAACGCTGGCTATTCACCTGCTGCCCATCATCATGGTCGTCAGCCAGTTCGTGATGCAGAAGATGACACCCACCACCACGGGAGGCGACCCCAGCCAGCAGAAGATGATGCAGTTCATGCCGCTCATCTTCGGCTTCATGTTTTATAACCTGTCGAGCGGATTGGTATTATACTATTTGACCAGCAACCTGGTGGGCGTCGCGCAGCAGTGGTTCTTCAATAAGACTTCGCTGGCAAGCGTGGCCGCACAGTCGGTGCAGCCGCCGAAAAAGAAAAAAGATGGCAGGAAGTAGACGGTGAATCCTCGCAAGTATTCGGTATCGTCGGTCGGGCCCCGCATCGAGCAGTTCGTGCGTCCCGTGCTGGAGCAGGCGGGCTTCCGCATGGACTATGAGATGGCCGACGGGCAGGCCACGGACGACGACTTCGAGACTCCGGACGTGGTGGTGAAATTCAGCGGGCCGGACGTGGAATATCTGCTGGCGAATCGCGCCGAACTGCTGCTGGCGCTGGAGCATGTGACCATGGAGGCGCTGCGCATGCCCTCCGAGGACCACTCGCGCATTTCGTTCGACGCCAACGACTACCGGCTGCTGCGTATCGAGGAATTGCGCATGAGCGCCGCGGTCGCGGCCGAGAAGGTGAAGCACACGGGGCAGCCGTTCCGGTTCAATCCGATGAACAGCCGCGAGCGTCGCGTGATTCACCTGGCGCTGCGGTCCGAAACCGAACTGCGCAGCGAATCGAGCGGTTCGGGCAGTTACCGGCACGTGGTGGTGTATCCGGCGGGCATGGCCAGCCTGCCCGATCCTCCGCAACCGGCCTTTGCGCCACGGCGCGACGGACCTTTTGGCGGCGCACGGCGGGACTCCGGACGCGATCGCGGCGGTCCGCCACGCCGCGGCGATCGTCGCGGACCACGGCGGTAGGTAGGACAGGCCTCCCGGCCTGTCCGAGGCGATGGTCGTGCGCGTTAGGTATTGCGAAGGACGGGCCAGGAGGCCTGTCCCACTTTGAACCTCTCTGACACCATCGTCGCTATTTCCACGCCTCCCGGACGCGGCGGGCTCGGCGTAGTGCGCCTTTCCGGCGGGCGGGCGCGCGAGATCGCCGCGGGGATGGTGCGCTTTGCGGGCGCGCCCGACTGGCGGCCGTGGTCCTGCCAACTGGGCGAGTTGCTGGACGCCTCGCATGACAAAGCCCAGGGCGTGGATCAAGTCGTGGTCGCTTTCTTCGCGCGTCCGCGCTCGTACACGGCCGAAGATGTAGTGGAGATTTCGTGTCATGGCGCGCCGGTGGTGCTGCGGCACGCCGTCGCGCTGGCGATGGACGCGGGCGCGCGGCTCGCAGAGCCGGGCGAGTTCACGTTGCGCGCGTATCTGAATGGGCGCATCGACCTGCCACAGGCGGAAGCCGTGCGCGACCTGATCGATTCCACGACGCTCTACCAGGCGCGCATCGCCGCGCAACAGGCGGGCGGCTCGGTGTCGCGCCGCATCGCGCCGCTGAAGGAGCAGCTTCTGGAGCTGATCGCGCTGCTGGAAGCGGGCATCGATTTCGCAGAGGACGATGTGAGCGTGGCGCCGGCGGCCGAGATCCTGCGGCGGCTGAATCCGGTCGTCGCGGGCGTTTCCGCGCTGGCGGAGAGTTTCGCGTTCGGCGGATTGGTGCGCGCGGGCTTGACGCTCGCTATCGTCGGGCGGCCTAACGTGGGCAAGAGCAGCCTGTTCAACCGCCTGCTGGAGCAGGACCGCGCCATCGTCACGGACATTCCCGGCACCACGCGCGATGTGGTGTCGGAGGTGGCGGCGATTCACGGCATCCCGGTGAAGCTTTTCGACACGGCGGGCATTCGCGAGGGCCAGGGGCTGGTGGAGACGCTGGGCATCGAGCGCAGTTTCCAGGCGATGGCGGATGCCGATCTGACGCTGGTGGTAGTGGATCTGTCGGCGCCGGTCGCTGAGGCCGACACCGAGTTGATGGCGCGCGCCCGCGAGCAAGGCCGCTGGATCCTGGTGGGCAATAAATGCGACCTGCCGCGCCGCGCGGAGCCGTTCGATCGAATGCAGCCGGTTTCGGCGCTGACGGGCGAGGGGATCGAGGCGTTGCGCGAAACGGTATTCCGGGCGGTGGCGCCGGCGGCGGGCGGGGAACTGGAGACGGGCTTCATCACCAGCCTGCGGCATGAGCGGTTGCTGCGGGAATCGCTCGGGTTTCTGGAGAAGGCGGCTGCGGCCGTGGCGGAGAACGTGCCGCATGAGATGCTGCTGCTGGATCTTTACGGCGCTCTGCGGCCGATCGACGCGATCACGGGCGCAACGACAGCGGACGATATTCTGAACCGCATTTTCTCGACGTTTTGTATTGGAAAGTGAATTAGCTTAGGCTTAGGGCACTACCGCTAGCTGAATCAGGGTGTCAAAGCGGCTTTGGAAGCCCGGCAATTCGGACGCCGGCATGCGTGCTCCGAAGAGGACGCGGCTCCTCTGGCCATCGATCCAAGTTATATACTCCACCATTTGCCGACCGGCGCTCACATAGTCGGCGACCGCGCTCAGAGCCGGCTTGCCTCCGATGGTGCTCTGCTGCACGCCATCGGACCGGAATTTGTAGCACTCGAAATTGTCGCGCTGCGCAACCGCTGGAGGGCGGGCAATTCTGCCCGCAGCCGGCTTTCAGCCTGGCTCTGGCCGCCTAAAAGGCGGCTTGGCGGGACTGAAGTCCCGCTGCAGGCTGAAGCCCGCGCCACGCTGCGGCGCAAGGCCTCTGATAATTGGCGACGACCCGCAGGATCGTTCGCGCTGGAGTCCTGCCTCACGATTCATGTATATCTCACGGCTCGATCTTGACCGGAACGGATAGATCGAAACCGGTCCGCTCCAACTGTTGGGCGTTTCCGATCGCCGCTCCATTAATCTCGACGTGCTTGAACAGGACCGGATCGACATGCTGCCCCATAATCAGGCTGGGCTTCGACGCCTTATGGAAAATGCAGTTCTCGAAAGCGAAATTCGTCAAGGGCAAATCGCCGCCGTCGATATAGACTTGCCCGCCATCGTTCTCAAACGTGCAGTTGACGAATCGGAAATCGTCCAAAGGAGCGTCTTTGCTGGGTCTGGCGCCCGCGGAATACCCCCTCCCTGTAAAATATGCAGGCGTCAATTTAATCCAGATGGCGTACTTGTTATGGTTGCTCACGAAGTGCACGTCCTCGAAGCGCAGGTGCTTGACGGCCGGCGCGCCGCCGTATCCGATGGCCAGGCCGGCGGTATAGGTGTAATTCACGAATCCTCTCACGACCAGATCCTCGATGCCCCTGGCCGCGCCCGTGCGCGGGTCTCTGCCGCCGTAAAGGGCCCAGGTATCGTCCATGGACATCGCAAATCCGTTTTCGATCAAGATATGACTGCTGCTGCTGAAATCGTAGTCGTCGTCATGGTACTGCTGCTTGCGGTTGACGATCTTGATGTTGTGGGTGGAGAAATACTCGCTGCCCATGACGTGCACCGTCCAATAGGCGGACCGAAGGAGCAACAGATCCTGGAAAGATATGTTGCGGCTGTTGCGGATCACATAACCCCGGACTCCACTTCCATGGGGATCTAACACTTTGCCATCTGCGTCTCTGGCGCTCCCGTCCGATGTGTCGGGTTGGAAGTCATGCCACAACCTGGGGTAGCCTTCCATGTCGATGGCGCCACGGCCCATCAGGCCGGCATTCTCGCAATTGTCAAAGACAATGAATGCTCTAAGCGGCCTTCCCCCGGCAGGCGTGGGCGCCGAGACATAGTCGGTATTCTTGCCCGATCCCCGAATCACCGCGCCCGCGTCGACGTAAAGCTTGACGTTGCTCTTCATCGACACGGTGCCCGTCAGGTAAACGCCGGTGGGAAAATAGAGCACGCCGCCCCCCGGCCTGGCGGAGACATCGCCGATGGCCTGATTGATCCTGGTTGTTTCCAGGGTCTTGCCCGTACTGTCCACTTTGTAGTCCTGGATGTTGACCACGTTCGGATCGCCTAGCCTGGGAGGATCCTTTTCGGGCGGTTCGGCAAACAGCAGCAGCCCGGTAGCGTAGAAGGCCGGCTCGTCGTTGAAGAACAAGACCAAATAACGTGGCCGGTCCAGATCGAAGCTGGCGGTATTGCCATTGAGCTGCGGCTGAATGCCGTAGGCGATCGGCCTTACATAACAGGTATGCACCTTCCTCTCGCTGACCAGCAAGGTGACCGTAACGTGGACCTTTCCGGTCATGGCAAAGCTGGCATAGTCCATCCAGTTGAACTGGTCGAAAGTTAGAAAATGATGCACAAACACAGGCTGGCCGTCTACTGTCACTTTATAAGCTTCGCTCGGCACTGCGCCTGGGTAGGGAGGGTAAGGGGTAACCGCTGCGAAGATTTCGAGCGGCAGGAGTATCAAAAGCCATCCAATCGGACGTGCTACCAATCCGCACACCATTATGTTGTCCTCCTGTGATCCCGAAACATGCCAATCGCCGATGGCAGGCGCCAAGGCTGCGAGCGGGACGGGCGCCGCCATCGTGTCTTTGATTCCAGCATTTCGGGTGCGCTTATAGTATAGCCGCTTCGGGCCGCGCACACGCATGAAACGCTTTCGGCGGGTGTGCGACACAAAAGTGGAGAGACGTGAAGGAATCAAAGGAAACTTCAAGATCCGAGCGTACTCGTACTTCAGGCCGCTCGGCCAGCCTCCCCGGGCAAGGGAGAGACCGGTCACGGGCCGCCGACTGTCTAGCCTAGGGGGCGCTCTGTAAACCATCGTCAGCCGCAGGCCAACTTCCGTTTGGCTTGTTCTATCTGCGTTCATCTGCGTGCATCTGCGGCCAATATCGGGTTTTGGCGTTCCCGTTGGGCCCAAGAAAAGCATATCTGGCCGCAGATGAACGCAGATGAACGCAGATGAGATAAATAAAACCAAGCGTGACACGATCCGTTTTGGGTCGCGCACCCGTTTTCGGCTCGGCATTTTCCTGTGGCGCAAACGATCGTGCCAAAACCCGAAGAGCTTGTTCATTGTGGTCCGTCCGGATCGTCAGTATAGAAGGGCGGCGTCCGGGAAGAAGGAACTTTACGGCGTTGCCAACCGTATTACGAGCGAGGTTCGCATGCCGCAATCCAACCTTCTCAGCACCGTGAAGCAGGACCTGACCTTCGCGGCGCGCACGCTTGTGAAGAATCCCGGTTTCACGGTCGCCGTAGCTGTATCGGTGGCACTGGCGATTGCCGCGAACTCGACGGTGTTCGGTATCGTCAACGGGCTGCTGCTCGGCGCGCTGCCCGTGCGGGAACCCTCCCGCCTGGTGAGCTTGAACCAGGGCACATCGTTCTCCTACCCGGACTACACCGACTATCGCGACCAGACTTCCCAGGTATTCGATGGCCTCACGGCGCACTTCCCTCTCATACCGGCCAATCTGGGCGGCGCCGGCGAGCCGGAAAGGATCTGGGGCCAGGTGGCGGCGGGCAATTACTTCTCCGTTGTCGGAATCAAGCCGGCGATCGGACGCGGATTCACGCCCTTGGAGGACCGCGCGGCCGGCGGTAACCCGGTGGTCGTGCTCGGCGACGGATTGTGGCGCCGCCGATTTGCGGCTGCAGCGGACGCCGTCGGCCGGCAAGTCGTACTCAACGGCCAGAGCTACACCATCATCGGGGTCATGCCGCCCGGATTCCACGGCACGGACCGGGCGTTGCTGGCGGATTTCTGGGTGCCGCTTGCAATGTCGGGCCAGATCATGCCGGACCTGGCCAAGGACAATGTGAACGCGGATCGCAACTCTCATTGGTTGATGTTGGACGGGCGGCTCAAGCTGGGCGTCAGCCGGGAACAAGCCGCCGCTCAGTTAAACGTAGTCCAAAGGCGGCTGGATAACGCGTATCGCAAGAACCAGAAGCCGCGCGACCCGATCAGCCTCACGGCTTCCGGCGGATTGGCCGGGGGCTTGGACCGTTTCGCCATCAGTTTCATGGCAATGCTGGCGGTCCTGGTGGCCATGGTGCTGCTGATCGCCTGCGCCAATGTCGCCAACCTGATGCTGGCGCGCGCCATGGGACGGCAGCGCGAGATCGGATTGAGGCTGGCGCTGGGCGCGAGCCGGCGGCGTCTGATCCGCCAGTTGCTGACCGAGAGCGTGCTGCTTTCGCTGATCGGCGCAGTGGGCGGTTTCGTTTTGGCCGCCGCCGCGACCCTGGCCATCTCGCAATTCACTTTGCCGCTCCCCTTGCCCATCAAATTCGATTTCGCGCCGGACGGGCGCGTGCTCTGGTTCACCGCCGCCCTGGCCGTGGTGACTGGCATCGTCTTTGGCCTCGCGCCGGCTCTGCGCGCCACGCGCCCCGATCTGGTTACCGCTCTGAAAGACCAGACCACCGCGTTCGGCAGTTTCCGACGCCTGGGCATGCGCAATCTGCTGGTGGTCGTGCAGGTGTCTCTGTCGTTGGTGCTGCTGGCCGGCGCGGGCCTGTTCCTGCGCAGCCTCGAAAAGGCCTCTTCCATCGATATCGGGATGCGCCCCGATCACGTGCTGCTGATGGCCACCAATCCCAAGCTGAGCCAGTACTCGCCGGAGAAGACCCGCCAGTATCTCGCCCAGCTTCGCGAGCGCGTATCGGCTTTGCCGGGCGTCCGCTCGGTGAGCTATCTGGACAGCGTGCCCCTGAGCATGGGCGGAACCTCTCTGGATTTCAAGGCGGATGGCGTCAAAGACGCGAAGCAGATCACTGCCGATGTTTATTCTGCGGGTTCGCATTTCTTCGAGACCATGGGCCTGCCGTTGCTGCACGGCCGCGATTTCGACAAGCAGACCGATGCGGGGTCCATCATCCTGAACGAGAGGATGGCGCAACGCGTGTTTCCGAACGCCGATCCGATCGGCCGGCGCATCGCCGAGGGGGGCAAGACGTACGAGGTCATCGGCATCGCCAGGAACTTCAAATCCCGGACGCTCAGCGAGGCGCCGTCCGATGCGGCGTTCCTCTACCTGGAGGCCCGCCCCGAGGAGGTTTTCAGTTTCTACGGCATCTCGATTGTAGTGAAAACCACTGGCGATCCAAACGCCATGATTCGCCCGGTGCGCCGGCAGATTGCGGCGCTCGATCCGAACCTGGCCGTTTCCGGCACCGAGACGATGGACGAGCACGTGGACAAGGCCCTGCTGATGCCACGGCTCATCGCCGTCCTGCTGGGGGTGTTCGGCGCGGTCGGCCTGACGCTGGCGACGGTGGGGCTGTATGGAGTGATGAGCTACTCGGTGCGGCGCCGCACGCGGGAGATCGGCATCCGCATGGCGCTGGGCGCACGCGCCGGCGGCGTCCTGCGGCTGGTGGCCCGGCAGGGTCTGGCGCTGGCGGGGATCGGTGTGGCGATTGGCCTCGCCCTGGCCCTGATGCTAAGCCGGTTCGCGGCCAGTCTGCTATACGGCATCGGCGCCACCGACCCGCTGACGTTCGTCGTGGTTCCGGCCCTATTGTTGGCAGTAGCGGTGCTGGCCGTGCTGTTGCCCGCGCGCCGCGCCGCCCGGACGGACCCCCTGACCGCGCTGCGCTATGAGTAGCTCCAAATAGTCTATATTGGATTGGCGCGACTCGAAAGGCTGGAGACGAGCCTGGCAGCCCAGCACCTCGCACGCCTGCCAGTGGCAGGCTTTCCATTTTGACGGTTGCGCCCAGCCCAGACCGTTCCAGGCCCAGGTGCCGGCCTTCATGATCTCGGCGATCGGTATGGGGATGGCAAGAGGACAAAGAAACGCAGAAGGCAATAAATAGGGACACCGGCGGGGAGAAGATGAAGGTATAATCGGAAACGGTATCAAGGAGGTCTACTTATGCTAGAGCGGGGACTCTTGGCCACTGCCGTCCTTGTATTGCTCGGCGTTGGCTACATCCTCAGAGACTCGATCCCGGCGGAAATCCGCCGCCTGATGAGCGGAAGCCGGGAGGCGGCTCCCGCGCTGCAGACCGCGAGGCCTTCTCCGGATCTCAAACAGCCTCGCGCAACTCGTAGGCTTCGCGGCGGAGCGACAGGATCAGCCGAGCTCGCGGCCTTGAACGAACCGGTTTCCACTGCGGTCATCAACGTCCAAGTGCCGCCATTTCCGGAAGCTGCTGCGATTTTGCCGGGGATGTCCAAGGCCGAGGTTGTGCGCCGGTTTGGCCCCCCCAACTGGAAGGTCACCTGGACCGACTCGCGGACCTTAAATGAAAAATACGCGTACATGGATCATCAGCGAGTCACGGAGTTGTTGATTCAGGCAGGCAGGGTGGTTTCCAGGCAGACCGGCGCCGCCTCGAATCGGCTGTCCGTCTCGCGGGTCAGCATTGATTGGGAATAGAGATGCTGCTGTTTCCAAGTAAGGCGCTTTGAACGGTGGCTGTTGCGTCGGCGCCGCGCCCCCCAGGAATCCGCTGAAAGTGAGAGAACTGGGAATCACAATCGGCGTGGCTGGCCGCGAGCGTAGCAGCACTAATCCTTTCGGTTGGCAACAGCGGCGGCACTCGGCTACCGGTGGGTGCGCGGCGACTCGCTGGTGATGCGTGATTGCCGTGCGCTGGGACGGTCGTGATGCAAGCACACCCCAAACGGGGGTATACTGGCTCCGTATTTGAGGGATGTATGCGAACCAGTCATCGGACAGAGGGACTGTTGCAAGTCCCGGTCATCGGAAAAGCGGGCGGGCTTGCGAGCCTGTCCGCACCGCTTCTGTGCCGGGCCCAGGGGGTGATCGCTGGGGTGATCGCCACCGTCGCGGGCGACGGGCCGAGTACCTTCTCCGGCCCGGCTAACCCCCGCAATCCGCCTCGTGCTTCGCGAAGTTTTCGGGCCGTTATCGGCCAGCGAGGTTACGATTATGATGAAGATCATAGTGCTTGGGAGGGAATTCGATGATCCAGTCTCTCTTTCGGGGCCAGCACCGTCAGGCAACAGAAATCAAAACGCCCCCACCCGCCGTTCCTGCGCTGGCGGAACGAATCGAGAGTCCGACTGGGCTTGAGCGAATACCGCTTGAGGAGATCAATGTCGACCCCGCCAGCCGGATTGTTTTTTACACAGATCCGCGGGGCCTTGCCGCAGACCGATTCAGGTTTTTGCGACTGCGCATTCGCGAGCGTTCCGACGCAACGAAACTGAAAAGCATTCTGGTTACCAGCGCACTGCCTCAGGACGGAAAGTCGACGGTCAGCCTGAATCTCGCCACAGCTTTGGCTAAGCGGGAAGAAGACGCCGTTCTGTTGCTGGAAGCCGACCTTTATCATCCGACTCTGGCGCAACGTCTGGGGCTAAAGGCTGGGCCGGGCCTGGCGGAATGTCTCGCATCCGGCTTGGCCCCCCTCTCGGTAATTCGACGCATTGCACCCCTTGGCTGGTACTTCTTGCCGGCCGGAAGCCAACTGGCAAATCCAAGCCAACTGCTGCATGGCGACGAATTCGCTAAGATTATGCGGGCGCTCTCGCCGCACTTCAAATGGATTGTGATCGATTCTCCACCAGTAGGGCCGATTGCCGATGCCGTAGCATTTGCACGGCACGCGGACGCCAGCCTGCTGGTAGTGCGTGCGGGCCGAACACCCAGCGACGCTGTCGAGGCAGCGCTCAAATCCCTCGGTACCAACCACGTCATAGGCATTGTCTTAAACGGTGTGGAAGGACTCGAACGACTGTACTCGAAATACAACAGCTATTACGGTTCACCGAAGCCGAATGAAAACAAGGGAGCTGGAAAGCCCCATCGGCCCCGGCTGGCCGCGCGCGCGGCGGCGCTAATCATTCCGGCTGCCATCACCGGCGCGAGCCTCGGCTACCGGTGGGTGCAGCGACTGGCGTCGCCCCGTGCTCTGGCGGTCCGGGTTGGGGTCCTGCTAAGACGACCGGCCGGACTGCTCCAGAAGACCAGTCAGGTGAGCCCATGGCTGGCCGCGAGCATGGCGGCGCTAATCCTTGCGGTTGCCATCACCAGCGGGATCCTCGGCCGCCGGCGGGCGTCGCCACCCACGCTGGGGCTCCAGGTGAGACGCGGGGCCGGACAGTTCCAGGTAAACTGGGACCGCAATGCTCCGGAAATACTGCGTGCTCGCCATGGCGTGCTCACGGTGCGGGACGGCAGCTACGAGGCCCATCTCGATTTGGACGCACCGCAACTGCGCAGTGGCAGCCTGGCCTACACATCCGCCGGCGCGGACCTTAGGTTTCAACTGGACGTTTTTCGGGACGGGGACCGTAAGCTGTCGGAATCGATCCGGATAGTAACGCCGACAGACACGGTCCGTCCAGAAACAGGGAAAATGCTGGCGCAGGCAGGTGTGAACACGGGAGGCAAGTTGGAGAGCGGCCCACACGCGGCCGGGCCTGGCAAATCAGAGGCCCGGGCGGCAACGGCTGCTGTTCCAATCGGTAATCCGGAGGTCGTCCGGAGGAACAGTCCTTTGATGGTAACGCCGAAAGACACGGTCCGTCCAGAAACAGGGAGAACGCTGGCGCAGGCAGGTGCGAAAACGGGAGGGAAGTTGGAGAGCGGCCCACACGCCGCCGGGCCTGGGAAATCAGAGGCCCGGGCGGCAACGGCTGCTGTTCCAACCGGTAATCCGGCGGTCGCCCAGAGGAACAGTCCGGTGGGCCCCAAGATTCCAGCCGGGCCGGCTCGAACCTATCGTGCCCAAACGATGGAGCGGCCACCAGCGAGAGCAGCCAGTTACCTTGGCCCGCAAGTAATCCAGCAGGTCGAGCCATTGATTCCGGCCGAGTCAAGAGCTTCGCTCGCTTCCGAAGTCCAGATCGACGTCCGGGTCGGAATCGACGCGGAAGGGATAGTGACGCACGCCGAGGTCACTTCAGCAAGCGGCGCGCGGGACCCCTCGCTGGCGTCTGCAGCCATGCGGGCGGCCCGGCAATTCCGCTTCCAGCCCGCACGCTTGGGCGACCGGAGCGTACCCAGCGGCATGATCCTCAGTTTTCGCTTTGTGCGTTGATCCCGGGCATTTCCACATGAATCGCCGCCGTCGCACGCTGGACGAGATGGCAAACCGTCACGTCGGCCACACGTCAGAAAATGGCGTAGAAAGCAAAATTGGCTGTGGATTTGAAACTAAATGAACACTAAACTAAACGGGGTGAGCGCATGTTCGCAAGTTGTCGATTATATTGGTCGGGGCGGTCAGATTTGAACTGACGACCCCCTGCGCCCAAGGCAGGTGCGCTACCGGGCTGCGCTACGCCCCGACATTTGCTGCTTTCTTGATTTTAAACCACTTTCTCAATTTCCGATACCGTCCGGCCTGCCCGAATCGACCCAAAACCCCTCCGACCGTGGCAAAACCGTGACAAAACCCATCAGTTGACCTTCCCCATGTCAAAACCCGGCCGGTCCTCATTCGCGCTCCGGTTCAGCTTCCGCAGCGCCTCCCGCTTCATCTGTAGTTTCATCTGCGAGTACTTCTTACAGGTCCACCTGCTCCTTCTTCATCGGCATCAGTTCCTTGTAGACCCGGAGTCCGGATTCAGTGATGATCCGGATGATATTGCGCAGGTACTCGGGCCCTTGGAACTCGATCCTCTGTTGCTCCGACCAGGACATGTGTGCGGTCGAAACAACCCCTTCACCTTTACAGGAAATTCCACTCCCGCGCAGGGGTTCGCAGGCACCAACTTCTTCCGAACTGCGACGTTCATCATACGACGAAGCACGCGCAGCTCCTGATGGACGGTTGTCGGTTTAAGCCGATCTCGTTGAATGACCCCGGCTGCGGTCCTAACCTGGACGCGCGCTTGAAGCCGCCGCCGGAGATAGTGCTCAATGTCATCCGCCGTGATATCGCCAATCGACCGCTGGCCAAACGTCTCCTTAAGGTGCGAGGCCGCACGTTCGTTCGCTTCGTGGGTCTTTTCTGCGCGGATTGGTGATCTGGAGTAATTCTCCAGGAAAAAGTCCACCCAATCCGCGAATTGTAGTTGTTCTCCTTTCCGGACGACCTCAAGGACCTTGTCATCCCTTGCCTGGAGGCGATCCCGCAGTTTCCGCTGGGCCTCCTGCCAGTCTTCTGTGTTCGTTGATTCCCGGATACGCCTTCCGTTCCGGTCTCGATAGACCATCCATAGCACCTTGCCATCTTTGCGCGGGTATATGGAGCCATCGTGTTTACTCGGTCTTGCCAATTCCCACCTCCTGTTTGAATGTTGCGCGGAAGGGCGCGAGATCCGATTTCAGAAACCGGATGTTTCGGCCCATCACGCGGAGATGGGGAATCTGCTTTCGCTCTACCCAAAGATACACCGTTTGGACGCTGACACCCAAATAGGTGGCGGCCTGGCGGACCGTGAGCGGAACATCGTCCCCTGCGGCAGCGAGCGAAGGGTTCACCGGAACAGGCTGAGTTTTCGATAAGGTTTCTGTGTTCACCGCTACCTCCGTTGCTTATAGGGGCCACCACAGCGCGCTGATCCGTCCCGCCCATAGGCCGCAAAAGAACAGCAGCACGGCGGCAAGGGCCGCGATTGCAAGCTTCTGTGTGGCCATGCGTTGGTGGTATGCCGCCTCGACCTGTCGAACGATTCTTGATGCTTGCAGCCGGGCTTCCTGAACATCTCTCTCAAGCTCCTGTCGAATTCCGGCAGCGGACTCGCGGACCTCCGCTGCAAGAAAAGTTCCTGCACGGGTCTGCATCTTCTTCGCCGCTGCTTCAAACAACGCGAGGTCCTCATGAATTTGGGAATGGATGACTTCGAGCGACTCCTCCAGCACCAGGCGATTCATGGTCACGATGGCGAAGGCTGCGTCGTCCGGCTTGAGAAGGAGCCGATGCCGCCGGCCACCTCGTCAATCAGGCGTTGCACGTCGAAGGCTATTGGTTTCGCCGCCGCCATGGCTCACTCCATCTCAATCCGATCGAGCTGCTCGAACAGCTCGCGCTGGATGATCTCAAGACGCTGCTTCGATACCAGCGAGAACTCGCCGAGCCGGATGGCCTCCTGGAACGTCAGCCGCCTGGCCAGCATCAGGCGCATGTCGTCACCGTAGGTGCTTGGATTGCGCTCTCGAATAACGACTGTGCCGAGAAGTTTGTGAGCCTGCTCCTCGGCCACGCGGAACTGCTCGAATGGCTTCCCGTCTTTCGAGACTTCGCCGAAAAACTCGTTCAGCCATACGATCACATTCTTCTCGGTCGTCGTTTCGGCCAGCCGCTCCAGACCATTCAAGGCATCGCTCATTGCCTGTCCACCCGCGACAACCGAATGGACGAAGACCCGGCGTGCCCGGGCAGCGAGGAAGCCCAGGATTTCGTTTTTGAGGATATAGTTCCAAAGAGGGACAAACGTTGTGGCGCCAGTATCCACGATAGAGATACCGTCGACCTGGCAAATCTTCTCAACCAACTCGTCGAATCGCTTATCGTAGATTGCGCCACGACGCAAAACGTCGATGTGTTCGGCGCCAAGAGCCTGATACCTGGATCCGGCGTGAAAAGCGATATCCGTCAGGATTCCAGGGGTCGGAGAGCGTCGATCTTGGCCAAGATTTGATGAGCCGTCTTCTCGATGAACTCTGAGTCTTTCAGGCGAAGG
>Ga0181536_10002703_pt1 | contig 19742 bp, 13 predicted proteins | sample PEATcosm2014_Bin_41_FD_121105 | JGI IMG/M metagenome (GOLD analysis project Ga0181536, IMG submission 121105) | Peatland microbial communities from MTU Mesocosm Facility, Houghton, MI, USA - PEATcosm2014_Bin17_60_metaG | ecosystem: Environmental > Terrestrial > Soil > Wetlands > Peat | place...
CTCACCTCCTCCAGCATCGGCGCCCGGGCTTTCCCGCCGCTATACCAAACGGACACCGGATAGAAGGAGGATTGCGTTTGAGCGCCCTCTTGCGCCGGCAGCGTCGCGCTCAACGCCAAAACTCCAATGGCAATTCGGAAAAGATTCGTACGCATGAGCCCACGCCCCCCGACGGGCAGACTAGCCATTCTTAACATCGCGCTCGATAAATTCGCGTTTGAGCCGTACCACGGGCGAGCCGTCCGTCTTATGCAGGCACAGCGTGCCCTGACCGGTTTTTTGTACCAAGTGGAATGTTAGTGTAACGCCTCGTTGGACAATTGTCCGTAGTCGTCGTCGGGGGCAAGATAGCTTGCGGCGCCGGTGGCCTATAGCCCAGCGCCGAGTGCGGTCGCTCCGTCTTATATTCCACGCGCCACCTCTCGGTCAGAATCTGTGCTTCCTTCAGCGAGTAAAAGATCTAGCCGTTTAAAACTCATCGCGCAGCTTGCCGTTGAAGCTCTCACAGTACCCGTTCTCCCATGGACTCCCGGGCTCGATGTACAACGTCTTCGTGCCCAGCTTGTCCAGCCACTTCCACAACTCCGCGGCAATGAACTCCGGCCCGTTGTCCGAACGAAGGTGCTCCGGTACAGTTCTCCGGCCGAGTGCAAGATGTCCGGAATATCATTGCGACTGGTTTCAGCCTGTTGTCGCCATTTTCGTTTCCTCCAATCCCTTTACTATATTGGGATGGCCTTGCGTGTGGTTCGATGCCCGGCGTCGAGTAGTCCCGTAAGCGAGCAAGCACTTCAACCGGGCAATCCGAATCTAATTAGAATGCTTTTGTTCCCTTAAGGCACAATCGTCGTCTGAGTATTAACACGATAGAAGGTTTTCCAAGGAGTGTGTCGCTATGCTCTTCCCCGCCTGCGGTTCGAAAAACGTATTCAACTTCTTGCTTTTTCGTGTTGCGTGCTTCTGCTTCCTATGGTTTGCAACGCCGAGCTTTGGCCAACAAATGATGCCGCAAACCCCGGCCGTGGCGGGTGGTGAAACGGTGAAGCCTGATATTGACAAAGCCAAGCGGATTGGAACCCGGCCTGCGGAACCGCCAGCGGTGCTGCAACAACTCAATTCCGCGATCGAGCAGCTTACCGCCAGGATTTCCCCTGCCGTGGTTCAAATTCTGGTCACCAACTATGGGGCGCTGGAAGAGAACAATCGCGGGCAAACGGCGCTCATAACCCGCGAGCATGCGATCGGTTCCGGAGTGATCGTGGACCCGGACGGCTACATCATGACCAATGCCCACGTGGTCGAGGGGGCGCAGCGCATCCGCGTGGCTCTCCCCATGCCTTCGGTGGATTTTCCCGAACAGAGTTTGCCCGTGGGCAAACAGCGAATCGTTGAGGCACGACTCATCGGCCTCCACAAGGAAACGGACCTTGCGCTACTCAAGATTGATCAGACTGGCTTACCCACACTTTCGCTGGGCAGCCGCCGACCGGTGCATCAAGGACAGTTAGTGTTTGCCCTGGGCAGCCCTGAAGGACTTGAGAACTCTGTGACGATGGGCGTAGTGAGTTCAGTTGCGAGACAGGCAGATCCGAGCCGTCCGATGGTTTACATTCAAACCGATGCTCCCATCAACCCAGGCAATAGCGGCGGCCCGTTGGTTGATGCCGACGGCTATGTAGTAGGGATTAACGCTTTTATCCTCTCCGCAGCGGGTGGGAGCGAGGGGCTGGGGTTTGCCATCCCGGCACGAATTGTGCAATTCGTGTACGAGAGCCTGCGCAAATATGGGCACGTGCATCGCGTCGAGATCAAAGCAGGCGCGCAAACTATCACGGAGAGCCTCGCCAAGGGATTGGGGCTTGCGCAAAATTGGGGGGTCGTAATCGATGACGTGACGCCGGGAGGTCCTGCCGAGGCCGCTGGCCTGAAGATCGGCGATATTGTAGTGAAAGCTGATGGCCGCTCGATCGGTACGCTGCCCGCCTTCACCGCTGCTCTCTATCTCCATCCTTTAGATGAGGTGCTCAAGCTCGAAGTTCTCCGTGGGACCGAGCAAAAAACACTTTTTATTCCCGTGCTTGAGATGAAAGATCCGATGGACGCTCTCCCTGATCTAGCGAATCCACGCGACAACTTGGTTTCTCGGCTAGGGATACTGGCGCTCAACTTGGACGATGAGTTGCGTTCGATGTTGGGCATGCTGCGCAATCCTTCCGGCGTCGTCGTGGTGGCACGAGTAGCAGATTTCGTGAGCTCCGCGACTGGTCTGGAGACTGGAGACGTTATCCACAGCGTGAACCAGATACCGATCGACTCCCTGAGCTCTCTCCGCGCGGCTCTGAGGCAGGTTAAGCCGCACGATCCCGTCGTACTGCAGGTGGAGCGGGGAGGGGAATTTCAGTGGCTAGCGTTTGAGATGGAGTAGTTTTCGGAGACCAAAAGTCGGGCATCGCGAGGGTTCCGGACGAGTGGTCGCCAAGCCGGAAATAATCTGGAACCAGGAGGGTGCTTGGTGACGCTCAGATCTCGGCGGAAACCAATGGCTGGCGCGCGCCATCAGATAAGAAAGAACCTGCTGGACAGTTTGGGCATCGAAACAAAAATGCGACGGTGTAACCCGAGTTCAGGGTTTTACCGGGCTCTCACATGTGGAGCCACGCTGCTACTATGCGCGGCAAGTGCGCAGGCCGAAGGCATACCCATCCCGCACGGCACGCTGGAACTCATCGCCCGCAATCAATGGATCGTAGCGGGACATACGCTCGATCTTGGGCTGCGTTTCCAACTCGAGAAGGGCTGGCACATCTACTGGGTCAATCCGGGCGACTCAGGCGAACCGCCCCGCGTGGAGTGGCAGTTGCCGACGGGTCTCACCATTGGGGCAATGGAGTGGCCTACGCCGCGACGTCTTGAGACGTCCAGCATTGTGGATTATGGCTACGAGGACGCAGTGCTGCTAATCGTGCCGCTGCATGCTGCAGCCAGCCTAGCAGTGCAGCCGCCAGTGCAGCTCGGCGCCGAGGTAAGGCTATTGGTTTGCAGCCACGAAATGTGCATCCCGGGCAAGGCAGAGCTTTCGCTCACTCTCCCTATCAAGTCGCAGCCGCCTGCGCCGGATGCTCAGACTCTAGATGCCGATCTGTTTACTGCCACGCGCAAGTCTTTGCCGCGTCCGGCGCCGGGAAACTGGAAGTTCAGCGTGGCCGACGCGAACGACTCTTTCGTGCTCACCGCGAACCTGGGTCACCAAATTACGCAGGCAATTTTCTTCCCGCTGGCTGAGTCGCAGATTGAAAACGCGGCACCGCAGAAGCTGCTACCTGTAGCCGCTGGCTTCCGGCTGACGCTGCGGAAGTCTGATCGGCTTCTCAAGCCGATCGCGCGGCTGAAGGGCGTGCTTGTGCTCTCTGCCGATAGGTCCTACTTGATTGATGTGCCTCTCAGCAAGCCTGGCGCGGCGAGAAGCAGCTCCGGTATTGGAATTCACCCAGTCCAATCCTTAAAGGAGGGACGACAGATATGAAGCGCTCAACTCTATACCTTATGCTCGTTGCGCTGGTGCTGTGCGCAGCTCCGCCACTGATCTCGGCTGCAAAAGTCGGCGCGGCGGCTCCGGATTTCAGGGGTACGGCGAGCAACGGCAAGACCTTTCGTCTCTCAGACTATCGCGGAAAGTATGTGGTCCTCGAGTGGCACAACAACGGGTGCCCCTTCGTGCGCAAGCAGTACAACAGCGGCAACATGCAGCGGCTGCAAAAGCAGTGGACGAGCCAGGGCGTAGTTTGGTTCACAATTCTGTCTTCCGCGCCGGGCAAGCAGGGGTATGCGACCGCGAGTGAAGAGAACGACTACATGGCGAAGATGCAGGCTGTGCCGACCGCCGCGCTGCTCGACCCGACCGGTGAGATCGGCCATCTTTACGACGCGAAGACATCTCCGCAGATGGTCGTCATCAACCCCCAGGGCGTGGTGATCTACGATGGAGCGATTGACGACAAACCGACAACCGACCTGAACGACGTGCCTGGCGCGACGAATTACGTCAGTCTCGCGCTGCAGCAGGCTATGGCCGGAAAGCAGGTGGAAACGTCGGCCACGCGTCCCTACGGCTGTTCGGTGAAGTATGCGGATGCGAAACACTAGAACGGGCGGGACCACCTGCCGGTCAGCGCCCTGTTTCGCGATCGGAGTCTGCGTCGCGATAGCCACTCGCCTTGTCATGTTGGGAAAAGGTCGTCTCAACGCGCTAGGAATTGAGGCGTCCCGATGAAGGCGCGGATGTCGTCTGTGAATTTCTTGGCGCTCCGCTCAACCGTATATGCCATGTGTCCGCCCTCGTAAAAGGCGAGGGTGGCGCGGCCTTCAGGCCAGCCCGCCTGCCGGACCGCATATTCTGCGGCACCGACGGTGGTTTGGGTGTCGTGATATCCATTGCCGATCAACACGCGAAAGCGAGGATTTGAGTTCATCACTTTCAGCAGACGATCGCCATAAGGCCAATCGGAGAAGGGCGATGTGCCCCCCCAGTTCCAGTCGTCCAGTTCACTCACATTGGCCATGGGAATGTACGCTTCAGGCCAATCGACTTGAAGATCGGTTCGAACGTAGCCGAGGAAGAGACGCTCAAAGGCAGGCATTATGATGTTCGAGGGGTCGTCGGCGGTGCCTTTGCTCGTTATCGGAGCCACGTACCGGCCATCGCTGCGGCCGAGCAGCAACCGGCGGTCTTTGAGTAATTCTGCCCGATATTGCTCTTTGGTAATGCGCAGGCTATGCGCCCGATAATAGGCTGCCGGGATACCGGTCAGTTCCTCAAGCCGCTTGGCCACGCGATCACGCTCGGCGGCACTGATGGCGATGCCTTGGAAGAGCGCTACCAGATATTCCGTCTGCGCGTAGCGCCAGGCTTCGTCTACAAACTTTTCGAGCGTCTTGCCATCGCGGGGGACCTTCTGGTGATACCACGCAATCGCGGCGAGCGTCGGCAGAGATACCGCGTAACTGACGATGTTCTGCGGCCGTTGCCGGTACTCAATAATGTTGAGGGCCTGTCCCATCAGAACAGCTCCGCTGACCAGGATGGGCCGTGGCAGTTCGGCGAGTTGGGCGGCAACCTCGGCCGCACGAATGGTCCCGTAGCTCTCGCCCAAAAGGTAGACGGGCGAGGAGAAGCGACCGTGGCTCGCGAGCCAAGTTGAAATGAAGGCCGTCACCTGCTGTCCATCGGCAACGACGGAGTAATAGGCTTCGGGCGCTGTTCCCGAGAGCACGCGGCTGAAACCCGTAGACGCCGGATCCACAAAGACCAAGTCGGCCACATCCAGCGGGCTATATGGGTTATCCACCAACCGACAGGTGGCTGGATCGGTGGTCAGGTTGATGGGGACATCCACTCGCTTCGGCCCCATGACACCGATGTGAAGCCAGAGCGAAGCCGTAATTGGCCCGCCATTGAAAACAAACATCACCGGGCGGGCAGCAGGCTCGCGAACGTCATCGCGGACATAAGCAAAACTCACCAGTCGCGCCGACGGCTTGCCTTTCGCATCCGCAACGTCGGTTGCCTCGGCAGTGACCGTGTACTGAACTTTCTCGCCATTAAAAGTGCCCGTATGATGTGTGACAACAGACGGATGCGAGACAGCCTGGGGAGTCTCAATACACTGAGCCCAGGCGGGCAGCAGCATGAAGACAGCCGCCGCCAACAACGCCATGGCTAAGCCTTCCAGCGATCTGGGCACGATCATTCTGCGCCTGTTCATATTCTGACTGTTTCCTCATCGAACCGAATCGACCCGACGAATGCTGCACGCCCTGGCTCACAGAAGCGATACACGTTACACTTGCAGTGTCTTGATGGCCTAGGACGTGGAGACGTAAAAAACGGCGATGGACAGCACGATATCAACAATTTGTCCAGTGGGGCCGACCGACAATTCAATTATTTGTTGATATATCCTCTCGCTCTCCGGCCGCGGCCGCTTCAGGAGGATTTCAGGGGATCCGGTTCGGCGGCTCCCTGCTTGGTTCTAATTTCATCAAGGTAGTTGTAAATCGTGTATTTGGTCATCCCGAGCAGCTCGGCAACACGCTCGACAGAGTACCGAATCAAGAAAGCCCCTTTATCCTCCAGGTAAGCGACGATCCTCACCTTTTCTTCACGGGTAAGATCGGCAATGTCCTTGCCGGTGCTGGCAATCGCATTCCGGATCAGAGTCTCCAACACCTCCTCCACGGTCCGCTCGAAATGCTCATCAACGGTTGCGCTCGCCGTACCAAGAGCATCCTGCAACCACTCTTGCGCCTTTAGCAGGCCGGAAATGTCGACATTGATGCAAAGCGCACCGAAGACTTGGCCGTTCTCGTCGCGGAGGAAAATGCTAGAGGATCGCAGCTCCTTCCCATCCTTTGTCTTCGTGCGATAGTTGACAAGATCAGACGCAGGATGGGTCTTTAGCAATTGAAATCCGAGCGCGTCGAGCGTGTCGCCGACGTTCCGCCCAGTGAGGCCGCCGTTCGCAATTGCAATGATGGAGTTTTCGGGCGAGTTCAGATCGTGCACGACGACTTCGCAGTATTTTCCGAGCGTTTGACCCAACACATCTGCCAGCCTAGAAACGAAATTTAGAAAGTACTCATTTTCGCCGGTTTTCACGGGGATTCCTCGCGTCCTTGTGGCTGTCGACATACTTCGAGCGAGTTGTTCAGACGAGCGCAAAGCATTCTATCCCGAGCGTTCCCGGACTTCCAGGGGCTACAGCCTAACATTCTTTGATGGCAATGCCCTGCACTTCAAAATGGGCGTCGAAGAGCAACTGTCCCGACCCGATAAACGCCCGTGCCGGCAGCAGCTTCTCTTTGAAATACGAACAATAGATCGCGTTGAACCGCTCCCACAGAGAGACGTCGGGACAGAACACCTGGACGTACACAAGATCATCCATCTCCATTCCGGCTTCCCTCAACACAGCTTGAACGCTGTCCATGACGTTGCGAGCCTCGGTTTCAATGTCGTCGGGAACGCGCTTGCCCGATTCATCCAGCCCAATGCGTCCAGACAGGTAGAGCGTATTGCCTACCAAAACACCGTCGCTGAAAGGGCCTTGTTGGTTGAGTTGAATGTGCTGGCGCGTACCCACTGAAGCTCCGGCTTCAACATTCTGTACACTGGAATTTGAAACCGGCACAGATTCAGATGGATTGGACATGTCGCTCCCGCTGATGTATCTGACCAGATAAGAGCCGAAAACTCCAGCGCTTACCTTGATTTTCCACGGTCAGTTCGTAGATCACCGTGCACAACCATACGACAGAGCAGAGCTGAAGTCAACATTTTGTTTAAAAAAATCCTTGACTCTTGATCTTTTGTTGATATAAAGTGACGCCGCTCGGGAATCCATGCTGATTGCAGAAAGTTCGCGCGGGATTTTGGCTCCGTCGCCGGAAGGTAGCGAAATACACGGGAATGGACGGGAGAACCACCATTATGCCTCGTGACCAGAAAGACGCCAGGAGGGTAGCCATGGAAGGCACATCGTGTTGGGAAGCCAGGCGATTAAGTTGCCGCTGGCTCGCAGTTCTGTTGCAGGCAATGCTGCTGACGGCGGTCCTCTTGTACGCAGTATCAGCCGTGTGGTCACAAACCGCTACCACCGGGGTTCTGCGCGGAACCGTTGCGGATCCATCTGGAGAAGTCATTGCGAACGCGGACATCCAGGTTACGAATGAAGGGACCGGAGAGCACCGGCAGGTCAAGTCGAGCACCGACGGGATTTACGCTGTTCCACTGCTCCCGCCGGGCACATACACGGTGGAGGCGGGTGCACAGGGATTCGCGCGGGAGGTTCACCGTGGCGTAGTGATCGCAGTAACCGAAGCAACGGTCCTGAATATGCGCCTAAAAATTGGCGCAACTTCAGAGACGGTTGAGGTCAAAGGCGCTGCGCCCATTGTGGATACGACGACGAATACGCTTGGCGAAGTGGTCAGCCCATCCCAGGTGCAGTCGCTTCCCCTGGTGAATCGCAACTTCACGCAGATCATGGACCTTTCTTCCGGTGTTGTCGCAAGCGTAACCGACGCAGCTGAAATAGGCCGGGGGAGCGGAGGAGTCACTTCCGCGACCGCAGAGGGTCAGGGGATGAACGTCCAGGGCGCCAGAGCGAGCGACAACAATTTTCAAATGAACGGGGTGACCATCAACGACTTCCTCGGATCAGAACTGGGTATCGCCATCCCCAATCCAGACACGATTGAGGAATTCAAGGTCCAAACCGGAATGTACGATGCGGAGTACGGTCGGAACGCCGGAGCGAATGTCGATGTCGTGACCAAAACGGGGACGAACAGCTTTCATGGCAGCCTGTTCGAGTTTTGGCGAAACGACGTGTTGAATGCAAACGACTTCTTCGTTAAAGAAAACGGACTCCCGCGGCCGGAACTTAAGCAGAATCAATTTGGCGGAACATTCGGCGGGCCGATCGTGAAGAACAAACTGCTGTTCTTCGGTTCATACCAAGGCACTCGGCAGGTGAACGCGGTGCAGGGCCGGCAGACGTTCGTGTCACCGCCGCTCACCGATGACCGCTCGGCAGCCGGCATCGGAGCCATCTTCGCCGGACAGCAAGGCCTCCAATACATTTTTGGACCTCCGGGGTTCGGGCCTGCAGTCGCTGCCGATGGATCCAATATCAACTCCGTGGCGCTGAATCTTCTGCAGCTGAAGTTGCCGAATGGCAATTACCTGTTTCCCACGCCGAATCCGGCGAACTGTTCTGACGGCAACTGCGAAGTCTCAGTGACGGTACCGGCGGTCTTCCACGAAAACCAATATATGAGCAATTTTGAATATCTGCAGTCCGCCAAGAACACCATCCAAGGGCGATTCTTTACGGCCTCGAGCAACGTGAACAATTCGTTTCCTATAGGCAACGGCGGGAACCTGGCGGGCTCGCCGTTGGTGACGGACCAGACCTATGTTGTTGCCTCGGTTTCCGACAACTATGTCATCAGCCCAACTCTTTTCAACCAGCTTCGGTTTGGCTACGCGCGAACTCACGTTTCGAATGTTCCTCACCCACCTTTTACCTATTCACAAATTGGAGTGACGAGTTCTGCCCAGAACAACGCCCTGCCTGATGTCAGCATCGCGGGCTCTGACGCCCTGGGAGGGAATGCCTACGCGCCGAATATTCAGAACAATTTCGATTTGGAGGACGGTTTCTCGTGGGTGCACGGCCGTCACAACTTCCGATTTGGTGGCGGACTCATTCGATCGCAGCAGTTCAATCCTGGCCAGACCTACTATGGCCCGGTTGTATTCGCGTCCTGGCCCGACTTTCTGCTTGGCATGTCCGGGGCGGAAAACGGGACCGCCGGGTTGCCAAACTTTCCGCCCAACGGCTTCAGCAACGTGGAATACAGCTTCGATCTGTTGGGCATTCTCCAAGCCGCTACCCGGACCTGGGAAGCGTCCGCGTACTTCCAAGACGACTTTAGGTTCAGTTCGCGGCTAACGCTGAACATCGGTCTGCGCTATGAATGGATGCCACCGTTTACGGCATTGCGCGGCCGCGCCACGAACATCAACCCAAGCTTGGTGGATCCCAATCCTCCGGATTCAGGCTCGTATGCCGGCTATATAGTTCCATCGAACTACACGGAGTCGTACCCAATGGGAGTGACCAAGTCCTCGATTAACTCCTTTGTGCCGGGAAGCGGAAACAACACATGGGGGCCGCGGATAGGGTTTGCTTACAGTGTCCTGCCCAACAGCGATCGCGTCGTGCTACGTAGCGGATATGGAATCTACTATTCGGCAATCACTGGCAACAGCGAAATCCAGTCCATCCCGTCGCTGCCCTGGGCGGATTTGCGGGTATTCGCGCCACCCTACAACGGCTCAGCCACGTTCTCCGATCCTTTCGTTGAGCCGATTCCCAGCCTTAGCGCATTCCCATTTTTCGAGCCTTACTCCCCGAGCACCGACATCAGCTTTATTTCGACCCAACAAAGCGTTCGGCCCGGGATCACGCAGGAATACACTCTGAACCTTCAAACCCAGCTCTCCCCTACCCTTGCTTTGCAAGTAGCTTATGTCGGTTCGAAGGCCGATCACCTCATCTATTCGCGCTCCATTAACCAGGCAGGCTTGGCGACTGCATCGAATCCGATCCGAGGGCTAACGACGAGCACGCAGGCCAATCTGTCGGAACGCGTGCCCTACCTTGGCTTCGACCCAGCGAACTTCCTGGAGCAAGCATCGGAGGGAAGGTCGAATTACAACGCCCTGGAAGTCACGCTGAAGAAGAACGTCAGCAAAGGCTTGCAGTTCCTGGCTTCCTACACGTTCTCGAAAACTCTGGCGACTGGGTCGGCAACCATCGTGGGCAGCAGCGGCGGCGGGGGAACAGTTGGAAATCAGAACAACTTGTACGCTGGCTATGGCCCCGCCAATTTCAGCCGCCCGCAGCGCCTGATCGTGAGTGCCTCTTATGAGCTCCCGAAGGTGAATTATGGTCCCAAGTACGCCAAGACCTTGTTGAACGGTTGGACCCTGCTCGGTGTTATGACGCTTCAGTCCGGCACCCCACTTACTTTCCTCAATACGAACAGTACCAATCTCTATGGGATCACCGGGACCAATGGGGATTTTGCGTACTACGATCCCACGAACGTCAACCCGACCACCGGGGAAGAATGTAACGCTCATATTCGTAAGAGCGGATCGGTAAGAGACCGCCTGAACGAGTATTTCAATACGAGTTGCTTCACCACTCCACCGGTGATCAGCTCCGACGGAGGAACCGACTTTGGGAACACGGGAGCGGGGATTCTGCGTGGGCCGGATCAGCGCAACTTCGATCTCTCCTTGAGCAAAATGACCCCTCTAGGACTTCGCGAGGGCGTGAATCTGGAATTCCGCGCGGAATTCTTCAACGCGTTCAACACACCCCAATTCGCGAACCCGGACACCTCGTACGCTGATGTTGGGACTTCGTTCGGCAAGATCACGGGCACGTCGGTTGCGCCGCGCATCGGTCAGTTGGCACTGAAACTTCACTTTTGAGTCGCAGAGATGTCCAGGTTTCTGAGGGGGCAGCGCAGACGAAGTCACGCATGACTACAATCCTCCTGTCAGTGTCTGGAGACGAGGACGGAATAGGACCAAACACATGAGTAAGCAAGTGACTAAAATCTGCATTTTGTTGCTGGTTGCGTCGGGCTTGACGTCCGTGGAGGCGGTGGCGTCATTGGCATCGCAAACGCCTCTGCCGAGCGATGAGCCCATCGTTACGCAACACCAAATTACGATTGGTGGACAAGTCCTCAAGTACACGGCGCGGGCGGGGTTTCTCTCACTGCGCGACGAATACAACGAGGTCCACGCCCGCATTTTCTATGTTGCCTACCACCTCGACAATGGAGCCACTAAGGCGCCGCGCCCGCTGACCTTCGCGTGGAACGGTGGGCCTGGATCGGCCTCCTCGGCGCTTCATCTTGGAGCCCTAGGCCCATTTCGCGTCAGAGATCTCGACGAATATTTGACAGCTCCTCCCCCCTATGAGTTGACGGAGAACGAGAGCACCTGGCTGGACGTAACCGACCTGGTATTTGTCGATCCCGTGGGCACGGGATATAGCTACGCGACGAGCCCGGAATTTGGCAAGGAATTCTGGAGCCCGAAAGGGGATATCAGCTCGATTGCAGAGTTCATCCGCCTTTTCCTGTCGCAGTACGAATACAATCCGACGACGCCAATTTTTCTGGTCGGTGAGAGCTACGGCACGTTTCGAGCCGCGGGCGTGGCGGAAGCCTTGAGCGGCAAAGATATTAACCTCGCTGGTGTCGTGCTGATCTCGTCGGTGCTGGACATGCGCCTTAGCCTGACGGATGATGCCGGCACGGATGCCCGCTGCGTCGCGCTGATCCCGAGCTACACGGTCGCCGCTTTCGTTCACAAGAAGCTTCCTGCAGACCTGCAATCGAACCTCGACGTGGCGATCCAGAAATCGCAGGAATGGGCGTTATCTCAATACTCGGTCGCCCTACTGAAAGGAGACCGATTGTCGCAAGCCGACCGCGAGCGCACAGCTAAAGAGTTGTCGCGATTCACTGGGCTCGACGGAGGATTCCTCGTGAAGCAGAATCTTCGGGTTGACCTGGACGATTTTGCTGCTGAGTTGCTCCGCGATAAGAAGCAAGTTGTTGGCCGTTATGACGTCCGCGCCACGGCTTCGACGACGTCATCGGGCGGAGAATACAACCCGGTGCTCGATCCCAGCCTTAATACGTACGGCACGGGGGATCTCATCGTTCCCTATCTCCGTTCCCAACTCAACTTCAAGTCGAATGCCTTGTATGCTGGGCCTTTCGGCGGACGCTGGCCTCCCCCCACACAACATCGCGGGGACTGGATGTCGACGCGTTGGGATTGGGGCAGCGCTGCGTCACCCGACGCCGACCGCAGCACCGCGCTTGCTCACGCAATGAAAGAAAACAAGGCGATGCGGGTGCTTGTGATCTCGGGCCTCTATGACCTGGCGACGCCATTCTCCGATGCGGAGAATACGTTCGCGCACATGGGGCTCGAGCCTGAAACTCGCACGCACGCGAATCTGGTCCGCTACAAGGCAGGACACATGGTGTACCTGGAGGCGGCCACCCGGAAGCAACTCAAACATGACTTCGCCGCTTTCGTGCAACAAGCCTTGTCATCGGCTAAGCCGGGACCGTCGAAGTGAACGTCAATGCGGCGACGGCGACAAGCGGAGGCCATCGCTGATAGCTTTAGGCTGACATCCGCACGATGACATAGATTGAAATGCAGCAGCAGGGCCGCAACACCACGAGGCTTTCCACTCAGGAGTAACCGCGATGACTGTTAGCCGACGCGAAGTTCTGACCGGTCTCGGGGGTCTGGCAGCGATGAGCGCCGCACCTGGGTTTGCTTCGGTAGCGACTCTGCCGCTAGGTCCGCAGTTTTCCGCAACCCTTGCCCTTCCCGCGAAAAGTGATTTTGCCATTCCCGCCGGCGTGACGTACCTCAACAGCGCCTACACCCATCCGATGCCAATCGCGTCCATGGTTGCGTTGCGCGAATGGGCGGAGTTTCGGGCGCATCCGGAAGTGGTCTCTCGCCCTAAGAAACTAGCCAACATCAAAGCTGAATTCGCCGCCCTGATCAACGCCAGGGAGTCGGAAGTTTGCTATGTTTCGAGCACGAGCGTAGGTGAGAATCTGGTCGTCAATGGGCTGGACATTGCCTATGCCTCCGAGAACATCGTCACCGACGCCCTGCACTTCGAGGGCGCCATCCTGCACCTGCAAGCGCTGCAGCAGCGATTGGGACTGGATGTTCGAATCGTCATGCCGCGCGATTGGCGGATCGAACTGAGCGACCTTGATCGTGCCATCGACAAGAAGACCAAACTCGTCGAAATCTCGCTGGTCGCGATGGACAACGGCTTCCAGCATGATTTGAAGGCCGTGTGTGACCTGGCTCACGCGAAGGGTGCTTATGTATATGCCGACATCGCCCAAGCGGCCGGCAGCACTCCGATTGATGTGTGCGCGAGCGGCGTCGACTTTTGTGCTTGCTCGAGTTTCAAGTGGCTGATGGGCGACTTCGGCCTGGGTTTTCTCTTTGTGAAGGAGGAACTGCTCGATCGAGTCATAAAACGAGCTCAATACGGCTATTACCAAGCGCGCAACCTAGAGTCTCACTTTCTACCCGGAGATTCGCCGAACTCCGCACCTTACACCTGGGAACTTGAAAACGATGTTGCCGGACATTGTGAAGTCGGCACGCCCGCGATCGGGGTTGCGCACGTGCTTGCACAGTCACTGCCGTACATTCGCAGACTCGGAGTCGAAAACATCCTTGCGCACCGCCAGCCAATGTTGAAGCGACTGCACGAGGAGATGCCGCGGCTTGGGTTTGCCCCGCTCACACCCAGGGAATCAACTTCGGCGCTGATCAGCTTCGCGGTCAAAGACTACAAGGCAGTGCAGCAGCGTCTGCAGAAAGCGAATGTCAATGCCAGGGTATCGGGGCGCTTCGTCCGGGTCTCGCCTTCTGTGTTCAATGACATGCATGACATCGAAAAGTTGCTGGAGGCTCTGGCGTGAAATCTAAATCGTGGTGGTGCGGTGGCCTCTTACTATTCTTTCTGATTAGCTCGCTAGCGCCTTCTGGATTCGGGCAGCAGAAGGCGACTGTTATTCACGCTGGCCGGATGATTGATCCAACGCACAAGCAGGTTCGGGAGCGGGTTTCGATCGTAATTCAAGGAGACAGAATCCGTGCCGTGCAGGATGGTTTCGTTTCCCTGCAAGACGCGGAAGTCATCGATCTCTCGAACGCCACCGTATTGCCCGGCCTGATCGACTGCCACAAACACCTGACCGAGCATCTCACGGGAGTCAACTTCTTCCAGGATCTGGTTACGGAAACGCCGGCGGACTCCGCCTTCTATGCTGCTGCCAATGCCCGGACCACATTGCTCGACGGCTTTACCACCGTTCGCGACGTCGGCGGGCGAGATACCGTGGACGTGGCCCTCAAACATGCGATCGAACACGGCCTCGTGATCGGTCCACGCATGTGGGTGGCAGGGACGATTATCGGTCCGACCGGTGGCCACTCCGATGACTCCAACGGCATTGCTCCGGGGATCTCAAGTGCTGAATGGAGCGCGCCTCTGGCCGACAGTCCGGATGAGGTGCGCAAAGTGGTTCGTGCACATCATCGCGGTGGAACCGATCTGATCAAAATCGTACCGAGCGGCGGAGTCGGGTCGGTGGGCGATGATCCCAAACTGCAGCTGATGACCAACGAGGAAATCACGGCCGCCATCGAAAGTGCGCATTCCCTAGGCATGAAGATCGCCGCTCATGCTCACGGCAAAATAGCGATCGACAATTGCGCACGCTTGGGGATTGATTCCATCGAGCACGGGACGTACGCCGACGAAGAATCATTCCGCCTGATGAAGGAACACGGCACATATCTTGTGCCGACAGTCTACGTTGCCTATGTGCTGTTCCGAACTGCGAAGGAACATCCGGAAAAACTGCCGCCGCACATTGTGACGAAGATCCAGGCGATTACACCCATCATTCAAGCCATGTTTGCCAATGCGAATCGGGCGGGGGTCAAGATTGCGATGGGCACGGATTCCATGGGCAATTTTCGCGACGGAGGCACGCCGGCAAGGGAACTCACCGAGATGGTGCGCCTCGGCATGTCACCCATGGACGCACTCGCCGCCGCAACGGTGAACGCAGCCGATTTGATCGGCGATGCGCAGGACATCGGTTCGATGCAGCCCGGCGCGTATGCCGACATCGTTGCTGTCTCTGGCGATCCGCTGAAAGACATCACCGAAGTGGAACGTGTCGCTTTCGTAATGAAGAGTGGCGTGGTCTACAAAGCGAACGGAAAAGAAGTCGTAACGGCCGCCGGAGCAAACTGAGTTGACGTCGGGTTTCTCGTGAAGAACACAACCGGCCCGCCCAGCCGGGAGCAAGCACAGGGGCGCAGGCACGGTTTCCTTAAATATGTGACTGCTCAGTTCCGGGAGGAATTGTCTAATGCAACGCGGACTTTCTTGGATCGCGATTCTGGTAATTTCAGCATTGCCAAACCTCAGTCGGGCCGCCGGTCAGGCAACGGAGCCCTCATCGAATCAAAGTGCCGCGACTGCGGCGGAGACGCCGAAAGCCACCACCCCCTTATTCACGGTTCGGATTAAACCGGGCCCTGCGGACAAAGAAGGACACGTCGGCTATGTGGATGTAGCTGCGACATTGCAGGCTGCCGATGGTGCGGCGGGAGTACCCGTGTTCACCATGGCAATTGTTATCGCCAACATCGACACGGTCGCCATGACGATGCAAAACCTAACGGCAACGGACGCGAAAGGCATGTTAGTGCTCGAAGCGAAAGACGACACTGGCGGCGCTCCAGTCCCGTATCGTCACTGGATCCCAACGAGGCTGGTCGTTGGCGACCTCAGCGTTCGTTATCGCGCCCCGATCAGTACCGCGATGCCGAAGCGCACCGGCCCGCCATTCGCGCTGCGCACCGAAGGGGGAGGATTTTCCGGCGCTGGCGCCATCTTTCTAGTCGAACCCGCCTCGTCCAAGCCTTATCGTCTTGCGCTTCGCTGGGACCTGTCAGAACTGGGGCCGCAGGCCACCGGTTCATCCAGCTTTGGAGAAGGGGATGCGGATATCTCCAATCCCGAGGAGGCATCAGCAGGCCTGAGTTCCGGTTTCTTCATGGCTGGACCTGTTCATCACTATCCAAAATCTGCGGCGGGGAATTTTTCTTCCGCCTGGCTCGATTCTCCGTTCCTGTCTTTCAATCCCGAGCCACTCATGGCGTGGTCGGCGAAACTCTACGATTGGTACGACAGTTTTTTCAAGCCTGTGGAGCGGCCATATCGCGTGTTCTTGCGCTACAACCCCGTGAATCCCGGCGGTGGCGTAGGTTTGATGAGTTCCTTCGTCGTCACGTATGACCGAGACACTCAAGTCGACGACCTCAAGTTCACGCTCGCCCACGAGATGCTCCACACGTTTGCACCGTCACTCGGCGGCGGACTCGAAACAGAGTGGTTCTCGGAAGGTCTGGCCGTTTTCTACGAGCGGTTGCTCCCGTTGCGTGCCGGGGCTATCACTCCGGACGCCTTCCTCCATGACCTGAACGAAACAGCGGGACGTTACTACACCAACGCCTTGAACACCGTGCCCAACGACCAGGTCGCGCCCCGCTTTTGGGAGGACACACGGATTCGTGTGCTTCCGTACGATCGCGGTGCCATGTATATGGCAGTCGTGGATAAGCGTATCCGCAAGGCGTCTGGCGGCAAGCGTTCGCTCGACGATCTCATGTTTGCGATGCTCGACCGGCAGAAAAAGAGCCTGCCGACAACGCCCGCGGTTTGGGTCGAGTTAATTACGAAAGAAATGGGTCCGGCGGCAAAAGACGAATTCGAAGCAATGCTGGCCGGCGCCGTCATGCTGCCCGATTCGGACACATTCGGACCGTGCTTCGCGCGAACCACCGCTCCCCTGCGGCGCTTCGAACTCGGTTTCGATTCGAAGATCATGGGCGAACCGACTCGCATTGTTCGCGGCCTGATTCCCAGCTCAGAAGCCGAACGGGCGGGACTCCGTAACGGAGACGAGATTGTTAATCCCGTGGGCCTCGATCCCGTCCAAGGGCAGCAGAAGCGCATGCTCACGCTCCAAATCCGGCGAGAAGGCAGAGTCTTCCCTATAACCTACCTTCCACGCGGCGAGGCCATCGAGGTTCCCCAGTGGCGGCGCGTTCCAGGAGTTGCCGACTCCGAATGCCCCTATTGACCTTGCCTGGCGCTATGCGGTGAAGTGCGAACTACCGTCTGGTTCCGACAGAGTATCGTTGAGTTCTTGTCCACGGCGGGCGTCCTCCGAAACGGTAATTTCGGAGCTCCTAAAGCTCCGGACGTTCGCGCCTTCACGACAATCGAGGCGGATGGTCTCGACGTGATCGCCCACCTCATCGGCGGCGGACCATGCGTTCTGGAAAGTTCAGAATTCACGGGAAGCCGAATTTGAAAACATTGTTACCGGCGTGTTTACCCCCGTGCTCGCGAAACACTCGAAGTCGTTCTCGCTCGTCGACTGCATCTCGGCTGGCGTTGATCGAATGCAGCGGAACTTCGAGTCGATGTGAAAGCAGGTGGTAGCCTGGCAGAGAAGTGAATTGACGGACGTCACCGCCAAGGTAGTCATTTACGAGGTATTTATCGAGGGCAGACTCGAAGCTGCAAAGCACCTTGCCCGCAGCGTGCATGACCTCTACTTCGAGCCGAAGTACGAGGAATTCCGGCCGCAAACGATCTGGAGTCTCTCGAATGCGTTTACATCCGCATTCAAGGAACTGGATCCCGTCCCACAGTTCAAGGCTACGGGCAAGCTGGGAGAATTCCTAGAAGCCCGGTTCTCACAATCGTTCTAGTCTGCGGGACGGTGTCGGCCGTCCGTCCCTCTTCAATTGGTAGCGTCGCTCGCCTATTGCATACTTTTGGCCTTGCCACGGGAATCATCGGTGGATCCCCGGCCGAGCCAGTCCAGCACCAACCGCGTCCTATTGTTGCCAGCCGCCACCGAGGCTTCTGTAAACGCGAACCAGACCTACAAGCTCATTCAACTGAGCCTGAGCGAGTCCCTGCTCGGCAGCAAAGTAATTGGTTTCATTGGTCAGCACCTCCAGGTAACTGGCGGCTCCGCCTCGATAGCGCACCTCAGAAAGTTGCGCTGCGTCTTGAGCTGAGAGCACTAGTTGCTGCTGTTGCTGGCGGAACTCCCGGCCCTTGCGATACTCAACTAGCGCGTCCGAGACCCCACGAAAAGCTTGCTGGATCGTCTGCCGATAGGTCAGCAATGCTTCCTGCTGCCGTGCCTCACTGAACTTGACGCCGGAACGAATCTTTCCGCCGGCAAAAATGGGCTGTGCCAGTGATCCTTCGAAATTCCACATCCTAGCTGGACCGGTGAACAGGTTGGTAAGTGCTGAACTCTGAAATCCCGCGGTTGCGGTCAAGCTGATGTCCGGGAAGTACGCTGCTTTCGCCACTCCAATTTGAGCGTTGGCCGCGATCAATTGTGCTTCCGCCGCGCGAATGTCGGGTCGCCGCTCTAACAGGCTGGAGGGAAGTCCCGCCGGAACGTCCGGCGCATGCGGTTGCTCGGTCAACTTCATTCCCCGCGCGATGGGGCCAGGGTTGTTTCCCAGAAGCGTGCTGAGGAAGTTCTCCTGCTGCTCGATACGCCGCTCAAGATCGGGAATGGTTTCAGCCGCGGTGAACACCAACTGCTCCGCCTGCCGCACATCGAGCATGGATGTAGCCCCACCGTTTGCCAACTTTTGCGTGAGCTGCAACGAGTCCTGGCGCGAAGCCAGCGTGCGCCGCGAGATTTCCAGCTGCAGATCGAGCGCGCGAAGCTGGAAGTAGGCTGTGGCAACATCACTCACCAGTGTGCTGATCACCGCTTGTCGCGCCCATTCTGTTGCCAACAGATTGGCCCGCGCCGCTTCGGTGGCGCGCCGATACTTCCCCCAGAAATCGAGATCCCACCCCAGCGAGAGACCAACTTGGGTTGAGCTCGTATCGTATTGAGGGTAAGGTTTTGTCTGCGCATAGCGGTCATCCAAAACCTGAGCTCCGCCGCCGATCGTTGGCAACTGGCCGGCTCGCGTGATGCCCACCTGCGCCTGGGCCTGAAGGATTCGCGTGGCCGCAATGCGAACGTCGTAGTTCTGCTGGAGGGCAGTGCGGATCAAGCCTTGAAGCTGCTGGTCTTGAAACACCTCCCACCATTTTTGGTCTGCGAGCGATTCCGCCGGCGGCGTTGCTCCACGGTACGTGCCAGGAACGTCTACGCTCGGTCGCTTATAGTTCGGCCCAACGGCGCAGCCCGCAGTCAGGAGCACGACCAACAAAAGAGCGGCTAGCTTTGTCACCTTAATCTCCCTCCGATGGGCTGGGCTGCGGTACGGCGGCAGGGCTGGGCACTTCGCCTCTCCAGCGCGCCGCCAAACGTTCGACCAAGACGTACAGAGCCGGAATGATGAATATGGCAATCGCGGTAGCGGCCGCCATGCCGCCGATTACGGTGGTGCCCATGATCTGGCGGGCCACCGAACCTGCGCCGGTTGCCATCCAGAGCGGCACGCAACCCAGAATGAA
>Ga0181536_10002704_pt1 | contig 19741 bp, 19 predicted proteins | sample PEATcosm2014_Bin_41_FD_121105 | JGI IMG/M metagenome (GOLD analysis project Ga0181536, IMG submission 121105) | Peatland microbial communities from MTU Mesocosm Facility, Houghton, MI, USA - PEATcosm2014_Bin17_60_metaG | ecosystem: Environmental > Terrestrial > Soil > Wetlands > Peat | place...
AGCCATCAGGACTGGGTATTGGAACAATCCGTCGCCCACCGATTCCTGCGCCGCAGCTTTGGCTTTGAATTGCGTCATGCGGTCGAGCCAGCCCATCGGCGTCACGCAGGTGAGCATCCAGGCCAGCTCCGCATGGGCCGGGACGCTGGATTGCACGACGATGCGCGAATGCTTCGGGTCGATCCCCGCGGCCAGAAAAAGCGCGGCGAGTTCGCGAATCTTGGAACGAAGCTCGGCCGGATTCTGATACACCGTGATCGCATGCAGATCCACGATGCAGAAAATGCTTTCGTAGTCGTACTGGATCCTGACCCAGTTCGCCAGTGCGCCCAGATAGTTGCCGATATGCAGATTGCCGGACGGCTGTACGCCCGACAGAACGCGGGATTTCATGGATTGTGAGGTGAAAAGATTTATCGTATCAGCCCGCCGGCCAGCCGATCTGAACTGCGAGCAAGGTGGTCACTGATCGTCAGAACAACGTCACCGGTAAGGTGGTCGGTACCGATGATGTCGATCACCTCTGGCCGGTCGACTGACATAGTTCGTCAGCTAAGCATACGAATCTTGCTCACCGAGATCGTCGAGCCGATACGCCGCACGGATGTACGCCCGATCTCGGCAATAAGGGTCTAAGCCTCCGTGTATCGATTTCGAAGCACGGCATTCATCGGCGAGCCATGTTCCGGAAAAACGGCCGGCAAGCGCGAATTCACTTGCTGCGTTCCAGCGCCTGCCGGTCCCATTGCGCGAGCTTGGCGCCGGCTTCATAGGTGCTCTGGCAGAAGTCCAAAATCGCCTGTTCCGGCGCCTCGGCTTCGCGAATGGCTTCGTATTCGAGAATGAACTCGGCCAACTGCGTGTTCCAGAAAGGCTCTTTATCGATTCCAGGAGGCGCCGGGAGGGCATAAGCGTAGAACGCCGGCTGCTTAAACCTCCGGTCGCCGGGCCAGAAGCCGCAGCTGATCACCTCATGCGAATAGGCTTCGGCCATAATTGGGTTCGTTTTTTCAGGCTTCGGCGCGAGCCGTCCCGAGAAGCGCGTCACCGCCAGATCGAAGGACCCCCAAAAGAAATGCACCGGACTGCACTTGCCGAGGAAGCGGGAGCGAAATTCCTTCAGGACCCGATCGGAGTTGACCAGGATCTGCCGAAACCGCTCGACGTATTCCTGGTCGTAGGAAGCGTGATGCCGGTCCTGGTCGAAGGGCGTCGTATCGTCAAATTCCTCGGGGGCGGGGTTGATGGTTACTTCGATTCCAAGCGAGCCGAGACAGGCCATGTATTCGGCGTAGAAATCCGCCACCGAACGGGGGAACAAAGGGATGCTGCGTCCCTCCCCCGCGCTCGTCCGGATTGCGGCCTGGTGAGCGACGAAGTCGAACTCAACGTCAAACGTCCGCTTGCCGAAAGGGATCGGCGAGGTGCTCAGTCCGCGCGGCGTGACATAGAGCGGCACGTGCCACCAGTGATTCTGCGGAGGGCTCAGCGCGAGGCGCGTCTTGCCCACAATCTGGGTCCACATATGGACCGTGTCGCAGGTGGCTTCCCACTCCGAAAACGGCAGCGAAGGCCAGTTAGTCGAAATCGAGCTCGAGGTCATCGATGTAGCACCACCCCCAGTTCTCACCCGGTTCGATCGACTTCATGATGGGATGCCTGCTCGAATGGAAATGCTTCGTCGCATGTTTGTTCTTCGAAGAATCGCAGCAACCCACATGGCCGCATATCATGCACAAACGCAGGTGAACCCAGGAGTCGTGCATTTTCAAACACTCCTCGCAGCCGTGCGTATGCGGCTTCACATCCTCGATCTGGTCGACATGAGAACAGGTCATGATCTCAGCTTCGCATGATTGGGATGTTTCGGGAACGTCGAAATTTGTCGATTATACTGCACGCAGAAAGGCGCTCCTGTGCGTATCGTTCTCATCCTCACACTCGCCACCGTGACGCTCCTCCCCGCTCAGTCGCCCCCCGCCTACCGCGTAACCCACACCTACACTCTGGGCGGCGACGGAAGTTGGGATTACATTGTGCCCGATCCTCCGCATCACCGGCTCTTTATCGCCCGGCAGAATCGCGTGATGGTCGTCGATGAAGACAATGGGACTCTGCTCGGCGAAGTGACCGGCATCCAGGGCGCGCACGGAACCGCCGTGGCGGAATCCACCGGGCACGGATTCGCCACATCGGGTAACGATCAGTCGGTGGTCATGTTCGATCTGAATACTTTCAAGGTGCTCGGCCGTATCCCGGCGGCCGAGGATGCCGACGCCATCCTTTATGACAGCGCGTCGAACCGGGTCTTCACACTGAATGGCGACGCGCACTCGTCTACGGTGATCGACCCGAGGGCGGGCGCCCTGATCACGAACATTCCGCTCGGCGGCAAACCGGAATACGGCGCTTGGGCCGGCGACGGCAAGGTGTACGCGAATCTCACCGACACAAGCGAGGTAGTTGAGATCGATGCGAAGGCGGCGATGGTGGTCCGGCGCTGGTCGACCGCCCCGTGCCGGCAGCCGGTCCCCATGGCGATCGACACTGCCCATCATCGGTTGTTCAGCGGATGCCGGAGCGGCGTGATGGCAGTTTCCGACTACCAGGCGGGCAAGGTGGTCGCAACACTCCCCATCGGCATGGGCGTCGACGGCGCCGGGTTCGATCCGGCATCGGGCAATGCGTTTGCATCGAACGCGGACGGCACGCTCACCGTGATTCATCAGGATTCTCCGGACCAGTATCACGTGGCCGAAAGCGTGCCAACGCCGCAGGCCTCGCGCAATATGGGGCTCGATCCCACCAATCATCGGGTGTTCGTGGTTTCCGCGAAGTTTGGCCCTGTGCCGGCCGGTACGCCCGGCAGAGGCAGACCGCCCGTCCTTCCCGGATCGTTCACGTTGATGGTGATCGAGCGCGATCCGGCCGCACACTGACCCGGGAAAATAACCGCGCTGATAAAGTGGCGCATATGTTTCTGAATAAAGTCTCCAGCCGGGCGAAGTTTGCACCCGACAAGATGGGAAAAACCACGCTGGTGCAGGGCGACTTCCTCTTCGCGGGATTGAACTCGTTCGAGCCCGGACAGGAGCACGCCCCGCACGCCCATGAGCGGCAGGACAAGCTGTATATAGTTCTCGAAGGCGAGGGCGTGGTGCGGGTAGACGACCAAGCGGAGGTTCTTACAGCCGGCGATGCGGCATTCGCGCCGGCCGGTGTCGTGCATTCGATTCACAACTCGGGGAAGGAGCGGCTGGTGGTGATGGCCATCCTGAGCCCGCCACCTTCAGCCAAATAACCGCTGCAGCGCCCATCGGGCGTGTTCCGCCACGAGGGGGTCTTCAAATGCCGCGAGTTTTTTCAAGGGCTCGCGGAATTTAGCGAGCCCTGAGTTACCCATCGCGACCGCCACGTTGCGCAGGAAACCTGTGTATTTCGCCCGGCTCACCGGGGTTGATCGAAACATCTCGCGGAACTCGGCCTCGGTGATGGCGGCCATACGCGCCAGCCCCGGAGCGAATTCCCTGGGATGAAAATTGGGTTCGTTTGTTTCCGCGGCTCGGCTGTTCCACGGACACACATCCTGACAAATGTCGCACCCGAACACATGCGCTCCGATCGCCGCCCTTTGGGCTTCCGGAATCGCGGTGCGCAGCTCAATGGTGAAATATGAGATGCATAATCTCGCATCCAGTTCAAACTGGCCATCCGGGGACGGGACTATTGCCGCGGTAGGGCAGGCGTCGATGCAGCGTGTGCAGGTACCGCAGCGATCCGGAGGAGGCCCGTCAGGCTCGATCGAAAGAGTCGTCAGCAGTTCGCCCAGAAAGAACCACGATCCGAGCTGCTGGTTGATGAGACAGGTATTTTTTCCGATCCAACCGAGACCGGCCCGCCTTGCGAGCGAACGTTCCAGGAGCGGCGCCGTATCGACGCATATTCTGAAGCCGAACCGTTCTATTTCCAGCAGCTTACAATTCAGATTTTCAAGTTTCGCGCGAATGATTGCATGATAATCGTCGCCCCAGGCATATCGGGAAATCCACGCTCGCTCCGGGTCGGCGAATCTCGTCGAATAGGGTTCAGGGCCGTTGTAAACCACCCCTACGCAGATGACTGATCGCAGGCCGGGAAGAAGCCGCGTTGGATCGCCGCGAACCTCAGCCCGGTGGTCGGTCAGGTAGCGCATATCGCCCGCCAGACCACGCTCCACCCAGTGCTGGAATCTGCCGAAATCGGGTGCCGGACAGGGCGATGCGACACCCGCCAGATCGAACCCGCACTCTGCGGCTAAGTGACGGACGACACGGCCATTTATCGACTTTGCAGAGCCTTCGCCAAGCACAAAAACATCCATTCGATCGCACTGTGCCCCATCCGACCCCAATATGGCCCAGTTCGATGATTTCGTATCGCTCTATTACCGGTGATAGTACTACTCTATCCAAGATAGCTAAATACCGCATTTTCAGGAGAATTCAGTAGAATGCACAAACCGATCAAGTACGCCGAGAAAGCGGTCACGGTAGCGGCTGGCGCGGCATGGCAGGTGTTCAACACCTTCAATTCCATCAAGCCGAACCCGTCCTTCACGCCGAAATGGTCTGAAAAGCCCCTTCTGAAGTCGTGGGAGAAGCAGAAGCCGCCACTGGGCTGGCCCCGCACCACGGATTCTCTCTGCCCCAAGTGCGTTCCGGAAATCCGCACCAAAATCGTAAACGGCGAATTGCCTGTCGAGATTCTGCGCAACGAGAAGGTGGGCGAAATCAAGGCCCAGATCGTCTCGCGCGACGGCAAGATTCTGATGGTGAAGGATTGCCCGATTCACGGCCACTTCGAGGACCTGATGGCGATCGACACCGAATTCTTCGACCACCTCGAAAAGGTTTTCCCGGGCCGCGACATTCGCGCGCACAACGACAAAGATCTCCACAACCACGGTTCGAGCACGGTGACTCACGGACGCGGCTCGGTTCTCACAATCGACCTGACCAACCGCTGTAACATGATGTGCGACCCCTGCTTCATGGACGCCAACCAGGTTGGGTTCGTGCATGAGTTGACTTGGGAAGACATTCAGACCATGCTCGACAACGCGATCTCGATCAAGCCGAGACGCCAGATGTCGGTGCAGTTCTCGGGCGGCGAGCCGACGTTGTCGCCCTACTTCCTCGACGCGGTGAAGTATGCGCGCAAGGTCGGCTACAACAGCGTGCAGGCGGCGACCAACGGAATTGAATTCGCCAAGAGCCCGGAGTTTTGCCGGAAGGCCGCGGAAGCGGGCCTGCGTTACGCCTATTTGCAATTCGACGGCATCGGCAATGCGGCCAATTCGCATCGCGCCGTCGGCAATCTGTTCGACGTGAAGTTGCGCGCGATTGAGAATCTGCACTCGAACGGCGTCGACATCGTTCCGGTGATCACGATCATCAACGGCGTGAACAACGAGCAGGTGGGCGCGGTGATTCAGTTCGCGCTGGACAATCCAAAGAAGATTTCGTTCCTCTCGTTCCAGCCGGTTTCGTTCACGGGCCGCGACGAAGAGGTTACCGAAGAGCGGCGCGCCGCCCAGCGTTACACGCTGTCGCACCTCGCGCATGACGTGAAGAATCAGGTGGGCATGGGCGTTCCCGCCCGCGACTGGTTCCCGATCTCGTTCATGAGCACTTTCTCCGATTGGGCCGATCTGATCCACGGACCCACCTCGGACTGGGGCCAGTTGAGCTGCGGCTGCCATCCGAACTGCGGTATCGGCATGGCGGTGATGATCGACAAGGAGACGAAGGAGTTCCGTCCGGTGACGGCGTTCCTCAACGCGGAACGGTTGGCGAAGGATGTGGCCAGCGTCAACGATGCGGCGCGCGGAAAGGTTCTGTCGGTGGTTGGGGTGGCGCTGGCGCTGCTTCGCAACTACAATCCGATGGAAGCGCCCAGCACATTCAAGCTCACCGACCTCTTGCAGAAATTCGACAAGTGCTTCGGCGCGACCGGCCGCAACTACGGCAAGGTTACCGGCGACCGGACGTTCGACGACATCGAAAAGCGGCGCAGGGATCGCTGGAACTTCCTGTTCATCGCGGGCATGTGGTTCCAGGATCTGTTCAATTACGATTTCCGCCGCACGGAGCAGTGCATTATTCCGTATGCGACGCAGGAAGGCGAGATCAGCTTCTGCGCTTACAACACGGGCGTGGGCTGGCGGAACATCATCGAAAAGATGCACATGACCGCGACGCTCACCAAGTGGTACGAGGAGAAGGGTCGGCACGAGATCATCGCCGGCGGCAAGAACGTGAACCTGCCTTCGAAGGACCACTCGCTGATCCTGAACATGACTGCCGTGAACGCGGACATTCAGCACGATCTCGACGACCAGGGGATCGCGAAGACTGCGCGCGAAGAGAAGCTCCGGAAGCGGAATACGGAGATGGCGAAAAAGGCCGCGGAAGATGCCCGGATGGCCAAGCTCTATCGCGAAGTGGTGCTGAAGGAGAAACCGGCCGAAGCGGGATTTGTCCCGATCGACATGCTGGGCGGCATCAAGCCCGCGGCGAAGCCTGCGACTGAGAAGGAAGAGGCCAAGGCCGTCGGCAGCTTCGGCGATTAGCCGATACTTCGGTATAGGGAGCAGAAAAGCCGCCACTAATTGGCGGCTTTTCTGCGTTTGAACGCGCCAACGTGTTCTTCCCCGGTCAACAGTTTTTCAATCGGGTAGGCGGCTTCTTTCTTTTAGGCACCACTATGTGTTCGACGGTGTGATCGGCTAACGGAGGAGGAGAAGCCCGAGGATGCCGAACCCGAGCACGCGCGGAGCTTCGTGGCTCAACTCGCAGAGGAGCGGTCGAGTCTTCAGCACTAACGGCTTACATGTGCTTCATTTCGGATTCTGGCATGCCCATGACCTTAGCGACGTTCTTGCAGATGCGTTTGTCTTCCTCGATCGGGAGCTCAAGCCACTCGACAATGTAATTAAGATACGTGAAATGGCGCTCAAGAAACGGCCCCGACCTCCCGTATTCCACAATCACCTTCTGGGGATTGCCGGGCGTGGAACGTTCGCTTTCCCAGCCAACGCCGAAGAGACAGAATATGAAGAACATGATCGTTGAGTGCCGGTCCTCTGCACGCGCGAAGAAAAATAGCTCAGGAAACGCCTCATCGAGCAGGACGACGTATTGCTTCACTTCCTCTATCTCGAACAACTCCCTCGGATCATCGTCGTAGCCGTCGAAGCTGAAGGTGATCTTTCCCTGGCAGTGCAGCGCCAATTCCCTCGTTGAAGTGAGGCGTCGTCGAAACTCAGTTGGCCGTGTGAGGTCCTTTGCCTTCACTTCTTGGATGCCGATCACGAATATGATGTAGTCGTGCTCAAAGAGCAGGTTGTTCACTCGCCAGTATTCCCTCAGTGGTGTCAGATGGTCAGACACGGGAGGCAGGAGGGCTTCCAACTCTGCCTTCGATGAGGACAGTTTGTTGCCGAAAGGAATCGTCAGCCTCCATCCGGCCTCAGTAAGCTGGGCATCCTCTGCCCGGAAGCGAACCCAATATCCCTCCCTTGTCTCGGGATCGCAAATGATGATGATGACCGGTAGCGGATAGTTCGCGAGGTAGCTGAAGTGTTTCGTCTTGCCACGATACACGTAACCCCAGCGGTTCGACTCTCCGAAGAATGAGGGTCCGTTCTTAATCTGGCAGCCCAGCATCTGGCCGGTGACAAACCCCTGCTCGGTCACTACGTCAATCTGGCCGTCGATGCCACAGTCGTGCTCTTGAGGAATCCGTCTGAAGAGCCACCCGAATTGCTCGTCCACGATCGCGCTGACGATGCTGACGCCTAGGTTGCCCTGTTTGGCGGATCGCGCGTATTGAGGAAAGCCTTCCATGCCTAATAGATTTCGCAATTCGAACGCAGGAGCTTTTTCTGTTGACGGAACGATCCGGAAGAGAAGCAGAAGGGGTTATTCTGAAGTTGCTTCCAGCTCCGAAATATCTACGGCCGCAACTCTATCCATTCGGCCTCTCCACGTCCCGGCGAACCATTCATGATGGTTGAACTGGCGCCCCATTCTCTCGACTTGATCCTGAGTGGGGCGCGGTCTCTTCGTCTCACCGGTCTGGCTCACCTGAGTCGTCACCTCACACATCGTCACTAGTTTGTAATATTTGCCCGCATCATCCTTTTCTGGAGCAGCTGCGCGCTCAGTGATTTCATAAAAGACAAATCCGCTCAAACCCGTCTTGTCGTCATAGAATGCCCGCACGGAATTCGTACCAGCATCCGCGAAGAATTTCCTGACAGCTGTTTCCATATTTGAGTGACGTAGGAGTGCCGTCTCCATCGTGACGTATTCCAGCAGGTGGTCCATTGGCCGCAGTATATCGTCCGCGTCTCTCGCGCGCGAGACTATACAGCTTATTTTCTCAACTTATAGCACCAATAAGGGTCTCGATATAATGCACCTTCATCGCGCAGCCCTTCTCACCGGCGCCTACCGGATCGCGGACATCCTCCGAGGACCAGCCTGTCATATTCCGAGCGGCTGCCAATCCAATACCAAACGACGCGATCCTTGTCCACCGCTGCCAGAGCGCGGTAGAGCGCGGTACTGAAGGCCAAAGCGAGCCGAGTAGATGTCGTCCTCGCCTTCGAGTTTTTGCATTGCAAACTTGGCTGCGCCCGATTGCACTGGAAGAGACGATAGGCCCGCTTGGCGTCACGTTGAACATCGACCGGCACGTCAGAGAGTAAGCGCCAGAACCTCCGGGTAGTCCGGGACTGCATCAAAGAAGATCGGCCAAGAGCAGTGTTTCGCCCCTCGTGTCTTCCTCAAGGGCTTCCCGTGCCATTCGACGGATCACATCGCGTTTTTCGGCGAAACGCTTCTTCCACGCGTCTTCGTCAGCCAGCGACGCCAGGATCTGGGACGCGATCGCATCCTGCTCATCCTGAGGCAGTGCGACGACCTGTTCCAACGCTTTCTCCAACAACGTCGACACGCTTAAAGCTTATCAGCGTACTTACACTACGCGGCGACCGCCGCTTCTGCCTCCGCCACAGCTTCAACTGCCCGCAAATCCACGCCCTCCCAGCGCGCAACCACCGCCGTCGCCAGGCAGTTTCCCAGCAGGTTTACCGACGTGCGCGCCATATCCAGCAGCGTGTCGACGCCCAGGATCACAGCCACGCCTTCCACCGGAAGATTGAAGGTCGCGAGCGTGCCGGCCAGAATCACCAGCGACGCGCGCGGCACGCCTGCCACCCCCTTGCTCGTCAGCATCAGCGTCAGCATCATGACCAGCTGCGTGCCGAATGGAACGTGAACGCCGGCAGCCTGCGCGACAAACATCGCGGCCAGCGCGAGGTAGAGCGTCGACCCATCCAGATTGAAGCTGTATCCGGTCGGCAGCACGAACGCGACGATGTGTTTCGGAATGCCGAACTGCTCCATGTTCTCAAGCGCGATGGGCAATGCGGATTCGCTCGATGCCGTCGAAAAGGCCAGCAGGAAAGGCTCGCGCACATAGCGGATGAATCGCCGCAGCGGAATTTTTGCGATGGCCGTCACCGCGCCCAGCACTACGACCACGAAGAACACCTCCGCACCGTATAGTGTGAGGACGAGCGTGCCGAGGTTCCTGAGGACCCCGACTCCCTTCTCCCCGATCGTGGCCGCCATCGCTCCGAAGACTCCGAATGGCGCAAAGAGCATGATGTAGTTGGTGTACTTGAACATCACCTCCGAAAGCGACTCGCAGAATTGGACTACCGGCCGGGATTTCGCGCCAACGGTGGCGCATGCCGCGCCGAAGATGAACGCGAACACGACGATCTGCAAGACTTCGCCCTTCGCCATAGAATCGACGATGCTCGTCGGGAAGGTGTGTTCCAGAATCTGCGACAAGCTGGCGCTGGTTTGAGCTACACCCGCTCCTCCGCCCTTCTGCAACTGGACGCCGGCGCCCGGCTTGATCAGATTGACCGCGCCCAGACCGACAAAAAGCGCGACGGTGGTCACAATCTCGAAGTAGAGGATCGCCTTGCCGCCGATGCGGCCCATCGTTTTTACATTGCCCGCTCCCGCGATGCCGGAAACCAGGGTGCCGAAAATCAGCGGCGCAATGATCGACTTGATCAGGCGGAGGAAAATTGTCCCCAGAATGGCCAGGCCGGCCGCTTGTTTTGGAAGCACCGCGCCGAATGCGATGCCGGCGATGAGCCCGACAATAATCCACGTAGTTAGAGAAACTCGTTTCATGATCTGCACCTGGTTGTCTGGTCCTTTTACGCTGCGAAGCGAAAGGCAGACGACAAGGCCGCCGGAGATTCTCTATTGTAATTCAGATCGGGCCGGGCTTCGTCAGCGCCCGTGGATTTCCTGCTTCAGCCTGGCGATATCGAATGCGCTCAACGGAAGAGATGCCGTAATCAACTGCCTGCCGGAGAGCGCGGGCTTCTCCACTCCCTCCGTCCCGTGCTGCCCGGATTTGGTCAGCATGTGAACCAGTTCGTGCGCCACCACTCGCCCCATTGCGCGCCCGATCAGCAAATCGGCCCGCGCATAATCGCTACCCGACATCGCGGTGCGCGCCGAACTCACCACCCGATCGCAATCCACTTCGCCAAACGGCTGCACTTCGCCATTGCTGGTGTGCGTCATCGCCAACGGGCCAAGTTCGTCGTATATCGGCGCGGCCGGCTCGTATTCGCAGGCGCCCTTGAATGTCATCACAACCAGATCGGCGTATGAGGCGAAAGGATCTTCCCCCAGCATGCGCCAGTCGAGCTGCACGCCGGAAGAGTGCAGGATCAGGCCCGACTCGCGCTTCATCTCTTTCAGGGATGCAGGCGAGTGCGGGCCTTTGAAGTCAAGAATCACCGTCAGAACGGAGGGTGATACCCGATCGACGCCGGCACCAAGCGGGACGGCGAGTCCGGCAATCAAACACACGCAAATCGGGACGCGGAGCATTCTCATCAGGGAGAAAGCCAGCAACATGGCTCCGGGGCTTATTATATGCACCCTGATCGCCAAATGCCAGCGAAAACAATGCAGCCGATCAAAAAAATCTATGGCCCTTTTTGCTCCTCTCATTAGCGCAACTAATAAACGCATCCCAAGACGTTGACTTACTCCGTGGACCTGCGGTATGGTGAATTCGTCCCGGTTGTCATTCAGTATGGTGGGCTGAAATCGTTTCAGTTCGCCGAATCGGCAGCGCAAGGCCCCCGTAACACGCCTCCTCTCCCTGTCCGGAGAAACCAAGCTCTTAGTTTCTTTTTGATTCGCTGTTCGCGCCGATCCGCAATGCGCGGCCGAGCAGCGTTGTTTTCCGTCAACTTTTCAACAAGGAGACCATGGTGACACTTACCACACAGGAACAGAAGGAGTTTTTGAAGCGCGGTTTTTCGCGTCGATCGTTTGGAAAGCTGGCCACCGTGCTGGCTGCCGGATCGACGCTCCCCTTCTATAACGAGTCGGCACTGGCGCAGCTTTCAAAGGTCGACAATGTGCCCGCCGATGCCGTCATGATCAATTCCAACGAGAATCCTTTGGGGCCCTGCAAAGAGGCGCTGGAAGCGGTTCACAAGATCGCCGCAAACGGCGGCCGCTACATGTACGGCGAGACGGACAAGGTCCAGAAGCTCCTCGCCGAACAGGAAGGCGTGAAGCTGGATTATGTCCGGATCTATCCCGGATCGAGCGCGCCGCTGCACCAGGCCGTTCTGGCGTTCACCTCGCCGGAGAAGGCGCTCGTGATGGCCGAGCCCGGCTACGAAGCCGGCGAGCGCGCGGCCAGATTCATCGGATCGAAGGTTACGAAAGTACCCCTCACGAAAGAATACGCGCATGACGTGAAAGCCATGCTGGCGGCAGGCGCGAATGCCGGTCTCTTCTATATCTGCAATCCCAACAATCCCAGCGGTACGCTCACTTCGAAGGCGGACATCGAGTGGCTGGTGGCCAATAAGCCGAAGGGTTCGGTCGTGATGGTCGATGAGGCCTACACGCACATTTCGGGGGCCCCGTTCAACACCGATCTCGTCGCCGCCGATAAGGACGTAGTGGTCCTGCGCACCTTCTCGAAGATCTACGGCATGGCGGGTCTGCGGGCGGGCGCCGCCATCGCGCGTCCCGACCTCATCGAGAAACTGGCCGGGTTCAGCGCGGGGATGCTGCCCATTACCGGCATGGCCGCGGCCAGCACCAGCCTTCAGCAGAAGAACCTGGTTCCGGAACGGCGCAAGATCATCGGCGATGTCCGCAACGATACGCTGGCGTTCCTTGCGAAGAATAACTTTCATTACGTACCCTCCGTTTCCAACTGCTTCATGGTGGATGTGAAGCGGCCGGGCAATGAGATCGTGATGGCAATGCGCAGGGAGAAGGTTTACATCGGGCGCGTTTGGTCGGCATGGCCGACTTACGTCCGGGTTACCGTCGGGACCCAGGAGGAGATGAATAAGTTCAAGACTGCGTTCGTCAAAGTAATGGCGTAGCAGCAGGCGGCTCGGACAAAAGAGGGTCATGCTTCGCGCAACGGGCAGATACAACTGGGAGCGGTTTTTGGGAGATTGCGCGGGCGGCCTGATCGCCGCGCTCATCGCGCTGCCATACGGGCTCTCCATGGCAGCGCTGATGGGTCTGCCGCCCATCCTCGGAGTGGTAACTTCCATCTGCACGGCGCCCATCACGGCGCTGCTGGGCCGCAACCCGGTGCTGATCGGCGGCACGGCCAGCGCCACGGTTCCCTTCATCGCGGAGGCGGTGAGGTCGCAGGGAATCGGCGGCGCGGCAAAAGTATCGATCGTAGCTTCCGTCCTGATGATGGCGTTCTGCGTACTGCGGTTGGGCAGATACGCGTCCAAAGTCCCGGCTACCGTGGTGGCGGGCTTTTCCGCGGGCATCGGCGCCATCATGGTAATTTCGCAGCTCAACGTGATATTCGGCGTAGCCGCGCCGCACGGCGACAACTCGCTCATCCAGTTAGTAACTGTTCTGGGAGAATTGACTTCGGGGCGTTGGGGACCGCTGGTGCTCGGCGGAACGGTCATGGCGGCCGCCGCAATAGTCATGCGGTGGTCTCCCCGTTTGCCCGCCCCCCTCATCGGCGTCGCACTCTCCGGAATCGTCGCGACCCTCTTCGGGATTCACGAACCGCAGGTAGGCACGCTGCATCTGACTCTCCCGCCGTTCGTGGGTTTTTCGTGGACTCCGCAGGATGTCCTGAAGGTCCTGCCCACGGGACTGACACTGGCATTCGTGGCGTCCATCAATTTACTTCTTACTTCGCGCGCCGTGGAGCACTTTCGCGGGCGTCACAAGCACCTGCGAAGCAGCGATGCGGACGCCGAGCTGGGCGCTTACGGAATAGCGAATCTCGCGGCCGGAATTTTCGGCGCTCCCATGAGCGTGGGTATTCCAGCCCGGAGCGTGGCCAATGTGCGCTGCGGCGGCACCACGCGAATTTCCAACATCATGCATGCCGCGTTCCTGTTCGCCCTGGTGGAACTGGGCTCGGGCATGCTGGCGCGCATTCCGCTGGCGGCGCTGGCCGGCGTCACTGCCTGGATGGGACTGTGCCTGCTCGATGTGAGCACTTGGCGAAGGCTGCACAAGATGCGCTATGTTGATGCCGGCGCGTTCCTGGCCACGGCGATCGGGGTGCTGGTAGTGAATGCGGTAGCGGCCGTGCTGGCAGGCTGCGCGCTTTACGTTATCGAATACCTCTACCGCCGCCATATTGCGCCGGAGCCGGGGATGCAGGGAATCCCGAGCGTAGCCAAGTAAGCCGGAACGCGCGGCGACTATGCGGGCAATACGTCCGCGAATGCAAAACCGTCCCGCTCCAGTCTTTCCCCAACCTTAACCCCGATGGCGCTGGAAAAGAACGGAGCGTCATAAGCAAACGTGTGGAATTCCCCGTTCTCGCCGCAGGGATCGATCCCCGGAGGCAGACTGCTCAAAAATTCGCGATCGTACTCCCGCCCCGCGTATGAGGCATCCAGCTTCGCCAGGTCGATACAAGTGACCTTCGCTTTCACACCGGAGCGAATCAGTTCCCCGGCGAGATCGCTGGTCGGGATCTGCCAGACGGGGAATAATGGCTTGAGTCCCGTTGCCTGCATCTGGCGCTCGCGATAGTCGCGAATGTCCCGCAGAAACAGGTCCCCGAAAGCAACCGCCGTTATGCCCTCTTCCCTCGCACGCCGGCACATGCCGCGCATGAGATCCTCGTATACCGCATTCGAACACGGGAAGGGGAGATCGATGGACCAAAGCGGTAATCCAATTCGCCGCGCCTGAGCCTCCACCAAATCCCGGCGGACAGCGTGCATCGCGACCCGATCCGCCGCGCCGTTGAAGGTCGTGAGCAGGGCCGCGAGCTCAATGCCGGGATCCTGCCGGAGCAGATGAAGCGCCCATGCGCTGTCCTTTCCGCTGCTCCACGACAGCAGGGTGCGTTGCGGGGTATCGGCCATTGTGGTTGCGGACGGCCGGCCGGATCGCCCGGCGCTACTCTTTCACTTTCAGCTTCGAGCGGTTCTCTTCGATGAACGCTTTAATCTCGTCGGCGGTCGCCAGCAGTTTCTTCCACTGTTCCTGGTAGAGCGTCACCGGAAATCGCCCAAGCCCGTAAACCGATACGGCGCCCTTTTCGCTTACCTTCATCGATATCGCGCTGCTTCGCTTCTGCTTCAGCGCTTCATTTTCAGCGCGCAACCGCGCTAATTCCGCCTGCACGTCTTCGTCTGCCATCCGTTCCCCTTTTGCCGCGGCGTACGCACTCGCTTCCCTATCGGCATCGGCGCGGCCCCCATGCAGTATACCAGCGGTTGCGCGCCTCACAAGGCCGCGATTACACTACGGCGAACGGGCTGGATTTATACCTGCAATTTTTCGGGTTTGAACTGCCTTTATGCCCTGCCCGGTATGCGGATCGAACGGAGTCCGGATACGGGAGAACCGATGCAATCGTGCGTCAAATTTGACGACCGGCGGCGCATCGATTTCAAATATATATATTTCACTGGTATAATAAGAATTAATGAATCACGAATGCGGTCGCGATTGCCCGTGCAAGAAACATCTTGACGATGCCGCCGCTGCTCTCGCCGAAGCGTCCAAGCTGCTCTCGGAATCGATAATGATCAGTTCGGACGACCTGATCGAGAGTTGCTACGCCCTCGTTCGGGTCGCCAAAGCGAAAGTCCAGGGAGCCAGAGCGGCTTACCAGGATCATCTCGCGGAGGCCTCGGCGACCACTGCCCCGCACCCCTGATTGTTCCGTTTCCACCCTTGGCCCGCTTTTTGCCGTCTAATTTATCCGGCATTTATGTCTTTTTCGGTAAGCTCGGACTGTGTTGTGGTGGTGGGTTTTCATAGCCGCGGGTTTGGTGCTGGTCCTCGCCATCGTCGTGGCAGTAGTTCTGCTTGCCCGAAGTGAGCGCGGCGCGCCTTGAGCAAGGGTCTCGACGCGGTACGCAGAAGAACACCCCCTATTTGGTCTGCTCATCGGCACTCGGAGTGCCTACAGCCAGCTTTCGTCCATCGGCGAGCGTGATGTTACGCCCATTCGCTCTGTTCGTCCCGTCCTTGGCGCGATAACCGTCGACAACGACCTCTATTCCTTCCGGAATCAGGTTTTTCGTGACGCCGCGCCTCACCAGGGCGTTCGGGCTGCCGCCTTCGATCATCCAGCCGACTACTGTGCCATCGGGGCTTTTGACATCGATGTGAATCCACGAATGCGGATTAATCCACTCCACTTTGGTAACCGTTCCGCGTAAGGTAATCGGTTTGTTGGAGTCGAATTCGGCTGCAAATGCATGGTGCGCCCAAGCGGGAGCGGCGGCCAGAAACAGGACTGCCGCGGCAATTGCCGTCGTTACCCGCATTACCTGCGTCAGCTGCATGCGCATTCGATTCACCTGCCTTTCTCTTCTTTCGCCTTTTCGTCGGCGCGGGCCCCGCCGAGCATACCGGACATCGCGTAATTCCCTTCGTGACACGCGTACTCCACCAGCGGGCCGTCCGTCTTTATCATCGGAACCTGCGCGGTCCACGTCCTGGTGAAAGACGCCGGATCGTCGACCGTGAATTCGTAAAGGATCATATCCGGGCCGGCGCGCGTAAAACGTTCGACCAGATGCAGGCTCTCGTCCGATCCTCTGAAGGTTGTCTTGCCCGTGAAATTAGTTGTATCGACCACCAGCGTATTCCCTTCCCAATGGCCTCGTGGATCACCCATCCACTGCCGTATGTTCGAGGGCAGATGGGGACTCCCATCGGTGGGAATAATCCGCACGTCGTGGATCATCTCGACGACAATCATCACATATCCCGGCACTTGCACGATCTGGTAGTTGTTGTTGTAAGGGCCCGGCAGCATAGGGGGGCCCGCCGTCGGCCACAAAATGCAGCGTTCGGTCAAAGCCCGGTCCTCGGGGCCGTCGGCCGGATGCAGCCGCCTCGCCTCGGCCTGTGCCGCCACGCGCTGCTGAGCCGCGGGAGTCAAAGGAGGAATTCTTCCGTCGGGCGGATCCACGATGAGGGAAGTCCGCAGAGCCGGAATCACCTTCGTTCCCCGGTCATACCAGAAGTTGTTGTAGGCGCGCCCCACGTCGGCTTCGGCGGAGCCGTCCCGGCGGTCGGCGTTATTGCGCTGGACGACATCCTTCTCATATTGGGCCGCTTCCGCGGGAGTAAATACCGCTTTGTCTTTCAGCTCCGGCGGACGCTCAAGCGGTGTGATGGTAACGTTGGTCCACACGCCCTGCAGATCCGGCTTGCCGTCCGAAGTGCGCGGCGGAGTCCAGTTTTTCGTGACCGGAGTCTTCGGTGGCGCCTGGCCGGCGGCCGGTACTGCGATTACCGCGGCGAATGCCGCAGCCGGGCATGCTAACACGTGAAGAGCTTTCATTCCCACCTCCCTGCTAACTTGTCACTTCAGGGGCCGTTTGCGAAGGGGCCCGTACATCAATTCTTCCACGAACTCCTCATTTTCCGCCCTGATGAATTCCCGCGATTCCGGGTAAGATAACGTAACATGCCGCAACGCGACACTTCTGGAATCGGGGAGCGCGTTCCGCGCGAGCTCATTGACGCCGATTTTACCATCGCTTTCAGCCTGGTCGAGATGGCGGAAGGCGAGTCGCGCGGGCATAATGCACAGCTTGCGTCACAGTTGCTGCAGAAGGCCGAGCGAATGCTCGACGACATCCGGGGGCGGCTGCTGCGTATGACGGCTGCGCAGAAAGAAGCGTTCGAGCCCCGGTGCGCGAAACTCGGCGAAGCGATTGAACTCGCCAGGACGCCGGATTCCGGAATCGGACCTTAGAATCGGAACGCCGAATCGGGAATCCTCCGCCGGCGGCTCCGGCCCTCCGGTTGCACCAGCATCGCAGCAGCCTGACAGGAGGTGCCTGCATGCCGGCTTCACTGATTATTCTGATCGCCATGACCGTGGTCGTAGCAAGCCTTGCCTTGTATCGAAGAATTCTTGTACGCAGCGAAGGCGACACTATGCACATTGGCGATCCAACGGGCCAACTGACCACCGGTCAACGGGATATCGCGCACACGCTGAAGCAGATCGATCGGCTGGGGATCGGGCTTACAGCCGCCACCGTTCTCTACGGGTTGGCGTTGTTCGCCGTGTTCCTTTACAAGGGGCTTATGGACGGCAGCCTCGGGTGACGCGACAGGTAGCGCGATAACGCGCAACGGGTGCGTGAGAGCGCAGCCGCCAGGGCGCGCCAGGGCCCCACAGAGCGCGGACCGAGTATTTGCGCCCCGTTTGATATATACTGCGCCCGAGTGTCGATGAAGCTTTACTCCCTGTTACTGATGGCTCCCCTGATCGCCCGCGCCGCCGACGATCCCTATGCCGCGCAGCTCTTCCTGAAGAACTGCGCCTCCTGTCACGCCTCCTCGGCCCAGGCCGGCGCGCGCATTCCGCAGCTGGACGTGCTGAAGGCGCTCTCCCCCGTCACGATCCTGCGGACGCTCGAGAGCGGCGTGATGAAGCCACAGGCTGCCCGCCTTTCCAGCAACGAGCGCCAGGCGCTGGCGAGCTATCTGGGCGCGCCCGTGCTCAACGAGCGACGCCGCGACGAGATCGCCAATCCCTGTCCGGCCGGGAAGACTCCCGTGTGGAATGACGGGCCCAGCTGGGCCGGTTGGGCGCCCGGCCTCGATAATGCGCGCTTCCAATCCGCCGCCAACGCCGGACTCACCGCCGCCGACATACCCAGGCTCGCGCCCAAGTGGGTGTTCGCGTTCCCCGATACGGCGGTGCTGCGATCCCAGCCGGCCGTGTATCGCGGACGCGTCTTCGCGGGCGCGCAGGATGGCGCCGTCTACGCTCTCGACGCGGCCACCGGCTGTGTCCACTGGTCTACCACCGTGCTCGCCGAAGTGCGTTCGGGCATCACCGTGGCGGAAGTTGCCGGCAGGCCAACCCTGTTCTTCGGCGATTCCTCGGGTTACGTCTACGCGCTCGACGGCGAAACCGGAAAGGAAGTGTGGAAACTCCAACCCGAGGAGCATCCCGCGTCCAAAGCCACCGCGACGCCGGTCTTCTATCAGGGCCGCTTGTACATCGGGATCTCGTCGCTCGAGGAAGCCCTGGCGGTTTCTCCCGGCTATGTCTGCTGCACGTTCCGGGGCAGCGTAAGCGCCGTGCGGGCGGCCGACGGAAAGGTGCTGTGGAAACGCTATATGATCGCCGAGGCGGCCAAGCCCCGGCCCAAAACCAAACGTGGCTCCGCTACCGCCGGACCCTCCGGCGTGGGCGTGTGGAACGCGCCCACGCTCGATCCCGATCGCGACACGCTGTACGTCGGTACTGGCGACAATTACTCCGATCCGGTGACACCCTTGAGCGACTCCATCGTTGCTCTAAAGATGTCCACCGGCGAAATCCTGTGGTCGAAGCAGTTCACAAAAGATGCCTGGAACAGCTCTTGTTACCTGGACGGGAAGGTGAACTGTCCCGACACGGAAGGCCCGGATTTCGATTTCGCCGAATCGCCGATTTTGCTCAAGCTGGCCAGTGGCAGGCGAGCACTGGTCGTGGGGCAGAAATCGGGCGTGGCCTGGGGGCTCGATCCCGACCGCCGTGGCCAGGTGATTTGGCAGACCCGCGTGGGCAAGGGCGGGACCGTGGGGGGAATCCAGTGGGGCTCGGCCACCGATGGGCGCAATATGTACGTCGCGCTGTCGGACGTCGATTTTCGCGTGGCGCGCATCGAGGGCGGCAACGACCGGCGCTACGAGATAGATCCCACCAAAGGCGGCGGCATCTTCGCGCTTCGCGTCGATAACGGCGAGCGCATCTGGCAGACGCCTCCGCCGGGTTGCGGCGACCGGCGGCCCTGCAGCCCGGCGCAATCCGCGGCCGTGACGGCGATCCCCGGGGTGGTGTTTTCCGGAGCCATGGACGCCCATCTGCGCGCTTACTCCACCACCGATGGCAAAATCATTTGGGACTACGACACGGCGCGCGACTTCAAAACGGTGAACGGAATCGCGGGCCGCGGCGGCGCCATGGATGTCGGCGGACCGATCATAGCCGGCGGCATGCTGTTCGTCGCCTCAGGCAGCGCCCAACGCAGCGGCATGCCGGGCAACGTGCTGGTGGCCTTCGCGGTGGAATAATTCGTGGGGCGGTCCCCCCCGGACCGCGGCGGCCGCCCTCGTCCGGCTCTCTGCTCCTGTTGGCCATGCCGTAATCA
>Ga0181536_10002705_pt1 | contig 19738 bp, 17 predicted proteins | sample PEATcosm2014_Bin_41_FD_121105 | JGI IMG/M metagenome (GOLD analysis project Ga0181536, IMG submission 121105) | Peatland microbial communities from MTU Mesocosm Facility, Houghton, MI, USA - PEATcosm2014_Bin17_60_metaG | ecosystem: Environmental > Terrestrial > Soil > Wetlands > Peat | place...
GGCGCACGCTTTAGCGTGCAGGGGCGAACTTCAGTTCGCCCTGCGGGACGTTAGTCCCGCTAGATCAGTGACTTGCGCAGTGGTTCTCTGGAAAGCGTGCTGTGGCGAGCTTCAGCTCGCCATTTTCGGATGGCCGCCAGACCGTGGGCTAAAGCCCACGGCGGCACGCTGAAGCGTGCGCCACCCGGCGCAGCTCGGCCAATTCATTGGATGAATCGAGGCCCTGCGCATCGCGAGCTACCCAAGCATTCATCGCGGCGATCAGTTCGGAGGCGTGGGGATGCAGTACGGCGTCGAGTGCCGATGCGACCTTCGCACCGTACTCTTCCCGATCTTCGCTCAGGATCGCGTGACAGACGGCCACGCATTCGTCACAGATGTACGCTCGCGGGTAGTCGCTGGGATTCGAGATCAGTTTGCGGTGGGCGCCCTCGGGCTTGCGGCAAAAAGAACAACAGGTGCCCGGACATGTCTCAACATCTCGACGATTTCGACGAAACATGGGTGCGCCTCGGATTTATTCTACCGGCAGCCGCAGCCTGAAGCACGCGCCCTGACCGGGCTCGGATTCCGCCCACATATCGCCGCCGTGGTCGAGCACGGTCTGCCGCGCCAGCGCCAAGCCCAGGCCCAGCCCTCTCTTCTTGCCCGCGCTGACGAATGGCTCAAACAGGCTGTCGCGGATTTCGGGCGCGATGCCCGGGCCGGTATCGCGCACATCGGCCACCACGAATCCGTTTTGGGCCGCGGCCGAGATCTGAATCCGGCCCCCCTCCGGCATCATTTCCAACGCGTTGCCCACCAGGTTGGAGAAGACCCGCTCCATGCGGTTGCGCTCCAGCGGCAGCTCGATATCGTCCGGAATGCGGATTTCGACTTCGACGCGTTGCGCTTCGGCGGAAGCCAGCAGGGATTCGCAGCCGGCGGCCGCCACTTCCCGCAGCTTGCACACTTCCGCGCCGCGGGCGCTGCCGCGTGAGACGTTCAGCAGGTCTTGCAACAACTCTTGAATGCGCCGCGAAGCGCGGTAGATGTTGGCGGCCAGACGCTTGACTTGTGGCGGACTCAGCTCGGCATCCACCAGCATCTCCGCGCCCCCGTAAACCGCGGCCAGCGGATTGCGCAGATCGTGCACGATGGAACTCGAAAGGCGTCCGATGGTGGAGATGCGTTCCTGGCGTATCAGCTCCTGGCGGGCCTGCAGGCTTGAATGCCACGCTGTATCCGGAGGTTATCCACTTGGTAGTGTAAAGCGCATCTCATCGTAGTGCCTCCACCCCGCTCCGGCCAGATCGCTGACACCCGGACAAAGCTCGAATGGCGGCCGTCGGCGTCGGCGAGAAGATGTCAGAGTTCAGCGGTGCGAATCCGCAATACGCAACCGCGGCGTTTGGCCGCCCGCCGCTGCCGGTTAACCATGGATAGCAGACGGTTCATTAACGGTTGGGAGCGTGCTAAAGACTGCCTCATGGGTCTATTCTGGGGGCATCACAAGATGATGCCTGGAACTGGAGGTTTGAGTTTCCGCAACGGGATGATCGTCCTATCGGTGGCCGCCATCGGAGCGCTGGTTGGCTGCGGGTCAGATCCGCCGCCGCCGCCCGACTTGGCTCCACAGGCGGCCGCCGCGGCCATCGCCCAGCTATGGTCGCAGGAGCAGATGAACCATTTCAAAGTGACCTTTCATTCCGACGACCTGGTCGAATGCGGCGTGAAGAATGACCTGTGGAAGCTGGTGGAAGTGACCGACCGCAACGGCAACGCCTGGTCCACGACCTATCGGTTGACGGATAGGGGCAGCAAAATCGTGACGGCGATCAGCCTGAAAGAAACCGGCAGAGGGCACGAGATTCTGCTGAAAGGACCCTATCGCATCGAGGTCACCGGCATCACGGATGGCAGTCAGCCGAACACCAAGAACGTCGCGTTCCGGTGGGATATCGATTGGGACAAAGCTCCCGACGATCTGAAAGCGTGCATACCGCGCTTTGAATTGTCCGGGAACCAGGTCGCGCTGTTCCAACTGGATAACAATAACTGGCGGTTCGTTTCGTATGTGAACCCCGAAGAGATTCAGGCTCCGCCTCCGCCGCCTCCGCCGGCAGCGGACGGCTCCCCGGCTCTTACCTCGGCTCCCGCCCCGGTGGTCGGCTTTCCATTGCATTAAGCAGCTTTAGACTAAACCACTTGGGCTTTGATCGTTCAGCTCTAAAACCATCCTCAAACCTGAAGCGCAGCGTCCGCAAAGTGGTGGCGGGCGCGTCAGTGACAGGGCCGCATGGCAAGAGCCGTCAACGACGGGGGAAAAGCGGAGCGTATCTTGGCCCGCAACGCGACGCGCCCGCTAACTATCGTGGACTTGTCCCGCCGTGATCCCCGATGTTAATCCCATAAGAGAGGAATCTTGATGGCCAGTTGGCGTAGCTTGTTTGCTGTTGCGGCGTTCCTGCCCGGTCTGGCAGCCGCCGCGGATCCAGCCATGTTGGAGCTGATCATGCCCGACGCGCGCGTGGTCATGGAGATCAACATGGACCGCATTGTTTCGTCGCCCATGGGCCAAGCCATGTCGGAGCAAATGAAGGCCCAACTGGCAGGCCTGCGGCCCACCTGGCAGGATCCCCTGCTTGCCCAAGTCGGCCTCGACTGGAGCCACTACGCGCAGGAGGTCATCTTCGCCGGTGGTGCGCCCGCCGGGCACGGCGGGCAATCGCCCTCGCTGGTGATCGTCCGCGGCTTGCTCGATCCGGCCTGGATCGAATCACTCAACGCCTTGAGCGGCGTGAAGAGCACTTACCTCGGCGTGCCCATGCTCTCCTCAGGCAACGGCAGCGCGGTGGTGGCTTTCCTGGATGGCTCCATCTCTGTTATCGGACTCCCGGCCGATGTGAAGGCCGCCATTCGCCGACGCGGCCAGAATACCCCGCCGTCTCCCGTCCTGGCCGAGGGACTGGCACGCTACGAAGGTCAGTGTGACGCCTGGTTGGTCTCCGCGGGTTCGCTCGCAACGCCCGCCAAGTCCCCTGCCGGCGCCTCGCTGAAGTGGATCGAACGGCTGAATTCGTTTACCGGCGGCGTGCGCCTCAGCCCGGATTTCGAGCTTTCCGCCGAGATGACCATGCGCAACGACAAGGATGTCGCGGAGATGGCCGATGGGTTACGTTGGTTCGCCGGCGTCGTCCAGACGCAGGAGAGAACCGCGCTCAGCCTCGAAGACCTGAACTTCAAGGTGGAGGGCAAGCGTATCTCGCTTGCCCTGCAGGTGCCCGAGCAGCAGGTCCGCGCCGCCCTGCAGCAACGCCAGGTCGGCCTGCCCTCGCGTACGGCGCGCACCGCCGCTGTGCGGTCCCCGGATACTAGCAGCGGCTTGCCCGAGCCGCCGTCCGGCACCATCCGCGTACAATCTTCGCCCGCGGACATGGGCACCGTGCTGGTTCCGCTTGTCAAGAGCCAGTAAAGTAAACCGCCTGTCCCACGGCTGGCCGGTTTCCAGAGAACGCGGTCCTGTCAATCGGTTCCACAACCTGACGGTCGCATCTAAAGCGGGTAAGTGAAGGGTGTGCCCGGCCAGCTAAGTACGCGGTTTCTGTGAAATACTCTCGCGTGCTAACCCGTGCTAACTGGCATATTTGTGGGGCAGGGCCTCGCGCTGCGGCGGCGTCTCACGCCGCCCGGCAGGAGGCGGACCGAGGGTCCGGGCCCAGAGGGCACCCCGCGCACGGCGCTGCCCCACATCGTCAGAATACGTTAGCGAACTTCTGAAACGGTGTACTAAGCGTGCGCAGGCGACGCCTTTTGCTTTCTCGATTCCTTCCACGCGTTGGTACGCGCGCGGATGTAAGCTGCGTAATCGGCGCTCGTCTTGAGCGCAGGCATGGTATGGTGCGTGCCGCCCTTCTCGTCCGGAACCGGAAGTAGCGAAACGAGTTCAGCCTGCACCTGCTGCAGATGGGAGGGCTGAGCTTCGTCCGGATTCTGTCCGCTGGCTACGGGAACGACCACGCCCGCGAGTGGATCGTCCGTACGCGGAACAGAAAGGGTCAGCGCGGCGCCCAAATCGGACGCGGCGGCGTCCCGTGCCGTGAGCGCCGGCAGGTTCCATCGCGTTTCCACCGTCTTAAGAATGGATGTGTGGTCGAGCGGCGTGGTGCCCGCGGGGACCCGGAAAACCGTGCCCGGAGCGATCAGCGGCGACACCAGCACGGCCGGCACGCGCGGCCCAAAGCGCGTGAAATCGAAACCAAACTCGCCCGCGGAATTGTCCGGAGGTGTCGCACCGGACGGCGGAGGCACGTGATCGTAGCAGCCTCCATGCTCGTCGTAAGTAATGATGAGCAGCGTGTCGTTCCAGGAGGGTCCATTTCGCAGGGCGTAGTATACATCGTGAATTAATTGTTCGCCGAGCGCCACGTTGTAATTCGGGTGCTGGCTATTCCCGGACGCGCTCCAACTGGGTTCCAGGAACGTATAGGCGGGCAGAGTCCCGCCGGCCGCGGCTGCTTGAAAGTCGGTGAAGAGTCCGAAGTGGCTATCGTCGGCATCGGTGGTGTCGGGGAAGTCCTGGCGGGTGAGCGGGTCCTGGTCGTATCCGTAGATCGCCCAACCGATGCCGTTCCCGGTGAGCAGTCCGAAGATAGTGGGGCACGTGTAGGACTTAGTGTCGTCGTCCATGTGGCCTTGAGACGTGCCTGCACACACAAATGCCCGGTTGGGCAGAGTCTCCGTGGGAACAGAGCCGAACCATTGGTCACAGACGGCGTAGCCGCTGGCCAGGCCGGAAAGCACAAGCAACATAGCGGGCGTGAACATGCCCATGATGCTGTTGGCGGTGGTGCCGGTCAGGATAGAACGTCCCTCCTTCCCCTCCCAGCCGAGCGTGTAGGCGAAGTCCGTCACGAAGCCGTTGTTCGTCGCGATAGGTGGCGTAGGAGCGTCGGTAGCGCCGAAAAGTTGAGAATTAGTCGATTTGTAACCTTCGCCGGGATCGGCGCCAGGCATGAAATACGCATTCGGGTCGGTTGGGTCGATTTTGAACACCTGCACGGCTGTCCCATCGGCGCCGGGGTTGGACTCTTGTCCGGTCAGTCCCTCGAAGGGCTGTCCGGCGGGAGACACATTTCCGGCATCGGCGTATAGGAAACCGAGCATGTGATCGAAGGATCGGTTCTCCAGCATCAGGACTACGATGTGGTTAATCGCAGAGAGTCGATCGTCAGGCATGTTAGCTTACCTCGGAGTGCGGAAGTTCAGACGAGATAAGTATACCGCGGCAAACCGCTCCCTGACGGTCGCGGCTCGGTAACGGTCACGGCTCTGTAACAATCGCGTTCATTTCGCAAGGGTGACTGAGCCGCGACCGTCAGGGAGCGGTTCCTGTCAGTATGGGCGATCAGCCCTCAACCGAAGCCCAGTTCCGCCGTTCGGTCACCGTCTTCGGCTCGTAGGTAACCCCGCGCGCCAGGCGGCGTTGCTCGCGCCGGCTGGCCCATAGCATCACCGGGCCGAGCGCCGCGGCCATCCGCGTGAGCGGGCCGAACTCGCGGCCGAGCTCCTTGCGCAGCGCCCGGATCTGCGCGCTGACGCTCTGGTTGGTCTTGCGCAACTGGTGCTCCATGGCCCACAGCAGGCCGCTGGCCGCGCTCTTCAGCGATCGCACTTCCCACTCGAAGCGCTGCCGCACGCGCGCGTCCGGGTGATCCTTGTAACGCTTCCAGCCTGCCAGCGTGGTGCGCCAGACACGAAACAAGCTCGGTCCGTTGCGTTCGAAATCGCGGCGGAAGGCCCAATCCAGAAACTGCTTGGATTGTTCCCGCGAAATGGCGGCGTGCTGGAAATTGAACTTGTCCTGCCCGTGGATGTCAGCCAGGTCCACGCCGTTCAGCATGCGGTGCTGCTCCTGCATTTCCTGGTAAAGCGGCGTGCCGGGCACGGGCGTGTACAGCATGAATTGATGGAAATCGGTTTCATGCTCCACGGCGTGCTCGATTTCCTCGCGCATGTTCTCCGGCGTATGGTGCTCCAGCCCGACAATCGTGGAGCCGAGCAGCTTGATGCCGTTCGCGCGTAGTTCCTTGGTGAGCGCCAGGGTGTCGGTATCCTGCAGCTTGGCGTAGGTCGATTGCGGCGACTCCAATCCCATCCAAATCCAGGAGATTCCCAACTCCACCAGTTCCTTGATGGAGTACTTGCGGATGGCGTTGGCCGATGAAAAGACATACAGCGCCCAGGATTTGCCCTTGGCCTTCATGCGGTCGAGCAGTTCCATGGCGCGCTTTTTGTAGAGCAGGAAGTTCTCGTCCATGATGAAGAACGAGTGGACGTTCATGGAGGTTTCCATCTCGCACATGGTTTGGAAGAGTTCCTCGCCGGTCTCGTAGAAGTTCAGGAACTTACCCTTGCCGCCGAAGAACGCCGAAGTCGTACAGAAGTTACAGCCCATGGGGCATCCCACGGATGGAATGATCGTGGCCGCGGCTTGTCCGGGCATCTCTGGAATGCGCAGGCCCATGGTGCGGAGGCCGTATCCCGAAACGATGTGCGGATGGCGGATGGGCGCGCTCTCGTCCGCGCCGAGATAACGGCGCATCCAGGAGATGCCGTCGCCGCGCACGATGTGATCGGCATCGATGATCTTGTCGAGTCCGGGAATGGCCGCCACGTGGCCGCCTACTACGATGGTGGAGTTGGGCGACAGGCGCCGCGCGATGCGGCACATTTCGCGGACTTTGCCCACGTTCACGATGATGGACGAGATGCCCACCACGTCGTAGGCGTTTTCGGTGAGTTCGCGCTCGAAGGCCTCGCGCGTGGGGAAGTCGAGAACCGTGCAGGGCGCCGGGATGTTTTCCTGGATCATCATGATGCCCCATGAACGATGGAACATGCGCAGCGAGAAGGGACCCTGTTCGCGGGTCACCTGATTGTGGTACAGCTCCATGGGGTTGACGGCGCGGCTGCCGAACCGGTCGTTTTGCGCGTATGGGCCGAAAACGGCGGATAACAAGATTCGGGCTTCGGCGCCTTTGGGATGTGGTTGCATTTTAGGAGTTTCAGTGCCCCTTCACTATTATTGGTAGCTCCATTCCGGCCCTTGGATCGTAATATTTGTGTAATTTCGAGCGGACTCCTCGCGCGGTATAAAATGGTCTGATGCTCAGGTTACCTTGCGCCATTGCGGCGATGCTCGCGGCACTTCTTGCAACGTGCGCTTTCGCCGCCGATTCTCATCTCAGCAACTTCCACCAGTTAACTCACGGAGGCCAGAACGCCGAGGCCTACTGGGCGCCCGATGGCAAGCGCCTGATCTTCCAGTCCACGCGACCGCCCAGCGAGTGCGACCAGATGTATATCATGAACGCCGACGGCTCGGATCAGCACATGGTTTCGACCGGCAAGGGACGCACCACCTGTGGCTATTTCCTGGCCGACAACAAGCACATCATTTATGCGTCTACGCACGGCGCAGGCGACGCTTGTCCCACGCCGCCCGACCGCAGCCACGGATACGTGTGGGGCGTGTTTGCGGGCTACGACATCTACCTGGCGACCGACGATGGGAAAATCCTGAAGCAACTCACCAACACGCCGGGATACGATGCCGAAGCGACCATCAACTGGAAGACCGGCAGGGTGGTTTATACGTCGCTCGCTTCCGGCGACCTGGATCTGTGGACCATGGAAACGGATGGCTCGCACAAGCAGCAGATCACCAATAAGGTCGGCTACGATGGCGGTGCGGTATTCTCGCGCGATGGCCGAAAGTTAGTGTGGCGCGCCAATTATCCCAAAACGCCCGAAGACATGCAGCGCTACAAATCGCTGCTGGCGGACAACCTGACTGCGCCGATGAAGATGGAGATCGTGGTAGCGGATGCGGATGGCAGCCATGCCAGCACCATCACCGATTTCGGCTGCGCCAGTTTCGCTCCCACCTTCACACCGGATGGCAAGAAGATCCTGTTCGCCTCCAATAAGCACGCCTGCGATACGCGACGCTTTGAACTGTACATGATGAACCTGGATGGCAGCGGCCTCGAGCCGGTCACTAACTTCGGCGGCTTCACGTCTTTCCCGGAATTCTCGCCGGATGGCAAGACGCTGGTGTTTTGCTCGGACCGTGACGCCAAGGAGCGATACGAGTTCAATATCTTCATGGCGGATTGGAAATAGCGCCGGGCTAAACTGACAAAAGGTGGCACTATGCGGTTCAGCTTGCTTCTCTTTTGTTCCAGCGTGCTTCTGTTCGGGCAGACCTCTCCCGACACGCCGGAAAAGGGCCTCATCGAAGGCAAGGTATTGAATGCCGTCACCGGCGAACCCGTGCGGAAGGCGCAGGTCGCGCTGACGGCCATGAACGCGCCGCAGAAGGGCAAGCCGGATTTGGCGGGCGGTGGAAGTGCGCTCACGGACGCCGAGGGCCACTTCGAATTCACCGTAATGGCGCCGGGCAGTTATGCGCTGGCTGCCTTCCGGGAAGGCTTCGATTCGCCGAACGTGCGAGGTGAGTCAACGTTGCCGCACGTGACGCTGGCTTCCGGCGAGGAAAAGCGCGACATTGTCATTCGGCTGACGCCGCTTGGCGTCATTACCGGCCGGATACTGGATGAGGACGGCGATCCGATCCGGCAGATACAAGTGCAGACGATGGTCTATCGATACACCGCTGCCGGCCGCCAGTTAGTGCAACGCGGAAGCGCCACGAGTAACGACTTGGGCGAGTATCGCATCTACGATGTGCCACCTGGCCGCTATTACCTGAAAGCCGGCTTGATGGGAATGATGGGCGGCTCGGGCAGGGCGTCATACGGCACTTCGTACTATCCCGGCACGCCGGACGCCGCCGCGGCAGCCGCTATTGAGGTCGGCGGCGGACAGACGCTGGAGGGCATCAACCTGACTCTGCGTCCAACGCGCGTCGCTAATATTCGCGGCCGGGTGATGAACCCCGGGAGCGGTTTAACGGTGGGTTTACTGAAGGTCGAGGAGGGAGGCTCGATGAGTAGCACTAGGGGCGTCGACGACCCGGATGGCAAATTCGAGTTGAAGGGCGTTTCTCCGGGTTCGTATTTCTTGACCACCCAGAGCACCGTGGGAGGACAGCCTTTGAGCGCCCACCTACCGATCCAGGTAGGCGCGGCCGACCTGGAGGGAATCGAGTTGCATCTCCTGCCACCCATGGAGATCGCCGGGCAGATTCGGATTGAGGGTACGAGCAACGACAAGCTGTCCCGGCTGAACATCGTTCTGGAGAGCGGGGGACTCACGGTGCATAGCAGTCTGGGCGGCGGCAGGCCCAAAGAGGATGGTACGTTTACGTTCCAGGGTATGGAGCCAGCCGTCTATCAAGTCTCCGCGCAGGCCCCGGAGGATCTGTACCTGAAGGCAGTCCGTTGGGGAGATCGCGACGTAATGCAGTCCGGCCTCGATTTGACCCAGGGCGCGGCCGAATCGCGGCTGGTGGTGGTTCTGAGCGCTAACGGAGGGCAGATCGACGGTGCGGTTGAAGACGGTCAATCGACGCCGGTGGTAGACGCTACGGTGACCCTGGTGCCCTCCAGTGGCACACCCTCGAAGTCGCTATTCAGATTTGCGTCGACCGGCCCCAGCGGCCATTTCCACATGCAGGGGATCGCGCCGGGGACCTACAAACTGTTCGCCTGGGAGGAGGTGGACCCCAAACAGGTGATGTACGATCCGGATTTTCTGAAGCCGTACGATTCGCAGGCGCAGAGCATTGAGATATCGGAAGGCAGCAAGGCGAGCGTACAGCTCAAGTGGATCAAACAGTAAGACCGGCTACATCGCCAGCAGCGCGGCCAGTAGCTCGATGCCGTCCCACAGATTCTCCAACCGGATGTTTTCGTCAAAGCTATGCTGATTGTTATCGTGATTCGCGATGGGAACGGTGATGGTGGGCGCGTGCAGCGTCTCTTCGATCATGTATAGCGGTACACTGCCGCCCATGGTCGGTAGCTTGACTACCGGGCCGCGCGCGGATTCGGCCGTGCGCAGCACCAGTTGCGAGATCGGCAGATCCATGGACGTGCGCGCGGCATTGTAGCCTCCGGGCTCCACGACCACCTTGGCTGTCTCGGCGTGGGTCATGCGCGTTTGGGCGTCGGGATCGCGGTCGACGATGAAGTAACCCTGATTGCGGACGTGATCGATCACGCGCGCGGCCGCGGCGTCATGATCTATGCCTTTTACCAGGCGGATGTCGAGCGACACCGTGGCGGTCGCCGGGATGACGTTGCTGGCCTGCGCGCCGGTGCGCGCGGCGCTCATGCCGCGTATATTCAACGACGGCAGGTTCAACAATTCCACCAGTTTCTCGCCGCCGCCTTCGGTGCTGCCCAGCCATAGCTCGCGCATCAGATCGCGATCCACGTCAGGCGCTTCGGCCACCGCGCGGCGTTCGGTCTCGCTCAGAGGCTGGATGCCATCATAGAAATGGTCGATAGTCACACCGCCGTCGTTATCCTTCATGGACGCCAGCAGCCGCGCCAGCATCATCGCCGGGTTGGGCGCCCAGTTTCCGTAGTGGCCGCTATGCAACTCGCGCTTCGGGCCATAGACGGTAATATCGAGCTGGGTGATGCCGCGCGCGCCGAACACGATCTGCTGGCGGCGGCTCTGGTGCACCGGACCATCGCAGATCAGCCAGACATCGCTCGCCAGCAGGTCTTTGTATTTCGCCAGGATGCTCGCCAGGTGCGGCGATCCGGCTTCTTCCTCGCCTTCGAAGACGAACTTGATATTGGAGCGCAACGGAATGCCGGCGGCTCGCAGCGCGTCGAGCGCCGTGGCGATGGCGATGATGGGCGCCTTGTCGTCCGATGCCGACCGCGCGTAAATGCGGCCGTCCCGCAGCACGGGATGCCAGGGAGGCGTGGCCCATTCTTTCGGGTCGAGCGGCTGGCCATCGTAGTGCGCGTAAAAGATGACAGTGCGCGCGGCTCCCGGCGAATCGATTGTGCCGAAGACCACTGGCGGCGCGGTGGTCGCTTCCAGGGGCACTTCCAGCAGTTGCGTCTTCACCCCGCGCTTTTCGAGAATGGCGGACACCGCCGCGGCATTGCGGCGAATGTTGGGCCCGTCGCTCGCCAGGTTCGGGATGGCGAGCAGATCCATGAACTCGGCGAGGATGGCCTGCTCGTGCGCCGCGCGCCACTGATGCGCCGCCGCAGCGGCAGGGTTCGGCTGACCATGCGCAAACGGGGCAAGGGCGCCAAACGCGGCCGATAAAAGAAACGATAAGAGGGCAGCCCTCAACTCAGTTGCCCTTTGACAGGCAACTCGCGAATGCGCTTTCCGGTGGCCGCAAAGATTGCATTGCAGATCGCCGGCGCGATAGGCGGTACACCCGGCTCACCCACGCCGGCAGGCGCCGCATCGCTGGTGATGATATGCACGTGCGTCTCAAGGGGCGCCTCGTTCATACGCGCCACGGGATACCGGTCGAAGTTCGACTGCTGGATCCGGCCGCCCGCGGCGGTGATCTCGCCCATCAGTGCGACACTTGTGCCAAATACCGCCGCGCCTTCGAACTGAGACCGCACGCGGTCGGGGTTGATGACACGTCCGGTATCCACGGCGATATCCACACGCGGAATCCGAATCTCGCTGCCGTGCACTTCGACCTCGGCCACGGCCGCCACGTAAGTCAAGAAGCTGCGATGCGCGGCGATGCCCAGCGCGCGTCCCGGCGCGGCTTTCTTCTTCGCCCAGCCGGACTTCTGCGCGGCCACTTCGATGACATTCCGCAGCCGCGCCGTATCGAAGGGATACTTCGGATTGTTCGGCCCGCTCTGCTTCATGCCCTCTTTGCCGAAGTCGATGACGCGCGGCTGGCCGATTAATTCGAGCAGGTATTCCACGCGATCGCGTCCGGCCGAAGCGGCCAGCTCATCCGTAAACGTCTGCACGCCGAACGCATGATAGATGTTCGAAACCGAGCGCAGCCATCCGATGCGCACATGCGCTTTGGCCGGCCCGTTCTCCACCCGCAGATTGGGAATCGGGTAAGGGATATCCGTCCATCCCATGCTGAGTTGGAAGCCGCCGTACTCCTCGTTCGGATTCCCCTGCATGGCGATCGGCGGAAACACGCTGCGCTGCAGCCACGCGGTGGGATGGCCCTGCTCATCCACCGCGGCCTTCATGTACAGCGCGGCTGGGGAATGGAAATAGTCGAAGTGAACGTCGTCCTCGCGGCTCCAGACGATCTTGACCGGCTTGCCCACCTGCTTGGAAAGCAGTGCCGCTTCCGCCACGTAATCCGGCTTCGACTTGCGCCCGAATCCACCGCCCAGCAGCGTCACATGACACATCACGTCTTCTTTCTTGATGCCCACCGCGCGCGCCACCGTATCCTGCACGGCCTGCGGATTCTGCGTGCACGTCCACGTGACGACCTTGCCATCTTTGAATTCGGCGACGGCCGCCACCGGCTCCATGGCCGCGTGCGCCAGCATGGGCGTGTAGTAGGACGCCTCCAGTTTCTTGCCGCCTTTGGCGAACTCCGCGTCCACGTTACCAGTCTCGCGGGCCACGCGGCCGGGCTGGCGCGCGGTGTCGAGCATCGCCTGCTTATACGCGGCCGAATCGTAAACGGCGTGCTCACCCAAGTCCCATTCAACTTTCAGCTTATTGCGGGCCTGCAACGCCGTCCAACTGTTGTTGGCGATCACCGCCGCGCCGCCCAGCGGCTTGAACCCGTATGGCGGCTTGGCCAGATCCAGCATGACGATCTGCTCGACACCCTTCACCTGCCGGGCTTCGGCATCGTCGCAGGTTTTCAGCGTGGCTCCCATCACCGGGGGACGCTCGATCGCCGCATAGACCATCCCCGGCATGCGCGCATCGATGCCGAATACCGCCTGGCCCGTTACGAGGGCCTTCAGATCGACGATGGGAATGTCTTTGCCGATGTATCGGAACTGATCGGGCGTCTTGAAGCGGATGGCGCTCGCCTCGGGAGTCTTCGCCGCTGAAGCCAGCGCGACGAGTTCGCCGTACGCCAGCTTGCGGCCGGTCTTGGCATGCACGACAAAGTGGTTCTGGCCGTGGCATTCCGCCTCGGGCACGCCCCACTTCGCGGCGGCGGCATTTTCGAGCATGGTGCGCGCCGATGCGCCGGCCGCCCGCAGAGCGTCGTAGAAATTGCGCACCGAACACGAACCATCGGTGTTTTGGTCGCCGTACTTGGCATCGCCCAACGCCTGGATCACTTGGACGCGCGCCCAGTCCGCTTCCAGTTCATCCGCCACGATCATGGGCAGTCCGGTGCGGCAACCGGTACCCATTTCTGAGCGGTGCGCGACGATCTTCACCGTGCCATCCGGCTCGATGCCGAGATACACGCTGGGCTGCCAGGTGCCGGCAGCTTTCAGCTTCGGCACCAGCGGCGCGGCGATAACCAGCGCGCCAGCCGAGAAAATTTGGCCCAGGAAGCCGCGGCGCGAAACATTGCTGATCGCGGGTGTCATGCCTGCACCCCCGCCGCCATCTTGATCGCCTGGCGGATTCGCTGATACGTCCCGCAGCGGCAGATGTTGCCCTCCATGTTGGAGTCGATGTCCTGGTCCGTGGGATGCGGCTTCGACTTCAACATGGCGGCCGCCTGCATGATCTGGCCGCTCTGGCAATATCCGCATTGCGGCACGTTGCAGGACTCCCAGGCTTTCTGCAATGGATGTTCGCCCGCGGCGCTCAGCCCTTCGATTGTGGTGATGCGCTTGCCCGCCGCCTCCCGCATCGGAGTCAGGCAACTGCGCGTCGCTTCGCCGTTCACGTGCACGGTGCATGCGCCGCATAGGCCCATCCCGCAGCCGAATTTCGTGCCGGTCAGCGCGAGTTCGTCGCGCAAATACCAGAGCAACGGCATGTCGGGATCGCCGTCGAAGCGGGCCGCCTTGCCGTTTATGGTCAGTGTGATCATTGGATACTCCTCAGGTCACTGCTTCTTTGGTCAGTATACTCCGCAAGGGTACGGCGCGGAACTGTCGGCTGAAGCCGACAGACAGCGGCACGCTTAAGCGCAATGCCGAATAGTTTTCCAGATCCGAGCACTCTGCATAAATTGGAGGGCGGCCAATCTTGGCCGCAGCCGCCTTTTTAGGCCGCAAGAGCCGGCTGAAAGCCGGCTGCGGGCAGGATTGCCCGCCCCCCCAATTTATACAGAATCGCGTCTCGTTTGGCATTGCGCTTAAGCGTGCGCCACGCTATTGCCAGACCAGGCGTTCTTCGCGATACGGATCGTTGACCACTTTGCATTCCGCATCCAGGATCATGGTGGCGCGCTCGGGTAGCGTATAGGCGGGCCATCCCGGATTGCTGGAGCGGGCAAAGGCCGCCCACGCCGCGCTCGTGTTCTTCGCCGCTTTGTACCGCTCCGGCCGTTTGCCCGCGTCCGGATTGTTGTCGGGATGGTCAAACTTGAAAGCCATCTCCATGGCGTGCGCCGCCTTCTGGGGATAAGGTGTCGTGGGACTCACCGGCACCTCGGACTCATATGCGAACAGGTACATATAGACGGGCGCGGCGTCGAGAGAAACTTTGCGTTCCGCCATGGTGATCGCATTGTTCCACATGAATTGGGCGGTGGTAATGGCGATATAGATGTCCGTAGGCGAGGCATTGGGCCGCGAGCGGTGGTATACATCGACAATCCGGTCTGTCCTGTCTCCCAGAGCCGTGTGCAGCCGCTTCCGCATGCCCGCTTCATCCAGCGTGAAAACCTCCAGGCTGCCTCGCTGGAAGAAGAGAATGGTCTCGTCCTTATTGGTGCCGACGATCATGGGAATCTTGGCCGACATGGCCGGCGCCACCGGGTCGTAGGGATGATTCGGAATGTACTGGCCGTCCACCACCGGGCCAAATCGCATGGGGTTCGTGCCGGACATCTGTGCCTGAAGTGCACGGAAGCGATCCGCGGGAATGTCGATCAGATCTCTGGCTTGCTTCTCGCTCACGCCGAGTTGGGACAGCACCTTTCTGGTGGATTCGGTGGCCGCATTGCGAGGGGTCAGCCGCAGCGTCGGTCCGCTCTCGACGCTGGCCTTGTGATACATGCCCTGCGCGCGGGGCATCGCCGTCAGAGTGGCGGTCTTGGCGCCGCCGCCGGATTCGCCCCAGATCATCACGTTGTCCGGATCGCCGCCGAAGGCTTCGATGTTGTCGCGCACCCACTCGAGCGCTGCGGCGATATCCAGCATCCCCACCGCGCCGGAGGCGGCGTATTCTTCTCCCAAGAGATCGCCTAAGTACAAGTAGCCGAGTAACCCCAGCCGGTGGTTGTGAGTGACTACCACGACGTCATAGTTCTTGGCCAGGGCCGATCCGTCGTGATTGAGATACTGCGGCCAGACCTCCGCCCCTCCGTTGCCGGTGGCAAAGCCGCCGCCGTGCGAGTAGAACATCACAGGACGCTTGCGGCCGTCGGCGACCCCCTGCGTCCAGATGTTCAGGCACAGGCATTCTTCGCTTGCCACGGCGGGCTTCCATTCTTTGGGCCAGCCGGGGTCCGGCGGCTGAATGGCTTGCGCGCCGTAGATCAGCGCATCCCGCACACCCGTCCAGGGCTGCAGCTTAGGCGGCGCCTTGAAGCGATTCTCTCCCGCTGGCGAGCCTGCGTATGGGATGCCCTTGAACAGGATGACGCCGTCGGTCGAGGCGCCGCGCACTTGTCCATAGGTCGTTTTGGCGGTGACGTTGGTTGCGGCCTTGGCGGCGGACGCGGCGGCCATCGCGCTTCCAGCTAGAGAGAAGAATGTCCGGCGGTTCATCTGGTTCTGTATCATTTGTCACCTCACGCGCGGAGTTTTTGCTACAGGCTCGGAGCTTTTGCCTCATGCCCGGAACAGCGGCGTAACGCCGCGCGCCTTCGCAAACAACTCCTCGCGCTCTTTCGGTTCCAACGGACGAAATCGTCCTGCGAAATCCAGCGCCATGCGGAAGAGCTCGATCTCGCCCGGCGGAATGGCGGCAGTGATGTCTTCGCTCAGCGTGAAGCGCACCGCCTTTTCCGCCAGTTCCGGATCGTCGATAGGCTGGTACCAGCACTTGCGCCACGCCTCGTGTTCGCGGCTGGGCCAAGTGGTGTGGGCCATCGACTTCAGCGCGATTCGCGCCACGCCTTTCTCCTTGGCCTTGGCCAGGATCTGCGGCCCGAAGTTGCCTTCGTGGACGAGCACAAAGTTTAGGGGAAGCATGACGGAGTCCAGCGGGAAACGGTCCATCAAGGCGATGGCCGCCGGGGCGTCATGCACGGAAGCGCCCAGGAACCGCACCTTGCCCTCCTCGCGCGCTTTGACAAACGTCTCCGCGGCGCCGCCGGCAGCCAGGATCTGGTCCACTTGGGCGACGCTCGAAACGGCATGGAACTGATACAGGTCGAAGTGCTCGGTCTTCAGCCGGCCGAGGCTTTGTTCGAGTTCTTTGCGCGCGCCGGCCGCGTCCCGTTCCATGGTCTTGCAGGCCAGGAAAGATTTCCCACGGTACGGTGCCAGGGCCGGGCCGAGTTTCATCTCCGCCTCGCCGTTGAAATAGCTCGGAGCCACATCGTAGTAGTTGACGCCCCGGTCGAAGGCTTCCGCCACCGCGCGACCGGCATCCTTCTGCTCCATCCCCACTACGACGATGCCGCCGAAGGCGATCATGGACACCTTCACATCACCTTTGTAGGTCCGCTTGGGAATCGTTTGTGTGGGCGCGGCGAGCGCCGCGACTGACCCTGCCAGAGTCGATTGCAGGAATGCTCTTCGTTTCATGGTTCGCTCCTGGAGCTTACATCCCGATTTGAACCCACATTGACGGCGGTTGCAAGCACGAGGCGCGGCGGGGGGAGTGTGCCCCACCACCGGGTTTTCATAACATCGGGACAGGCCAGGAGGCCTGTCCTACCTTTACTGAAACAGTTGGGGGGCGAACTCGTTCAGGTAATTCCGCCAGTTGATCCAGGTATGCCCGCCGGGGCTCTCGCGGAAGAACGGCGTGAAGCCGTGCGTCTTCAGCATCTCGATGGTCGCTTTGGTGGTGGCGATCAGGCGGTCCTCAGTGCCCGTGCCGAACCACAGCAGCTTCAGGCCCGGTTTCAGCGAGGCGTCGTCCAGCATGGTGGCCCGTTGCTGCTCCCACTCGGGCGGAGGCGCAGGCGACGGCGGTCCTCCGCGCCCGAAAGAGAAGACACCGGCGCTGAAGACGCCGACGTAAGCGAACCTGTCCAGGTGTGACATCGAGATATTCAGCGTTTGTCCGCCACCCATGGAAAGCCCGGCGATGGCCATGTGGGCGCGGTCGGCGAGCACGCGGTAGTTCTTCTCGACATAGGGCATGATGTCGTTCACGAAATCTTCGGCGAACTCATCGCGCGTGGGGCGCGCCGGGCTCATTGTGCTAGCAGGCGCGGGAAAATTGGCGGTGGTATGACCGGCCGGCATCACCACGATCATGGGCTGCGCCTTGTGCGCCGCAATGAGATTGTCCAGGATGAATCCCGCGCGGCCCACCGACGTCCATGAATCGTCGGAATCGCTGGCGCCATGCAGCAGATAGAAGATCGGATATTTGCCGCCTCCCATCTCGTACCCCGGTGGCGTGTAGACGTGCATGCGCCGGAACCGCGAAAGCGCGGTCGAGTAGTAAGTCACGGACGCCACCGCGCCATGCGGCACGTTGGCCGTGTCCATGAATTCGGCGCCGGGCACGTAGACCAGGCTCCAGTCGTTGTTGTTCGACTCGCTCACCGCCGGATTGCGCGGGTCCATGGTCGGAACGCCATCCACCATGAAGGTGTAGCGGTACGCGCCGGGCTCGACCGGCCCGACAGTTGCCGACCACACGCCGTCCTCGTCCTTCGAGAATGCCGGGCCTTCGCGCGGCAGTCCCTGTATGTCGCTGGCGCGCAGCCCGACGGTCTTTGCCTGCGGCGCGAGGATGCGGAACACGATCCGGCGGTCCGGCGAGACTTCGGGTGAAACCACCCGGGGGCCCTGCTGCATACCCGGCGGCGGAGCAGGCGGCGGGGCGGTTTGGGGCCGCGCCTCTTGCGCGCGCCCGATGCCGCCCGCAACCGCGCAGGCCAAAACAATGGCCATCGCTTGAAATATCTGCAATGTTCGTTTCATGTGATCCTCAAGAACCTTTCGGCAAGGGTTTCGAAATCTCCCAATGGTGTCCGAACGGATCGACAATTCGTCCTATGCGCCAGCCGTGCTGGTTGCCGACGGGCCAAACCACGGTGGCTCCCGCTGCGACGGCGCGTTCGAAAGCGGCATCCGGATCTTCCACCACCATCACCATCCGCACAGAACCGCCGCCCAGAGACTCGGGGCTGAAGTTGAAGTGTTCCGGAGACTCGTCGGCGAGCCAGAATTCGGCTGGCCCCACGGACAGCCGGGCGACCACCGCGCCACTCTCGCTATCGAGGCGGAACAACTCGCCGGCTCCGAACGCCGCCTTATAAAAATCGATGGCCTTCGCCCCGCCTCGAACCGAGAGCATAGGGGCTATCGAGGTCTTCCGATCCATGGCGGTCTCTGCGGACTGGCCCATAGGAAGTCTCCCCGGCGGGACTACGGCGTCTCCCAGCGTCCCGATTGCGCCGAGCGGAACAGCGCATCGATGACGGCCATGTTGCGCACGGCATCCTCGATTGGCACCGGCACTTCGCCCTCGCCACGCACGGCCTGCGAGAACAAGTCGCCTTGGATGGTGTACTGGTCGCAGACCGGGAACGTTTCGGTTTGGATGCCGGCGCCGAACAGGTCGGAGCCGTCGTCCACGAAGATGCGGCAAGGGCGATCCGGCGGCGCGTTGAATGGGATTTCGATGTCGATCCGGCCGCCGGTTCCGAACAACTGCATGCGTTGATAGGGGACCAGTTGGGTCGAGCAGGTAAAGACCGCCTGTCCGGAGGGGTAATCGAGCATGCCGGAAGTGAGACGGTCCGTATGCATCTCCGGGTCGCGTTCCAGCAGGGCCATCACGCGATGCGGTTCCTCACCGAAGATGAAACGAGAGGTGTTGATGGGATAGCAGCCGATATCGAACAGCCCTCCGCCGCCCCACGCGCGCACATTGCGGATGTCGGCGGGGTCGCGATTGAAATAGCTGAAGAAGCCCATGATGGCGCGCAGTTCGCCGATGCGGCCGCCGCGGACCAAGTCGCGGGCGCGCAGCCATTGCGGATGCGTGCGCACCATGAAGGCTTCGCCGATCTTCACGCCGGTGCGGGACTGCGCTTCGAGCAATTCGCGGGCTTCGGCGGCATCGAGAGCCAGTGGCTTCTCGCAGAGCACGTGCTTTCCGGCCTCGGCACAACGCACCGACCAGGGCACGTGCAGGTGATTGGGCAGCGGGTTGTAGACCGCCTCGATTTCGGGATCGGCCAACAGTTCCTCGTAGGAACCGTAGGCTTTCGGGACCCCCAGCGTGGCGGCCGCTTGCTGGGCCTTCGCCAGGTCGCGCGAGGCGATGGCGGCGATCTCGCACCACTCGCCGCGCTGCATGGCGGGTATGACCTTCTTCACGGCGATATGGGCTGCGCCCAGCACGCCCCAACGGACTTTGCGCATCATTCCAGCTCCAACCTCCCAGGCGCTTAACCGTTCTGGGGATTCTGATTGACAGAAACCGCTCCGTTGAAGACGCACCTCGAGCCCGCCGGCCTGCGGCCGTTGGACCGGCGAGGGCGCCGGTCCGCGGGCGAGGGCGCCCGCCCCACGAAGGCGCGTCTTCATCA
>Ga0181536_10002707_pt1 | contig 19731 bp, 16 predicted proteins | sample PEATcosm2014_Bin_41_FD_121105 | JGI IMG/M metagenome (GOLD analysis project Ga0181536, IMG submission 121105) | Peatland microbial communities from MTU Mesocosm Facility, Houghton, MI, USA - PEATcosm2014_Bin17_60_metaG | ecosystem: Environmental > Terrestrial > Soil > Wetlands > Peat | place...
CAAGTACACTTTGCTTTACTTTGTTCGCGATTTCAATAGCTCTAACCTCGTCGCCAGGCAGCATCTCGGCGGTGTCGCCGGGATAACGAATCTCCACGCCAAACGGAGTCAGCCAATTCGCGCCGCTCAGGGAGTCCGCGACCGGGCCGCCGGCAAGATGCAGCAGCGTCTTGATGTCATGGGTCTTGGGGAACTCGATCTGGCGCCGGGTGAGGAGTGCCTTCAGGTACTTTTCAGCGGCTTGCTGGCAATGGAAGCCCACGATTTCCCGGATTCGAAGATTACCCGTGGCTTCTGAAGTGATCCGCCGTGCGACTTCCAGATCGGCGTCGGCCTTCTCGATCCATTCGCGAAGCAACGCCTCGGCTGCCGGATCAAGCGGCTGCATAGATCACACGGCCATACTTGTTTGCCGGATACGCAATGCCCCCAATCACCCGTTTGGTCCGTTCGAAACGCTCTGTCCGCATCACAATGATGTCCACCGGGTAGCCGATGTTGCCAACCGCATCGCGGATCTCCACGCTGCGCTCGCGCGTGTTGGCAGGAGATGGTTCGACCACCAGCAAATCGATGTCGCTGTCCTTCGTCATATGCCCCGTGGCCGCCGAACCGAACAGGATGATTCTGTCGGGTTGCGCCACCGCAAGAACCCTGTGCACAATCTCTTCCACTAATGTTTCGTCGACGCCCATCCGGTCCCATAATACGCGATACGGGCCGGGGTTGCACTCGGCCGCCCCTTACTTCCCGAAGTAACTCCTTACCGGCGGCGGCGGCGCGTCCTTCCGAATCGCCCGCCACAGAAGATCGTTCAGCTCGTCGTCGTCGTTGGCGTCTTCCCGGTCGAAATTCATCTTCTCGGCGAGGCCCGGCGCCCTGGGCGGGTTTCGCTGGTCAAGCGCCGTCCGCGCCTTCTCGAGCGTGTAGGCCGCCGGATCCGCCTTCGCCTGGAACGCCGCGTTCATCGGCAGCGACGCCGCGTCGAAATGCGTCATGGGGTGCAACCCCAGGATCAGCTCGATGGTGCGCAGCATCGACGTGGTGTTGTACATGTGGCTGTCCACCGCGTGACGCCGCACGTACGGCGATACCAGGTACGCCGGCGAGCGGTGCGAATCCACGTGGTCGGGGCCGTTCTGCGCATCGTCTTCCAGAATGCAGATCAGCGTGTTCGCCCAGAAGCGCGATTTCGATATTCCCTCCACGATCATCCCCACGGCCAGGTCGTTGTCGGCCGCCATCGCCAGCGGCGACAGCCGGTCCGCCGCCAGGCCCGAGGTGTGGTCGTTGGGCAGACGCATCACCATCAGGCGCGGCATTTCGCCGCTCTTCTCGAACTCCGCCAGGTCGGTGAGAAAAGTCTTGGCGCGCTCCACGTCCGGATAACTAAGGTCGAACCCGCGATAGTTGCGGTTGGTCAGTTTCGTCAGCACGGGGTCGTTGATCCCTTGCAGTTGGTCCGCGCCCGCGGCCGCGATCAAGTGCTTGTTGTCCACCATGAAACCGTAGTTGCGCACCGTCAGGCCGGCGGCCGCCGCGTTGGTCCAGATATAGCCGGCCGGCGGCAGGGCGCCCGGGTCCTGCTCTTCGAAGTCGTACAACTTGTGACGCCCGGCATATTCGGTGGGCCACAGCTTCTGCACCCAATCCGGCGCAATGGCGGCGGTGGACCAGTTGTTGCCGTCCGCGCTCACGTCGGCGTTCACATAAAAGTTGTCCAGCAGCACAAACTCGCGCGCAATCTTGTGCAGGTTCGGAGTCACGTTTTCGCCGAACAGCACCAGCGACGCGTCGCCATTACCCTCTTTCATGTCGCCCAGCACCTGGTCGTACGTGCGGTTCTCTTTCTCGATGTAAAGGATGTGTTGGATGGGCGGCAGCGTGCTCGGCTCGTCGAGCTTCGCGTCCTTATAAGCCGATTGCGCCAGCGCTTTCCTGGTCCATTGGGCCAGTTGCTCATCGGTGAACGGCTCGATCCACGAGGCCGTGCCGGTTTGCATGTACGCCACGTATCCCGGTTTGCTCGAGCCGGCGTGCGGCTGCGCCACGTCGGTCCGCGGGCTCGGCCCGTTGGGGTTGGGATAGGAACGCAAACCCTTGCCGTTGACGATCACCAGCGTGCCCGAAGGCAGCACGCGCACCGCCGTCGGATACCACCCCGCCGGAATGAATCCGTCCACGTGGCTCACCTGGCCGCTCACATCCACCACCGCCGCCACGTTGCCGTCCGAGCACGCCACATACAGGCGCCTGCCGTCGGGGCTCAGCCCCAGGCCCGATGGCGTCATGCCCAGCGGCTGACGCGGCGTCATGGCCACGTTGATGCGCTCCACCACGCTCAGCTCTTTCGCCTCCGTCACCGCCACCGAGTACACGCTGTTGGTGTTGGCCGCGGCCACAAACACGCGCGCGGCATAAGCCGCCGCCGGTTTGTCTCCATCTCCATCCGTCTCCGGCGGTCCCCCGTTGCGCCACACCATGTCGGTCGCGTGCGCGCCCACCGGCACGCGCGCCAGCAGGTTGCCGCTCGCCGTGTCGTGCTGCTCCAGCGTGCCGTCCGCCCAGGTTGTCACGAAGAACGACTTGCCGTCCGGATGGAATAGAATCCGGTACGGCCGCCGCCCCGTCTTGATATGGTCGATCACCATGCCCGATTGCGGATTGATCACCACCACCGAATCGTGATACAGATCGGTCGCATAGATCAGGTGTCCGTCCGGCGTCATGGCCACGTCGCCGATCATGTCGCGGTTGGTCGCCTTGTCCGCCGGCACCACCGCGAACGTGCGGCCCGCCGCCAGTTTCCCGCCGGCAAAGGCAAACTCGAAGACCGCTGCCTTCGATCCGCCGCCCACATAGACGCGGTCTCCCCGCGGCGAAAATGTGAGGCCCAGCCATCCGTCCTCGACCGGCGTCGAGCCAACCACCGCCCCGGTGGCCGCATCGATCGCCGTAATCGAAGGCGGCCGGTAACCGCCGTTCAGCACCAGCAGATACTTGCCGTCCGGCGAGAGCGCCGACGACATCGGCAGCGTATCGAGCGGCACCTGTTTGCCCACCGGGTCGACCACCCATCCGCTGTTCAGCAGGAAGCCGCCGCCGTCGAGCGGCCCGACGTGTTCGCGCGGCGCCGGCTGCGAGCTGACGAGCGCCACCACCGATACCAATGCGATACCGAGCGCCACGCGGGCGCCCACCAGTCCAAATGCGCGTTTCATAAGGATGCACCCATTGTACAAGCCGTGGAGCGTGCCGCGATTTCACGCACCGTTACGATTTCGTCACGGAATTGCCGGCCCTGCAACGGCCGCCGCCCGCGGTCGATTAGCATGGATACATGCCCCGCTATGCCGCCATTGACATCGGCAGCAACTCCATTCGCATGGAAGCAGCCGAAGTGCTGCCGGGCAAGCCACCCCGCGTCCTGGCCTCCGAGCGCGAAGTCACGCGGCTCGGCGAAAGCGTCTTCCGCACCGGCGCCGTCAGCGATGAGGCCCTCAAGGCCACCACTACAGTGCTCGCCCGCATGGCCGCGCTCTATCGCAAGCTGGATGTGGTGGGCGTGCGTGCCGTCGCCACCAGCGCCATCCGCGACACGCAAAACCAGCAGGCCTTCCTGTCGCGCGCCACGGAAGCCGCCGGCACGCCAGTGGAAATCATCTCCGGCCGCGAAGAGGCCCGCCTCATCCATCTGGGCATCGAAAGCAACTGGCCGCAGACCGGCAAGCGTACTCTGGTGATCGATATCGGCGGCGGCTCGGCCGAGATTATCGGCGCCGAAGACGGCCGTTTGCGGGAGGCTTATTCCAAGCCGCTCGGCGCCGTGCGTCTGCGGGAAAACTTCCTCAAGGACGATCCGCCCACGCCGCTCCAACTGCACCAACTGCACGAATACATCCGGGCCAAGCTCTATACTGCGGTCGAGCGTCTGGGCCACACCAGGTGGGATCGCGTCATCGCCACCTCCGCCACTGCCGCGGCCGTAGCCAGCGCGGTGGCCCGCATCGCCCGCTCCAAGCGCGACGGCATCGACCGCCTCCGCGTCCCCACTCCGCAGGTCCGCAAGCTGTATAAGAAGCTGGCGGTGCTCAGCCTGCCTGCCCGCCGCAAGGTGACCGGCATCGGCCCGCGCCGCGCCGAGATCATCGTCCCGGGCGTGGCCGTGCTTCTCGACTTCCTGCAGGAATTTCAGCTTCCCGCGGTGTACTATTCCCGGGCCGGCGTGCGCGATGGCATCATCGCCGATCTGGCCGCCCGCAACGTCGGCGCCGAACTCGCCCACCTGAGCCGCGACCAGCGCCACGAAGTGGAAGAGATGGGCCGCCGCTACGGCGTTTCGCTCGACCACGCCCGCAAAGTGGCTGCCATCTCCGGCCTGCTCTTCGCCGCGCTGCAACCGCTGCACTCCCTGCCGCCGGCCTGCGGGAAACTCCTCGAAGCCGCGGCCTACCTGGTGGATGTGGGCCACTACGTCAGCGATAGCGGCCACCACAAGCATTCCTACTACGTGATATCGAATTCCGATATCGCCGGCTTCACCGCGCGCGAACGGATGCTGGTGGCCAGCCTCTGCCGCTATCACCGCAAGTCGCTGCCCAACCCGGTGCATGGCGCTTACCAGGCCCTGACCGCCGACGAGAGGCGCATACTGTTATTGATGACTCCGATTTTGCGGCTGGCCGACAACCTCAACCGCAGCCGCCAGCAGCGCATCACCGGCGTGGAGTGCCGCGTGCGCGATGGCGAAGTGGTTCTCCAGTTGCACAGCAGCCACGACATCGACCTGGAACAATGGGCCGCCGAGCGCGCCGGCGAGGCCTTCCGCCAGATCTACAACCGGCCGATTTCGGTGGTTCGGGCGCGCGATTGATATGCTCGACTGATAATTGACATGCGAGACTACGCGCGCGCCCAGACCGCTACCTTGCTCCGCCGCCTGGCCTTTCAGTTGAACCGCGCCGAGCGCCACACCGATCCGGATTCGGTCCACGATCTCCGCGTTGCCATTCGCCGGCTGAGCCGCTGCCTCCGCACCTTCGCGCCGCTCTATCCGGACCGTTATTGGAAAAAGATCCGCCGCGAGCTCGGCGCCTTGATGCAATCCGCCGCCGCCGTGCGCGACCGCGACATGGCCATCGAGTTACTTGGGCAGGCCGGCATCTCGCACCGCGCCGCCGCCGTAACGCGCCTCCAAACCGAGCGGCGCCACGCGGCCCGCGACCTGTCGCTTCAAATCCGCCGCTGGAAAAGCCACGATACTTCGCGCAAGTGGCGCAGCCGGCTGGAGCTGTGACCATGAGCAAACGGCACATTGCACGATGGGATGCGCGCACCGCCGCCGCGGCGAATGCGCGCCGTGAGTTGCCGCGCCTGGCGGCGGCCTATTTCGCGCGTGTGCGGGAATTGCTTGCGGACAACCCGCCGCCCGCCAAATTGCACGCCATCCGCCTCGAAACCAAGCGCCTGCGCTACACCCTGGAGTTGTTCCGCCCCTGTTACGGCCCTGGCCTGGACACGCGCCTGGCAGCGCTCCGCCACATCCAGCAGTTGTTGGGCGAAGTCAACGACTGCTCCACCGCCGAACGATGGATCGGCCAGGCCATGAAGCCTTCTCCCCTGCGCGTGCGGATCTCCAGGTTCCTCACCGCACGATGCGCCGCGCAAGCGCAAGTCTTCCACGCCGCCTGGACAAGCGGCTTCGACGCCCTGGGCCAGGAACTCTGGTGGACACGCTACCTCGCGCGCAACGCGCGCTCGCCGGCGCGAAAGTAGGAATCCAAGGTGGGACAGGCGATCGGTTTTTGTCGCCTGTCAGTTTTCGTGATCTGGAGAAGACCGACAGACCACGAAACCCGATGGTCTGTCCCACTTACTCGATCCATCCCCCGCCCAGCACCAGGTCCCCATCGTAAAACACCGCGCCCTGGCCGGGCGTAACAGCGCGTTGCGGCCCGTCGAAAACCACTTCCACGCGGGCCGGGTCTTCCGTGGCATACAGCGTGGAAAGTGCGCCCGAGTGCTTGTTGCGGATCTTCACTTGCGCGCGCACCGGCGCGGTCACGCCGGCGATAGAGATCCAATTCACGTGCTTGGTGAAAAAGCGCGAGCACAATAAGTCTTCGTTGCCGCCCACCACCACCCGCTGCGACGCCGCGTCGGTCGAAATCACGTACAGCGGTTCGCCGGCGGCGATGCCCAGGCCTTTTCGCTGCCCCACTGTGAAATGATGGACGCCGTCGTGCTCGCCCAATTGGCGGCCGTCCGTTGTGACGATAGCGCCGCGCGTCTCTGGCAGGTCGCGGCCGGTATCCTTTAAATACGCATCCATGAACGCGGCATAGTCGCCGTTCGGCACGAAGCAGATCTCCTGGCTGTCGTGCTTGGAGGCCACCGCCAGGTCCATGGAGCGCGCCAGGTCGCGGACCTCCGGCTTGGTCAGTTCCCCCAGCGGAAACAGCGTCCGCGCCAGTTGCGCCTGCGTCAGGCCGCAGAGGAAATAGGTCTGGTCCTTCGAATCGTCCACCGCGCGCAGCAACTGGTAGCGGCCAGACGCCTCATCGAAGCGCACCCGGGCGTAGTGCCCCGTGGCGATCTGCCGCGCGCCCACCGAATCGGCCATCTCCAGAAAACGGTCGAACTTGATGTAGTTGTTGCACAGGGTGCACGGGACGGGTGTGCGGCCCGCCAGGTACTCCTCGACGAACGGCTTCACCACCTGCTCTTCAAACTGCCGCTCGAAGTTCACCACGTAGTAAGGAATGCCCACCTGTTCGGCCACGCGGCGCGCGTCGTAAACATCGTCAAGCGAGCAACACCGGCCCACGCCGCCTTCGGTCGAAAGCTCCGGCAGGCGGCGCTGGTTCCACAACTGCATCGTCATGCCGACGATGGAGCGGCCCTGGCGCACCAGCAGCGCGGCCACCGTGGAGCTATCCACTCCACCGCTCATGGCGACCGCAATCGGCTGCTCAGGCATGCACGGAAATTCTGCGCAGGTGCGCCACCGCAGCCTCCAGCGCGTCCACCAGCGCATCCACTTGCGCGGCGGTATTGGAGCGGCCCAGCGAGAAGCGCAGGCTGGCTCTGGCGCGGTCGGCCGAAAGCCCGATGGCGGTGAGCACGTGCGAAGGCGTGATGGCCCCCGAAGAGCAGGCCGAGCCGGTGGACACGGCGAAGCCGCGCAGATCGAGCGCAATCACCAGCGCTTCGCCATCAATGCCGTCGAAATACAGGTTGCTGGTATTCGGTGTGCGGTTCCAGCGTGCGCCGTTGACGCCGGCGCCGGAAATGCGATTCAGCACGGCGTTCTCCAGGCGGTCGCGCAGCGCGCCAATCCGCGCCGATTCTTCCGCGAGCGAGCACGCCGCCAGATCGGCCGCGGCTCCCAGGGCCACAATTCCCGGGACGTTCTCGGTGCCCGCGCGCCGGTCGCGCTCGTGGTGGCCGCCGTAGGCGATGGGCGCGAGGCTAGTCCCCTTGCGCACGTAGAGCGCGCCCACCCCCTTGGGAGCGTACAGCTTGTGGCCGCTCATGCTATAGAGATCCACGCCCAGCGCTTCCACGTCCACCGGAATCTTGCCCAGCGCCTGCACGCCATCGGAATGCAGCGGCACTCCGGCCTCGTGCGTGATGCGCGCGATCTCGGCGATCGGTTGCACCACACCCAGCTCGTTGTTGGCGTGCATGATCGAGACCAGCCCCGTATCCCGCCGCAGCGCGCGCCGCACATCGTCGGGATTCACCAGGCCGCCCGAGCCGACCGCCAGAACCGTGACGGCCGTGCCCTGGCGCTCGAGCTGCGCGCAGGTGGCCAGCACCGCGGGGTGCTCGATAGCGCTGGTGATGATGTGCGCCGGCCGCGATCCGAGCAACGCCAGGTTGTCCGCCTCCGTGCCGCCGCTGGTGAAAACCAGCTCCGCGGGGTTCGCGTGGATCAGCGACGCCAGTTGCCGCCGCGCCCCCTCCAGCCGCTGCTTGGCGGCCTGGCCGAAATGATGGATGCTGGAAGCGTTACCATACACTTGACCGAGACACTCGACCAGCGTCTCCAGTACTTCGGGAGCGACGGGCGTGGTGGCGTTATGGTCGAAATAGAAGCGCTGCACTGAGTTCATTTTACCAATGCCGCCACCGATCCTCACTCTGACCACCGATTTCGGCCTCACCGACCATTACGCCGGCGTCATGAAAGGCGTCATCCTCGGCATCTGCCCGCGCGCGCAACTGGTGGACATCAGCCACCACGTGACCCCGTTCCAGATCGGCGAAGGCGCTTACCTCATCGCCCAGGCGTACCGCTATTTCCCCCGCAAGACGGTGCACCTGGTGGTGGTCGATCCCGGAGTGGGATCGGCGCGCCGGCCCATTCTCATGGAGGCCGCCGACCAGTATTTTGTGGCGCCCGATAACGGCGTGCTGTCCATGGTTTTCTCGCGCGAGAAACATAAAATCCGCCTGATCTCGAACGATCGCTATTTCCTCCACCCCGTGAGCCGCACCTTCCACGGCCGCGACGTCTTCGCCCCGGTGGCCGCCCACCTGGCTGCGGGCGTGGCGCCCGCCCGCATCGGCAGGCTCATCTCCGACTACCTGCGGCCCGGCTTCGAGAAGCCGCAGCGCACCGGCAAGCGCACCTGGTTGGGCCGCATCCTGCAGATCGATCACTTCGGCAACATTGTCACCAACTTTCACGTGGACGATTTCCCGGATCTCGAAGGCCGCGATTTTTCCATGGCCATCGGAGCCGTGGAGACCAGCTCCCTGCTGCGAACGTATGCGGAGTGCGCTCCTGGAGAGCTGTTCGTAATCGCCGGCAGTTCCGGGTACCTGGAGGTTTCGGTGAGCCAGGGTTCGGCGGCCGGAAGGATCGGATGCCAGACCGGCGCCTCGGCGGAGCTGACGCTGTTTTGACGAAACGAAGCCAATTCCTGGAGCGTGGCTGGGAGGCGGAACGGTAGGCGGGCCGCTGGCGTGGGGAAACCTGGCCAGGATGGACATGCCAGGAAGCCTGTGCCACAGCGATTTGACGAAACGAAGCCAATTTTCTGAAACTGGCAGTTTTTCTAGTGCTTGCGCGGGGAACTGGCTGCTTGAAAGGAACAAAGCCAATTTGATTGTGATCAGAGACTCTCATGCGATTCCACGATAGCGGGCCAATGGGGTGGAGTCTGAAATTCGAAATTGTAAGTCAGTGAGATAAAGGGAGATTGAGGCTGAAATTCCTGTGAATGGCAGCGGGCGTGAGGTTGGTGCTGGCACGGCCGAAGGTGGGGTCTGGTTTCAGCTTGCCGTCAGCTTTCTAATACGCCGTTTGGGTCAGTTTCCGACGGCGCGGTCCGGGTGGCTGGCCCAAGATACAGGTCCCCGGCAATCCGGTCGATCCGTCGATGGGGTTTCAGACGACGACCAACTGCAGCTCTGGAGCGATTCCCCTGAGATCGTCGGCATCGCTGGTTACCACCGCCTGCCCGGCCCTCCGCGCACAAATGACGACGTGGGCATCGACGATGTCGGCCGTCCCGGTTCGTGCCAGCAATAGGCCTACAGCCGTCGCGTCCGGTCCGTTCAGCGGATTAAGGTCGGTACCGGCCTGGCGAATGAGGCGGGAGAGGCGGCCCTGCCTGGCAGGGTTGCGAAGGGCCTGTGCCAGCGCCGTCGCCGGAATTGTAATACGCATGCCACGCTCTGTCGCGCGCGCGATGAGCGTGATCACGCGGCGGTCGTTTCGGTCTAGGGCGATCAGCCCGCCAGCGTCTAAAGTGATGCCGCTCACGCCGCCTTCCCTTTTCTGAAAACTCTCTTCCGTCCGTGGGGAGAGAGAAGCGCGTCGGCCCAGGTGCGCTCCTTTTTCGTTAGCCGGCCGCCCGTTTGCCGCAGCGCATCTTCGAGCATCTCCCTCCATCCTGCCGCATCGAAGAGAGCACCTCCAACCGCATGCTTCACGAAGCCGGAAACGCTTCCCGCCGCTCCGGCCGCGACCAGCGCCCGAATTTCTTCAAGCTGATTGTTCTCAAGGGTGATGGTGACCTTGGTTGTGGCCATACCAAATACCATACCACGCAAAAGGGCTCGCATCCAAAACGGCCTCAGCGGGAACCCCAGCACTGCTGGACATCGATGTTGCCGGTTTTTGGGGTAGCTCACTGAACTTACGCCACGAAGGCATCTATTTCGCCCGCTCCACTGCGATACGCAGTTCGGTTCGCGGACCGTCCAGCCAGAATTCCATGTTGGGGCCGGCGGGACGATAGCCCTGCTCGGCAATCCACTCTAGCAGCTTTGGCCATGGCTTCGTGGCGGAATGCTCGCCTGGCACCTTCACAACAGCGATGATGGAGTCTTCGAGCGTGCGCATCTCGAATGGACTGCCTGCCACCAGGGGTCCAGCGACCGGAAAACCCACTTCCCAACGCAGCTCGGCGTCAGGCACGGTACCGGCAGCGTCGTAATAGCGGCCGAAGGGCGCTCCTGCGGGTGCGACACCGCGCGAGGCCAGGAAAGCAGTCAGCAGCTCCAGCGCGATTCCGGTTTGAGCGTAGGCGCCGCGCATAGGAATGACGACCACCTGGAGAGGCGCGGCGGTTTTGATTTCGGGTTGGAACGGCGGCGGAGCACCCGGCCCAGCGGACACGGCCGGCGCTGAGTCCGATGTTGCCTGGGCTTCCAGTCGCCGTCCCTCAACGCTGCGACCGTCCTGATTCAGCATGAGCCGGTTGACGCTGCCATTCGGCTCTTGCCGGAATTCGGCGGTCACCTTGGCTTCCAGCAAGTAGAACAGTTTGGCGGAGCGCGGGTACAGCTGCATTCGAGGCTGTCCGTTCACCCGCACGAACAGCAGGTTTCCCTCTGGCACGATCTCGATCGTCTGACCGTTGAAGAGCCGATACTCCCCGGCATATGAGGTGAGCAGCGCGCGAGGCGGATCGGGTAGCCGCGGCGCCCGAAAGGCGTCGCCATCCAGCGAGAAGACGAGATGACTCACTTCGGCTGCCGCATTCCGGACGAACTCGACATCGGCGTCCACGACCTTCCAGTCCTCGAAGAACCGGCTGCGGTCACGCGGAAACAACTCGACGCGGCCGTGGTTGGTGGTCTGCTCATACAGGTGACTTCCCGAACGAGAGACCTGCATCACTCCGTAAGATCCCATGTCGTACAAACCGGTAAAGGCATCGTAGGTCGCGGGATCGACCTGCGTATCAACTGCCGGCGAATCGCTCGGCTCCAGCTCATCGTGCAGGTAGAGCTCGGCGATGGTTCGTGCAGTCAGTCCGACATCATAGGTGGGCAAGGGAGCACCTGCATTGGCCAGGATGATGATCGTGAACCCGGCCTCGGGGAAATAGTAAAGAGCCCCGCAATACCCCTCTCCGCCGCCGCTGTGGAAGACGGCCCGCATACCGCGCAGACGCCCTATGCCCCAGCCGAAGCCGTAGCCGCCTTGTCTGGCGGGCGTGTTGACGGAGCGGCCATTAGCAGCCGGCGTCAGCGCGGCCTCGACGGTCGCCTTCCGGAGAATGCGGCCGTTGAAGTAGGCATCGGTCCAGCGGAATAAGTCCTGAGCCGTTGCATCGAGCAGCGCATGGCCGCCGTGCAGCAAAGGAGAGCGGTTCTCGACCATGTGCTGCCGCCGCTCGATTCGTCCGTCGGCGTACCAGTAGGGTTCCGCTTTGCCCGCCTCGCCCGGCCGGAACACACCCGTATGCGCCATTCCCAGCGGCACAAGAAACCGCTCGCGCAGGAAGTCAAGATATGACTGGCCGGAAACCATCTCGACGATTCTGCCCAGCAGATAGTAGTTGGGGTTGCTGTAGGCATAGCGCGAGCCTGGCTCGAAATCGAGGGGCAGGTACTTGAAAGCAGCAATCACGTAGTCCCGGTTCGGCGGCGTGAAGAAGCCGGGGAGTTGACCGGGGCCGCCCAGCCGGTCGGGAATTCCCGACGTATGCGTAAGCAAGTGGCGAAGGGTGATGAGATCGCCGCGCGGATAATCGGGAATGTATTTTGAAAGCGGATCATCGATGCGCAGACGGCCTTCCTCCTGAAGCTTGAGAATCGCTGCTGCGGTGATTGGCTTGTTGATGGAGGCGAGGTGGAAGCAGGTTGCCGGGGTAATCGGCCGGGAGTGTTCCACATCCGCCAAGCCATACCCTTTCTCGAACAAGATCTTTCCCCTGCGCGCGACCAAAACCACAGCACCGGGTTCGCCCGGATGGACGTAGTCTCGAAACATTGCATCCACTACCAGGCCGGGGTCGCCCGCCGGGGCCCTACCATGTATGCCGGACGCTTCCAATATCTTCGTCATGTTCCGATGTCCACGTACGGTGGCCCACTGCCAAGCCGTCAGGCCGTACTTGCCGCCGTTATCCGCGCCGCCCGCCAGTGGCGCGGCCGTTCGCAGGCCATCCAGATCGCGGGCAAGCACCATTTCCGCCAGCCGTTCCTGGAGACGCGTGGAGTCTATGGCTCGGAAAGAGAAGCCCCAGCCGCCGCCGCGGTTTTGCACCTTCAGAAGGAGCCGATTGATGCCCTTGTTCAGGTGAAGACGGAGGATGTCGTCATCCAAACGAGCAGCGCGCTCCGTCCAGTTCCGGTGAACCAGACGGCCATTGAGCCAGACTTTGACGGCGTCATCGCTGCCGAGGCCGAAGAGCGCGTCGGAGGGCGTGGCTTGCTCGATTGTCGCAAAGGCGTAGGCGATGGCAGGCTTCTCACCGTACGATTTTCCGAGGTCGACGTTGTCGGAGGAAGACTCCAAGCGCTGCCAGGCGTATTCCCGTCCAGCCAGATCGATAACCTGACCTTCGGCAGGATTGGCGCCTGTCTCACCTCCTTGCGAAGCCAACGCGTCCCGCTCGAAGGCTCCCAACTCGGCTGTCTCGTTTGGCGCGGTCCCAGTTACGGGCAGAGGCGCCAGAATGAGCCAGGAACGAACCGCGGAGCCAGGCTTCAGGTCGATCGACGCGGCGATCCCGTATGCGGCGATGGCCGTGATCGCGATCCAAATGCGGCGCTTGGGCATAGGCAGCCTCCGTTCGGGATAAGAGGATCTACTCAACCGATATTAACCCCTATTAACCCCGCGCGACGCCCTTGTGTAAATTCGTGCCGTGGTGTGGACCATCCGGGGCGATCCGCACGTAGGCAAGGTCGCAAGTAAGGCGACTCGGCCACACCATGCATTGGCGAGAAATCCCCTTTCCTCCACCACGCGCCCAGGAGACGAGTCCCTCAACAAAACCCGTCCCTTGATCTTACGGGCAAGCGGCCCGGTGCGCTCAACCAGTTAAATGAGCGGCCTTGGGGTTAGCGGCAATGGCCCGCCCTCCCCTACGCCGCGCCGTTCCGTGCAATCGGAACACCGGGTTCGAAGTCGTGCAGCAGCCTTTCCAGTTCGGCTTCCTGCACCGGCTTGGCCAGCACGTAGCAGCCATCGCCTTCGAAATCCGCGGCCAGATCGGCGCGATAGCCGTCGGACAGGAGCACGAAGGCGCCCACGCGGTGCAGCATGCGCTCGCTGAGTTCCACCCAATTCAGGCCGGGCGCGTGATCCGAACAAAATGCCGCGTCGAAGCGCATCCGGTTGGCCAGTTCCAGACCGGTATCGGCATTGGTCACCGGGACCACGCGGTACCCGCGCGCGGCCAGCAGGCTCAGAATCTGGCGCTGGGCGGTCTCTTCGGATTCGATCACCAGCGCCGTCAAGCCGCGCGAAAAATCCGCCACCGTTCCGGCCGCGGCGCCGGCGGCCACGCGTTCCTTGGGTGTGGTGGTGGGCAACTCGATCTCGAACCGGGGATCGGCGCCGTGCTTTTCAATCAGCCGCACCTCGCCACCGTGGCCGGCGATTACGCTCCGGGTGATGCCCAGGACTCCCGCCGCCTCCTCGGGCTTGTCCGATACCGCCGGCGCCGTAAATGCGATCTCCACCAACAGCCGCCGCGCCAGCACGCTGGTGCGGACCGTAATCACTTTCTGCGGCGCGTCCGCCAGCGACTGTTCGGCGTGCACCAGCAGGTTCAGAAACACCTGCTCGAGCTGGCCCTGCAACCCCATCACGAAAAGCGGCTCGCTGGTGGTGAGATCGCGCACGCGGATACCCGAAGCCTTCCAATCGCCTTCGCGAAACTCCAACAGGTTGTGCAGCAACGCGGTGATCGAGACCGGCCGCGCTTCCATCTGCTCGTTGGCGGCGAAAGAAACCAGGCGCGCCACCATGGCGGCGGCTCTCTGCGCCTCGGCCGCGATGGTCGCCACTTCCCGCTCGGCGCCCCAGGCTTGCGCCTTGTCGAACACCCTCCGCGCTAGGTCGGAGATCGAGGACAAAGGAGCCTGCAACTCGTTCACCACTCCCGAAATCAGCCGCCCGACCGCGGCCAGCTTCTCTGTCCGGTAAAGCTGCTCCTGCACCGAGCGCTGGTCCAGCAGCCGGATCGCCACCCCGATCTGGTTGGCCAGGTGTTGCGCCAGAGTCTGTTCGTCGGGAGTGAAATCGTGGGCTCGCTCGGCGTGGTCCAGTTCCAGAATGCCCACGACCTCGTTTTGCGCCAGCATGGGGACGAACAACAAAGACTTGGGAGCCTTCTCCCCGTTGCCCCCGGAGATGGGGAACGGGCTGCGAGCAATGTCCGGAATCGCCAGCAACGTACGGTAGTGATAGCACGCCACGGCGCCGGCATAAGTTCCGCCGGGCGGCGCGGCGAGTGAAATCGAAACTGTCTCCTCATGCTCGCCGGTCAGCGCGTCCAGCGTTTTGGCGGCCCGGTTGTACACATACAGGTGAATCCGCGAAACCCCCAGGATGGCCACCAGGGCATCGTTGATCCGTTTGAAGATCGCTTCGGGAGAGGACGCGCTCAGGATTTCTTCACTCAGGTGGTAGCTCTTCCGCAGCCGCTCACGCTGGCGCCGCATGCGCCGCTCGTGGTTCCACACGAAGAAGCTGATGCCGAACAGCGCCGCCAGCCCCACCGCCAGCGCCGCAGGTTGCAGGAGCTGGTTGGCAGTCACGGACGCCGCTAAATGAGACGCGGCGTGCGCGGGGAGGCAGACCCCCACTCCGAGCGGTGCCGCCAGACGTAGATAGCCTAGACCAACCGTCGTTGCTCCCCGAGCCACGATGTTAAATCCCCGCTTTTAAAATTATCCGCATTTAAGTCGGTCCCCTGCAAGTTAACATAAGTTGTACGGAGGCCGATAACCTTCATGCCAGCCGCCTTCGCCGCGGCCACTCCAGCGGGCGAATCTTCTATCACGATGCAATTGGCCGGCGCAACTTCCAATAACCCGGCCGCATGTAAGTAGACGTCTGGATGAGGCTTGGGGTTTACCACTTGATGGCCGTCCACTGCGACGCGGAAGCAGGGCCTGAGGCCGGCGCGATCCAGCACGAACGCCACGTTTTCCGGCGGGGCGTTGCTGGCGACCGCCATGGGCGCGGCCCGATACCTGTCTAGAAACGCCCGCAGCCCGGGTACCAGCATCTGTTCGATCCGGCTGCCGGCCATCTCCCGGTACAGCTCCTCTTTGGCACGGCTGCGCGCCGCCACTTCCCGGGGCCCGAGGCTGTCGCCGAAATAATCGCGGATAATCTCGTCGTTGCGCTTACCGTACATGCGCTCGAGCATCGCAGGCGTCGTTTCCAACCCATAGCGCCGGTTGAACGCGACCCAGGCTTCGCGGTGCACCGGGTTGGAGTCCACGATCACCCCATCCATATCCAGGATCAGGGCCAGGCCCTTCGCCAGCGGGCTCACTCGCCGGCCCCGGACCCGCCGCGGATACTGGAATCGAGCCAGCTCAGATAATTCGGCGCTCCATCCACCACCGCCAGCGCCAGCACTTCCGGCACTTCGTAGGAGTGCGCCTTCTCGATGGCCTCGCGCACAGCGCCGAACAACGCGCGCGAGCTCTTGATCACCAGCAGGCACTCGTCCGCCGATTCCACGGCGCCTTTCCACCGGTAGAAACTGCGCACGCCGGGAACCACGCTGACGCACGCGGCCAGTTTTTCCTCCACCAGCATTCGCGCCAGGCGCGCGGCTTCCGGCTCGTCCGGGCATGTGCTGAGAACCACAATATTGTCGGTCATGTTTTCCTGAAAAAAGTGCGGAACGAATCCGGAAAGCGATGTTACTATTATCTTCCAGGCCCTTGTTCCCATGAAAGTGCCGCTCGCTCGATTTGCCTATCTGATCGCATTCCTGGTGGTCGCCACGTATGCAATTGTCACGTTGCGCGGGCCGCATGGCATCCACGCACTGACGGAGAAACAGCGCGTGATCCACCAGATGGAACAGCGGAATTCGGATGCGGCCAAGGAAATCGAAAGGATGCGCGAACATCTGCAGCGGCTCTCCGACGACCCGGCCGAACAGGAACTCGAAATCCGCGAGCGTCTCAAGCTGGTCCACCCCGGCGAGAAGGTCTACATCACCGGCGATCCGGACAAGAAATAATCCTTTGAGTGGGGCAGGCCATCGCCTTTCGAGACTGTCTTAAGCGAACCATATCGGGCCTAGACGCGCAGCACGGCGGCGCCGCGAATCCCGTCGTTTTTCAGCGCGCTCAGCGCCTCGTTGGCTTGCTCCAGGCTGAATTCTTGAACTTGGGTGTGGATGGGAATCTCCGCCGCAATCCTCAGGAAGTCTTCGCCATCGGCGCGGGTGTTGTTGGCGACGCTGCGGATGGCGCGCTCTCCGTAGAGCAGGCTGTAGTCGATCGGCGGAATGGGGCTCATGTGGATGCCGCCCAGCGCCACCGTGCCGCCTCGTTTGAGCCCGCGAAGCGCCGCGATCACCAGTTCCCCGGCCGGCGCGAAAATCGCGGCGCCATCCACCTGGCGCGGCGGTGCGTCGGCGGAACCGCCCGCCCAAACCGCCCCCAGTTCGAGCGCCAGTTGGCGGTGCCGCGGCTCCCGCGAAAACGCGTAGACTTCCATGCCCCAGTGCCGCGCCACCTGTATGGCTACGTGCGCGGCCGCGCCGAAACCGTAGATGGCCAGGCTGCCGCCCGGCGCGACACCCGAAATCCGCAGCGTGCGGAACCCGATGATGCCGGCGCACAGCAGCGGCGCCGCGTGTTCGTCTGAGAAACCTTCCGGCAGCGCGTACACGAAATCTTCGGGCGCCACCAGGTATTCGGCGTAGCCGCCGTCCACCGTCCAGCCCGTGAACTCGGCGCGCTCGCACAGATTCTCGCGGCCTGCGAGGCAATATGCGCAGGCGCCGCACGTGTGATGCAGCCAGGCGACGCCCACGCGCGCGCCGCGCGCGAAGCGAGACGCCGCGGGCCCGTTGGCTTCCACCACTCCCGCCACCTGGTGGCCGGGCACCACCGGTGATTTCCGCAGTTCCAGTTCCCCCTCCACTACGTGCAGGTCGGTCCGGCAGACCCCGCAGGCGCGCACCCGCACCAACACCTGGTTGCCGCTGGGAATCGGAGCCGCCACCTCGGTCAGGCGCAGAGGCCGCGTCTCAATTGCCGCCGGAGAAGCCAGGACGCACGCCTTCATGCTGATATTGTCGCGCCGATGCAGAACGTGTGGGTGGCCTCAGATTCCAGGCTACGGCGTCTTCTTGCCGTGCGCCGCGGCCTCGCGCAAGTGCTGGTAAAATCCCAGGTCCGCGCCCGTCAGCATCTTCGTGGCGAAAATGATCTGGCCGGTGTGGCCGGAGAAGTGCTCCACCACGTGGTAGATGGCCTCCAGAACCGTTACGTCGTAATGCTGCACCACAATCCGTTCGCCCAGGCGTTCGGGCGGCAATTCGGTCAGGACTCCGGCGGCTTCCTCGACTATCTCCTTGAGCCGCGCCACCAACTCCGCGCCGCGGCCCCCAGCGCGCGCCGCGAATTCCGCGTCGCGTTGCCGTACGTCCGGCCGCCCTCCCACACCCGACACAATCCATTGCCGCACATTGCCGCTCAAGTGCAGCACCAGGTTGCCGATGGCATTCTCGTTGTCGCTCGACCGCGCCCAGACCTGCTCTTCGGTTAGCCCGTTCAGGCAGGTTTCGATCCGCCCGGCCATTTGCCGCAGCGTCCCCGCCGAGTAATCCAGAAAGATCCGATGCAACGCGTCCGCCATATCTGCAAGTATAGAAGACGGAAGTATTGAGAACAAGAAACGCGTGCGCGATCCCATTCACATCATCGGCGGCGGCCTGGCGGGCGCGGAAGCGGCCTGGCAGATCGCCCGCCGGGGCGGGCCCGTGGTGCTGCACGAAATGCGGCCGGCGCGCACCACCGCCGCGCATCGCACCGACCGCCTGGCGGAGCTGGTCTGCAGCAATTCGCTGAAGTCCGAATCCGAATCCACCGCGCCGTGGCTGCTCAAGCAGGAGTTGCGGCGGCTCGGCTCGCTGCTGCTTGAAGTGGCGCAAAAGGCCCGCGTCCCGGCCGGCCACGCGCTCACCGTGGATCGCGATATCTTCGCCGCCGGAGTCACCGCCGCGCTCGCCGCCGAGCCGCTCATCGAACTGCGGCGCGAAGAGGTGACCTCGGTGCCAAGCCAGGCCATCGCGATCGTGGCTTCCGGGCCGCTCACCAGCGAAGCGCTGGCCGAAGACATTGCCCGCCTGACGGGATCGGACCGGCTGTTTTTTTACGACAGCATCAGTCCCATCGTCGATGCCGGCACTGTCGACCGCACCGTCGCCTTCCTGGCATCGCGCTACGGCAAGTCCACCGATGGCACCGACGATTACCTCAACTGCCCCTTCGATCGCGCGCAGTACGAGCGCTTCGTCGACCAGTTGCTCGCCGCCGAACCCGTGCCCGCGCACATCCCGGAGGACTCGACGCCGTTCTTCGAAGCCTGCCTGCCCATCGAAGAGTTGGCGCGGCGCGGCCGTGAAACCCTGCGATTCGGCCCCATGAAACCGGTGGGCCTCACCGATCCCCGCACCGGGCGCAGGCCTTATGCCGTCGTGCAACTGCGCCAGGAAAACCTGCGCGCCGAAAGTTACAACCTGGTCGGTTTTCAGAACCATCTCCAGTTTGGCGAGCAACAGCGCATCCTGCGGCTCATTCCCGGGCTGGAACAAGCCGAATTCCTGCGCTTCGGCCAGATGCATCGCAACACTTATATCAACGGGCCAGCGCTGCTCGACCCCACGCTCCAGTTGCGCGCCCGGCCGGGACTTTTTTTCGCCGGCCAGGTTTCGGGCGTGGAAGGCTACGTCGAATCCATCGCCACCGGCCTGGTAGCCGGAATGCACGCCGCCGCGCTCTCTTCCGGCGCAACTCCGCGCCCGCTTCCGCGCGAGACCGCTCTCGGTTCGTTGTGCCATTACGTGTCCGGCGCCGCCCCGGCCGATTATCAGCCGGCCAACATCACTTTCGATCTGTTGCCGCCGCTCGACGAGCCCACCCGCATCCAACTGCGCCGCGACAAACCGGCCCGCCACGCCGAGGTGTGCCGGCGCGCCCTGGCGGCGCTGGAAACTTATGCTGGCGGAACACACTAAGCGCTATCTCGACGACCTGGCGCGCGGCGGCGCTTCCGCTCACACCATCGACGCCTACGCGGCCGATCTGCGCGAGTTCCTGGAATCGCTATCGCCCCGGGGCGCGCCCCCGCCCGAGCCCGACGCCATTGACCTTCTGATGCTGCGCCAGTGGCTGGCCGGCCTCTATCGCCGGGGCCAGGCCGCCGTCACCATCCGGCGCAAGCTCGCGGCCGTGCGCGGCCTCTTCCGCTTCTTGATGCGCGAGGGCCTGGTACAC